>OGJJ01001151.1_pt1 | contig 21019 bp, 18 predicted proteins | sample 1572081 | NCBI WGS metagenome assembly OGJJ01 (sample SAMEA2582122, study PRJEB24529) | metagenome | biome: Human gut stool | place: China | collected 2011
AAGCTGCGTTGTTCAATTTCCATAGGAGAAAGCTGTTCTAATTCCATCTTCCTGATCATCCTCTTTTCCTGTATCGCTTTTAGAGCTTACCGGAGCCCCAGCATCTGATAAATTGCCTGCATATCCATGCTGCTTCGTAGTGTTTGTGCCAGATTGTCATACTGTTCTTCCTTGTATTGGGCATAGGTTTTCTGATTTCCCGGATCGTAAGAGACTCCTGCGTGTGCAGCAAGAGCTTCCACCAGTCGTAATGCTACGTTGGGCGCATCAAACAGTCCATGTACATAGGAGCCGTAGGCGTGATCCTTCCGGGCTATGACCGGTAAAAGCTCTCCGTCCAGGGATTCGCTGACTCCCATATGAATTTCATAACCTTCAAAATTCATGCCGGATAATGGTTTCAGGATTCCTTCCAATTCACCGAAACAGCCATTGACCTGCAGCCTGGTTTTCTCCGCTTTAAAAAGTGTACGCATGGGAAGCAGCTGCATGCCGCGAATGCATCCACCACCTTCGGTGTGGTCTTCGTCGTTGATTTCTTCTCCTAGCATTTGGTAGCCTCCGCAGATACCAAACACCGGTGTCCCGTTTTTATAGGCTTTTAAAATGGAAGCTTCCATGCCGTTTTGCCGAATGGTTTTCAAATCACCAATGGTATTTTTGGTTCCGGGAAGGATGATGAGATCCGGCTGATTCAAATCCTGCGGACGACTGACATAGCGCAGTGTAACTCCTGGCATGGCTTCTAATACATGAAAGTCTGTAAAATTAGAAATATGAGGCAGACGGATAACCGCAATGTCCACAATCCCCTGTATTTTTTCCTGTTGCAGCCGTTCTGCCAGAGAGTCCTCGTCATCTAAATCAACCTGCATATAAGGAACGGTTCCTACCACCGGAATTCCACATTTTTCCGTGAGCATGGTAATCCCCGGGTCAAGAATCGTTTTGTCTCCCCGGAATTTATTGATGATTAGTCCTTTGATCCGTTCCCGTTCCTCCGGCTCCAATAGTTCGACGGTTCCATACAGTTGTGCAAACACGCCGCCTCTGTCAATATCGCCCACCAGAAGCACCGGAGCACCGGTCATCTTCGCAATGCCCATATTCACAATGTCATTCTGTTTTAAATTGATTTCCGCAGGAGAACCAGCCCCCTCAATGACAACAATATCAAATGCCCTGTCCAGGGTATCTAACGCTTCCCGGATGACCGGAATCAGTTTCGGTTTATACTGAAAGTATTCTTTGGCGGGCATGTTTCCTATGCTTTTTCCGTTGACAATCACCTGGGAACCCACATCGCTGGTGGGCTTGAGTAAAATGGGATTCATGGCTGCCACCGGTTCCACACAGGAAGCTTCTGCCTGCATAACCTGTGCCCGGCCCATTTCCAGTCCCTCTTTGGTAATATACGAGTTGAGTGCCATATTCTGGGATTTAAAGGGTGCGACCCGATATCCATCCTGATGAAAAATACGACATAGTCCGGCCACCAGAAAACTCTTTCCGGCACTGGACATGGTTCCCTGAACCATGATTTTAACTGCCATAACGGACACCTTCTTTCTATGCTTATCGGGATTCGTTTAAAATCTGATGTAATGCTTGAATCAGCCGGCGATTTTCTTCATGTGTACGGACTACGATCCGGTAATAGCCCGCCTTTAATCCGGTAAAATTCCCACAGTCCCGGATGAGAATCTGCTGCTTTAGTAATTCCTGCTGTAGTTGTGGAAAGGGGGAGAAAAACAGCAGAAAATTAGCATCTGCATGATAAATCTTTAATCCCAGCTTTTGTAATTGATCTTGCAGCCAGGGGCGTTCCTGTTGGATAAAAGCTCTTGTCTGATGGGCAAAAGCCTCTTCTTCCAGAGCGGCAACGGCGGCCTCCTGCGCAGGAAGCGATACACTCCATGGCTGTCGGATCTGTACGATCTTTTCCTGGAATGCTTTGTCACTGCAAAGCAGATAACCCATCCGAAGTCCAGGCATTGCGTACATTTTGGTAAAAGCCTTTAAAATTAATAGCCGGGGCGTTTTCTCGATTTCCGGTACAAGACTGTTGGAAGGAAATTCTACTGTAAAATCCAGAAAACATTCATCCAGCATAATCCAAATCTTTCGATAACGGCAGATTTCAAGAATTTCCATCAGCACATCCTTGGGAATCAGCTGACCGGTGGGATTATTGGGGTTTGCCAGAATAACCATATTAAGCCCCGGAGTTTCCCGTAACTGCTGTAAAAAAGAAGAACCAATCCGAAATTCCTCTGTTTCCGGTAAAGCGCCATATACAATGTCGCAGTCCACACTTTGCAAAGCCTGTTCGTACTCAAAAAAGCCCGGAGCCGCGACCAGTGTCTTTTGCGGTCGCAGTACCTGCAAGGTATTGTAGATCAATTCCGCAGCCCCGTTGCCACAGAAAATCCACTCTTCTTTTACGTGCAGCTTATGCCCTATGGAAGCCTTAAGACGATGACAGGAAGGATCCGGGTAATGAATGCTGTCGTAAACGCCCTGTATGGCTGCCTGTTTTACCTTTTCCGGCATGCCGAAGCAATTAATGTTTGCAGAAAAATCCAGAAAGGTTGTGATATTTTTGTCATTCAAATAAGGGTAAGGATTCCCGCCATGTTCATGCATAATAAGATCCATCCTTTCAAAAGAAGCCCTGTCACAGCCCCGGAAATGACCATGACATATAAAATTCGATTGGCACGGTCGATATCGGCAGGCTCAATTTCTCGCCGGGCATCACCAATGGTCTCTTTTTTATGTAACTTGCCGAAATACCAGGCATTTCCTGCTAATTGTACGCCTAAGGCTCCTGCCATGGCGCTTTCTGTCTGGGCAGAATTCGGACTGGCATGTTTAAAGCGGTCTCTTCTGAAAATACGCCAGGCATTTGATAAAGAATAACCACATAAGCCTGCAGAAACCATCAGTAAAAAAGCAGAGATACGGGAAGGAATAAAGTTTACGATATCGTCTGTTTTGGCAGCGGCACGACCAAAATACAGATAGGTTTCATTTTGATATCCGACCATGGAATCCATCGTGTTGATGCTTTTATAAAAAAATGCCAGAGGAGCTCCACCTAAAATCATATAAAAAAGCGGTGCGATACATCCATCGGAGCTGTTTTCCGCAACAGTCTCCACTGCCGCCCGGATCACACCCTGTTCATCCAGAACTGCAGTATCTCTGCCTACAATTCGTCCCACCGCCCTTTGACCAGCTTTTAACCCTTCTTCTGTCAAAGCACGTTTCACATTGGTGCTTTCTTTTTTCAGACATTTGGTTGCCAGTAAAAACCAACAAAAAACACCTTCCAAAAGGACGCCGCTTACGGGATGGATGATATATGCCAACCATAAAAGACCGCTGGGAAGTAAAGTGCTGACAGAAGCGACGATCAGCACCAGCCAGATTCCTGCTGTCTTTTCTGCCTGGTTTCTTTGTTCCTTATGAGAGTCTGTTTGGGGGAATCGTTTTTTAATTCCGTTTCGCAGTTTTTTCTCGGTCAGGGAAATCAATTTTCCAATGAGACAGATCGGATGCCAGCTGACTGCCGGATCACCGAAGCCAAAATCCAGGATAATCCCCAGAATCACTGCGATGGAAGACAGTGCCCACCATGGTATTATTCTATTCATCAGCCTTTTATCCTCACTCCGATTCCGCTACACACACGATAGACCTGACCGGCTTCTTTTGCCAATTCACAGCCTATACGGCCTGTGCTTTCCCGCCATTTACGTTCCATGGGATCCATGGGGACGATGCCACAGCCAATCTCCCGGATTTCCCATATGATATCCGGATTTTTCCGGGCAACAAACAGAAGGGTTTGTAAAATCTCTTCCTTCGACTCTCCGATTTCCAGGCGATTACGGATAAAGGATTCCAGATGATCCACCGTGGACGGCTCCGGATCTCTTGCGGGATCCCAAATATTGCCATCCACAATATTTTTATTGTTGGTTCCCAACAGATTCTGACGGATATATGTTGTTTTTCCCTGAAATGCACCGCCTGTTACCAAAATCATCATCCAACAAGACCCTCCGTGATCCATACAGCCACCGCCATGAAAAGCTCAGCCATGCATAAAAACCATCCTGCCAAATCGCCCGTAATGCCACCGAATTTATCCTGGGACATCCAACGATAGTACAGCCAGACAAGCAGTGCGGTCAGTACCTGGACACTACCGGTGATGGGAGCGGCGATAACCATACCTACGATTACCAGAACTGCCTCCAGCAGTAGAATGAAGGCTACCCGTTTTTTCTCTGCCTGTGCGGCAAAGGTAGCTGCCAGACCACTTGATTTGGCACAGGGAAACCAGGCAACCGACAAACCGCTGAGTATCCTGGAGAGGATAAACCCCAGGCCAATCATTTGTATTCCCTTCATGGTTAAATCGGAATAAATTCCTACAGCTGCCACAAAATAAACCCCGCAAAAAATAATGGCAAAGGCACCGGTATGGGGGTCTTTCAGAATTTCCAGACGTTTCTCCCGGGATGCATAGGCACTTAAAGCATCCACCGTATCCAGAAAACCATCCAGATGGATGCCTCCGGTAATCAGTATGGGAATGATTGCCGCTATACAGGCAAATAACAGATTTCCAAAGGAAACGCTTGTCTGTAACAGTTTCCATAGATAGAGAATAGCACCGGTTACCACTCCCACCAGTGGGAAAAAGCACAGAGCATACCGCATATTTTCTTTTTTCCATTCCACTCTCGGCATGGGAATTTTACTATACATAGCAAAAGCAATGATCATGCTTTCCAGTAGATTTTTCATAAGCTTCCTTCCAAATTATCGGTTTGATTTCAAAGGTATGGGAATGCCGTATACCACCTCATAGGCTTCGTCTGCCATCCGGGCAAGCCCGGCATTGATAATCCCCATCACTCGGATATATTCCATGGTACTGGTATCATAACCGATTCCGTCACTTGCTACTTCATTGCTTACAATGACCAGATGTTTGCACTGCCCGGCGAGATGGCAGATTCCCTCCAGAATATACGCCGATATCTGGTTCGGGTCATGATCTTTTCCATATCCATTGGGAGAATACATCTCATTTGCAACCAGGTTGGAAATACATTCCAGAAGTGCTACACCGGGAACCGGCAAAACACATTGCCCCAGATTGACCGGTTGTTCTATGGTTTCAAAATGTTTATCCCGGCGCATACGGCGATGGCGTAAGATCCGTTGCCGGGTCTCTTCGTCGAAACATTGCATGGTGGCAATATAAAAACGTCGGTGCTCGCCCAAATTCCTTACGGCTTCTTCAGCAAAGGATGATTTTCCGCTGCCACTGCCTCCTGTAACCAATATAATCATCGTATTTTCATCCTTTCTGGTCTGGGGCTTTTTCATAAGAGACATAGGGACGGATATGATGCTGCCCGAAGGTACCCATTTCCTGAAAAACAGAAACCGCCATATCCAGCAACGGAAAAAGCGCCACGGCACCGGAACCTTCTCCCAGGCACATCCTTCCATCCAAAATGGGGTCTAATGCTAAGGCTTTTGTCAAAAGTGCATCGGCTCCTTCTGCTGAACGATGGGATGCCAATAAATATCCCGCAATCAAAGGATTGCATCGTACCGCGGTCAGGGCAGCTATTTTGGCTATAAATCCGTCAAGTACCACAGGAATGCCATAATAGGATCCGCCTATGCATACCCCTGCCATTCCCGCAATATCCAGTCCGCCTACCTTTGCCAGGACATCAACAGGATCCGCTGCATTGGGATGATGCAAAGCGATTGCTTTCCGTATGGCTTCCTTTTTGCGGGAAAGTCCTTCATCCGAAAGACCGGCTCCCCGACCTGTCACTTCCTCCACCGGAAGGTTCAAAAAAATACTGGTCATAGCACTGCTGGTGGTTGTATTACCGATTCCCATCTCACCGATGGCAAGAATCCGGTAGCCCCGTTCTTTCATCTCCTGCACCAGTGTAATCCCGGTTTCTATTCCACGGATGGCCTCTTCCCTGGTCATGGCAGGCTCTTTGGTCATATTGCGGGTTCCGTAACACACTTTGCGCTTTTCTACCCGTGGGGTATCCTTTATCATTCCAATGTCAATGGGGCGTATGGTGACGCCGGCTCGCTTACACATGATGGCAGCGCAGGACTGTTCATCCAGAAAGTTTTCCGCCACCACGCCGGTGACCTCCTGTCCGGTCTGGCTGACGCCTTCTTCCACAACGCCATTATCCGCACAAAAGATCAGTAATCCTTTTTTATCAATCGAAAAATCTAATGTCCTGTAAATTCCGGCCATCTGGCAGACCAGATCTTCCAGTTTCCCCAGACTGTGCAATGGCTTTGCTATGTTATTCCAGGCTTCCTGGGCTTGTCTGCTTTTCCCTGCATCAACAGGCGGAATTTCCTGTAGTATTTGTTGTAACATTTTTAACCTCATTTTGTTTCTTTTTGCCGGCAGATACATTTCTCTACAAACCATTCGGCAAAGGAAGGCTTGGAAGGATAATAAAGATGCGGAAAGCCTGCCACGGAATGATCCGTTACATGTAAAGCCTGCCAGCTTCTTTCCTCTCCCGGCTTGTGTGCATCCATGGAAGAACCATTGTCCGGGCTGTCATAATAATGAAATTCATGGGCTTTCATGCCTGTAAGCATGGCACACTCCGGACGATCACTTTCCAGGGTGATATAGCCGAAATGTCCAAGTTTTCCCTTGTTCTGGCACTCTCCGGCGAAAACACCGACCATGGGAAAGCGGCCGGTTCCATCTTTTTCTCTCAGATATTCATGCAGATAGAGATATCCTCCGCATTCTGCCAGATACGGCATTCCGGAATCAATGGCTTTTTTTACGGCGTGACACATTTCTTTATTGGAGGATAATGGTTCCAAATATAGTTCCGGGTAACCACCACCTAATAACAGACCGTCACAGTTTTCAGGGAGCTGTCTGTCATGCAACGGAGAAAAAAAGACAAGCTCTGCACCTTTTTCCCTTAATAGATCCAGATTATCTTCATAGTAGAAGCGGAAGGCTTCATCTCTTGCCACGGCAATCCGGGATTTGGCTGCAGAAATGACAGGTACCTCTTCTGTATGGTGGGGAGAATCCTTTTGCAGACCGGACAATGTTTCTAACACTTCTGCGTTCTGCCCCATGGCAAGTAATCCATCCAGATCCACGCAACGTTCCAGCTGATCCGCGATCTGCCCGATTTTGTCCTGCAACCCGTTAATTTCCTCCGGAAGCAATAACCCTAGATGACGGCTTTCGATCCGACAATCCTTCATTACCGGTAAATAACCATAGACACGTACGCCCAGTTCTTTTTCGATCAGCGGAGAAAGTTTGTCAAATACCCGTTGGGTGGTCTGGTTTAAAAGGATTCCCTGAATGTTGTTGTCTTTCCGGTAAGTGAGAAAACCTTTCAGTAAAGCAAGGATAGAGAGACTCATCCCTCTGGCATTGACAATGAGTAAAACCGGAGTTCCGGTTGCTTTTGCCAAATCATAGGAGGAGGCCTTTGCCGAGGTAATGCCCAGCCCGTCATAAAACCCCATAACGCCCTCCAGAAGGGCAAAATCTCCCTGACGGCATGCATGCTCCATCAGTCCGCGTGTCTGCTCTTCTCCTGTAAAAAACAAATCCAGATTGCGGGAAGGAATCTCCAGTACAGTCTGATGAAACATGGGATCAATATAATCAGGACCGCATTTAAAAGAAACGGGTTGCAGTCCGCGGCGTTTCAGGCATTCCAACAAGCCACAGGTAATTGTTGTTTTTCCGCTTCCGCTGGACGCGGCGGCAATGAGTAATCGGGAAATTTTCACAGATTTAGTTTCCTTTCCGATGTAAAGTAACGATCCAGATCGGGTTCTCTCCCATCATCAGGTGATAGCTTCCCACTTCTCTGGTTCGTGCCACAGTAACCGTAACGAATTCCGTTACAAATTCTGCCGGATCAGAATGCTCATGCAATCCGGAAACAAGCTGCTGGATGGCACTGATGGTTTCTAAGGAAATGGCATTCAATACAATCCGGATGCCAGGATTTTTCACCCATAACGCTTCCAGAATCCTGGCTAAGTTTCCACCGGTTCCTCCGATAAAAGCATGGGTGGGAACAGGCAGAGTTTCCAGAGCCTCCGGCGCTGTACCGGAAATAATCGTCACATTGGATGCTTTACATTTGTTCCGGTTTTTCTTAAGTAATTCCACTGCGTCCGGATTTTTTTCAATGGCGTATACATGACCATCAACCGCGGCCCTTCCGCAGGCAATGGCGACAGAACCGGTTCCGGCTCCGATATCGTATACAATACTGTCCGGCAGAAGTGCCAGCTTCGCTACGGAAACGGCACGAACCTCTTCCTTGGTCATAGGAACCTTGCTGCGTTCCAATTCTGTATCAAAGATTCCGGCAGTAAATTTTATGGGAGCCGGATTCTCCACATAAATAATCGCGTTTCCTTTGCATGTAAAAGAAAGAAAATCTTCCGGTTTCCCGGACAGGATCTGCTCCTGCGGATAGCCCAGATTGTTTCCTACCCACATCGTGATCTCCTGCATTTCAAAGTCGATGCATTGGGCAGCAATTTCCTGTACCGTGCTATCCCCGGAAGCCAGGATAAAAACCTGCTGTTTTGTGAAGAGGTGATGCATCACATCGCAGCTGCGTCCATGACAGCTTAGTAAAGCTGCATTCTGCCAGTCTACCTTCAATTTGGCAGCAAAAGCTGCTACAGAACTGATTCCGGGCAGAACCAGGTAGGAATATCCGGCCTGGGTGAGTTTTTGTCCCAAAGCGCTGGCACCGCTGTAAAAACCGGTATCGCCGGATAAAAGAACGACAATGTGTGGTTTATCTTCATGTTCGCTGATACAGGAAAGAATCTGTTCCGGCTTATAGGCACAATATCGGAGGGCATGAGAATTGTCCGCAGCTTTTAACATACGTTCTGCACCGATCAAAAGATCAGCCTCTTTGATACATGCCTGTACCTCCCCTGTCATCCCGGCAGCATTTCCCATACCGATTCCTGCAAGGGTGATCCGGGGTGTCTTATGTTCCGTGACATTTTCTGGATGTTCCAAAAGAGGCAAAGGGATCTCCTCTATCCGTTGTATCATTTCTTCCATAGAATAGCCGGACTCTTCCGGTCGAAGCAGTACCACAGGAGTAACACCTGCCCGTCTTGCAGCCTCAAGCTTTTCTTCATAGCCGCCTGCTTTTCCACTCTCCTTGGATACCAGAAAGGAGGCATGACTATGCTTCAGCATGGCCAGATTCATCTCTACAGAAAAAGGTCCCTGCATGGCAAAAATATGGCTCACGGGAATACCGGCATCCAGCACCTGCTGAATCAGCCTGGGATTGGGCAGCATTCTGACATATAGACGGGATTTGTCGGAAATTCCCTCTGCAAAGGTCTGAATTTCCTTACTTCCGGTCGTAAGAAAAATAGAGCCCGGCTGCGTTTCCAGATAGCGGACTGCCTGGGATAAATCAGAAACCTTATAAACAAAGGAATCTGTTTCCGTATTTTCATCCATTGACCGAAGCAGTCGAAAATAAGGTAAGTTACATTCCTCTGCAGCCTGCTTAATATTTTCCGTAACCGCTATCGCATATGGGTGTGTAGCATCAATGACACAGGCAAAGGAATGTTCCCTGATCCAGGTAAGCATCTGTTCCTTATCCATTCGTCCGGTGTGAATCTCCACCAGGCTTAGCAGAGATTCCGAAAGTACCTGATCCTGTTGCAGCACCTGTTCTCCGTACTCAGTGGCGACACATACACTGCATGCATATCCTTTGGAAGCCAGTGTTTCCGTAAGGATACGTCCCTCGCTGGTTCCTCCGAAAATTAAAATGTTCTTATCTGCATAGTCTTTCATAGCTGATACCCTCTGGGTGTTACCATTTTTCCGTTAATAACACGGGTCTGGGAATTTCCGATAAATACCGTGGTAAACATATTTACCTGTTTATCACGACATTCCTTCAGTGTACAAATCTCATACTGCTCTCCCTCCCGTCCGATATTTTCAACCAGACCGCATACGGTGTTTTCGGAGGCGTATTCCAGAATCCAGTCACAGGCTTTCTGCAAATAATCGGTCCGCTTTTTACTGGAGGGATTGTACAGGACAATCACAAAATCTCCCTGTGCTGCATGTCGGATGCGGTTTTCAATTTTGGAAAGAGGCGTCATCAAATCGCTTAAACTGATCAGGGCGAAGTCATGGATCAAAGGTGCTCCCAGTACCGCAGCACCTGTCAAGGCTGCGGTGGTTCCGGGAATGATTTCTATCTCCACTTCCGGAAATTGTTCGGACAGTTCCAGAATCAAACCGGCAAGTCCGTAGACCCCTGCATCTCCACTGCAAATCAAGGCAACGCTTTGATTTTCCCGGGCTTTTTCAAAAACCAGCCGGCATCGATTGGTTTCCTGCATCATAGGTGTTGCAAGCAATTCCTTGTTCTGAAAAAAATCCTCTGGAAATGCCTTTTGCAGCAAAGCAATATAAACCGTATAGCCTACGATCACATCACACTGTCGCAATATTTCCTGTGCCTGCATCGTCATTTGTTCCCGGTTTCCCGGTCCGATTCCCACTACAAAAATTTTACGCAAAGGACAGCCTCCTTGTTCCCAACGCAACGGCCAGGGTGATACCCTGATAGATTTGTTTTTCGATGAGCAAATGTCCATCCACAATACCGTCGCAATCTTTCAGTGCCCGCAGTGCGGCACGTTCACATACATTATCAATGCCTACCGTCTGTTCCACAAAATCGGAATGCTGAAAAATTCCCTCCACCTGCTGAAGCTCTCCCGCACTGTAACACCGATAAGAAAGATGATGAACATCGGCATAGGTACAAATTCCCGGCTCTTCCGCCTTCCTGTCAATGGAAGCCAGTGCATAAACTGCCTGCATAGGTAAGTGATTTTTCTCAAAAAGCGCGGTAATGGCATCTTGGATTTCTACAAAGGATTTTCCCTTACGACAGCCTATCCCGATCACAAGATTTTGCGGAATCAGCCATAAAGAAGTGGCAGTTTCGGCTTCCGGTGGGAAAAGTCCGATCCCGATTCTGTTTTCCTGCGCCTTCCATTTTTGTGACTCCGCTTTGGAAAAAATCTTCAGATTGTCCGGCAGATTTTTCAGGTTGTCGATTTCTGTCAGGGAGTCATTTAACAAAACTGCAATTTTTTCTCCCCGTAGAAAGGCGGCTTCCGTTTCTTTCATTTGTTTCATGTCGGTAATCGTCAGATGCTGGCGCTTTGCCCATACATCCAGTGCTAATTTTCCTTCTACATCAGATGCGGTTGTGATGACAGCCGTTGCATGAATGCGGTCTGCAAGGAATCCGGCATAGGCATTGGCGCCTCCCAGATGACCGGAAAGAATCGGAATCACATACTGACCTGCTTCATCACAGACCAGTACCGCAGGGTCTGTTTTCTTATCTTTCACAAAAGGAGCAATGGCACGAACGGCAATTCCCGCAGCACCTATAAAAATCACCAGTTCCGCACTTTGAAATTGTCTTCCTGCCCAATTTTGTAAAGAATCCTGCAATAGCCGGACAGAATTTTCCTTTAGGACAGCATCGCACTTTTTACTTCCGCAGAAGAGATTTACGGTGTTATCTGCAGAATCTGTCTGTAAAAAAATATTGCGGATCTGTATCGCCAGTTGTAATCCGGGTAAAGTAAACCCAATCACGGAAACATTCATTTTGATGCCTTTCGATATGCGGTGGAAAAGTCCGCTGCATACAGCCGGGATTTTTCATAACCGCTTTTTCCTACCACGTTTCCTACGATAATCAGAGCTGTCTTGGAAATTCCGGCTTCTCTTGCCAGCTTCGGCAAGGTTTCCAGTGTTGCTATGATCTTCTTTTCCTCCGGCCAGGTTGCTTTGTATACAAGTGCTGCCGGGGTATCTGCTGCATAACCGCCGGCAATAAGTTTCTCTGCCAGTTGGGAAAGCATACCGGTACTTAAAAATAGAACCATCGTTGTATGATGGGCTGCCAGTTTTTCAAGCTGTTCTCCCTCCGGCACCTTGGTTGCACCTTCCATCCGGGTTAAAATCACACTTTGTGAAATTCCGGGCAACGTATATTCCAGATTTAATGCAGCGGCAGCTCCGCAAAAGGAACTGACACCCGGACAGCTTTCATAGGTAATTCCCTTTTGCTCCAACAGATCCATTTGCTCGCGAATGGCACCATAAATGCTGGGATCTCCTGTATGAAGACGTACGGTCTCTTTGCCTTGGCACTCTGCCTGTTCCATCACTGCAATAACCTCTTCCAGGGTCATGTAAGCACTGTCATACACTTCGCAATTTGCTTTTCTTTCCTGTAAAAGCTGAGGATTTACCAGAGAACCGGCATAAATGATCACATCGGCTTCTTTTAATAGCTTTTGTCCGCGAACGGTGATTAGATCCACTGCTCCGGGACCTGCTCCCACAAAATGAATCATGGTATAAAATCCTCCTTTTTATAAAAACCAGGCATCGCCTAATTTCCATTCCTGTTCTTCTGTAAATAGTTTTTGGTTTTCATCCCAATAGAAACGATACCCACAAAGGGGGGCTGTCTGATAGTCGTAGTATCCCTTTCCGAAAGAAGAAAACTGCTCTCCCAGTGCCATAATGGTTCCGCCATGCACAACCAAACATAGTTTTACATCCCTGTCAGACGGTCGCTCTTTTTTCATGATTTCCGTAAAGGCTGTACGGCAGCGCTGTGTAAAGACGGCTTTGGATTCCCCTTCGGGGAACGGCATGCTGCCACCACTGTCAAGCCACTTCTGATAGTGAGGATCGTACTGAAGCTCTTCATAATTTTTCCCTTCCCATAAGCCGAAATCGCATTCCCGCAATCCGTTTACCATTTCCTGTCTATAGCCGGGAAACAAAAAGGAAGCCGTTTGTATACAGCGTTTCATGGGACTTACATAAAGGTGAAGCTTGTCAAGGCACTCGTTTTTCCTTTGTTGACAGTAATGCTCCAAATAGTGGCAGGTTTGTTCGCACAATGGTTCATCAGAACTGCCGATATACCGTTTTTCCAGATTTCCTTTGGTCTGTCCGTGACGAATCATTAAGATTTGCATAAACGCTCCACCTTTTCTTTTGCGTGTTCGGAAATGCCCAGTGTGCCGAAATCGTTGGAAAAAAGAATGACATCAATAGAAAGCCCCGTATAGGCTCTGTGTTGCAGATGGCGCATGATTCTCTCCATTAATCGCTGCATAACAGCATCCAGACATCCAGCTTCTTTCAAAAAAGCCAATGCTTCCTCCGTGGAAATGCTTCCTAAGACTTTAGGCAGTAAGGCAGGAGCCACCTGTGCTTCCACGCAACAGGCACACAGGGTTTCCATCCTTGCATCTGCCCATCGGGAATGGGTGTTCATCACCCCACTGCCTACCTTTACCAGTTTTCCGATGTGACCGATCAAAAGGATACTTTCTACCTGAAACTCGTATGCCATATCCAGGGTATCCCCTAAAAAATTACTGTATTTAATCCCGGTGTCCAGATCGATTCCCCAGGTATCGTGTGCGTAATCTCTGCCGTAGTTTCCCGGTGTCAATAGGATTTCCTTTGCGCCACTCGTTGTTTTCATCCGCATTTCCGTTCGGATGGTTTCAATCAATGCCTGTTCACTCATGGGCTCCACAATCCCACTGGTTCCCAGAATGGAAATACCTCCTTCAATTCCAAGGCGGGGATTAAAGGTTTTTTGGGCAACCTCTTCCCCTCCGGGAACCTCTACCGTGACCCGGAAACCATCCTCGTACTCCAGTTCTTCTCCCACACGTGCTAATTGCGCGGCAATCTGTTGACGGGGACCGTTATTGATGGCTGCTTCCCCTACAGGCTGATCCAGTCCTGCCCGGGTCACCCGGCCCACACCTTCTCCACCCCGGATTTCAATACCTTTAGGGATTTTTTCTACCGTTGCATAGATCAAAAGCTGATCGGTTACATCGTGATCGTCTCCTGCATCCTTTCGAACGGCGCATCGAACGCTGGTTTCACTGGGATAACTGATGTCTTCAATGGGTAACTCCAGTGTTGATCCTTTGGGTACGGTAATTCTTATGGAAGCTTGCGGCTGTCCGGTGAGAAGCATTCTTGCCGCCGCCCCTGCCGCTGCAGTAACGCAGGTTCCGGTGGTAAATCCACAGCGAAGCTTCTGGGTTCCTTTAAAAATATAGGTCTGTTGGGACGATTCTGTCGGTTCCGGAGCTGTCAATGTCCCCGGTTTCATGTCAAAAAGCTGTTCTATATAAGAATCTGTTAGTATCTCCGCTGTGGTTCCGATTCTTTGTACCTGATGATCCTTTACGCAGATTACACGATCCGCAAATTTCCGGGCCAGGTCCAGTTCATGCAGTGACATCAGGATACCGATTTGCTTTTTTTCTGCCTGTTCTTTGAGCATATGAAGAAATTCAATCTTGTGGCGGATATCCAGAAAAGAAGTGGGTTCATCTAAAAGAATTACCGCGGGTTCCTGACAAAGTGCCCTTGCCAGCAACACTCTTTGACGCTGCCCGTCACTGATCTGTTCAAAATCCTGATCGGCTAATTCAGTGACCTGTGTCAGTTCCATTGCCTCATGAACCTTTTTTCTATCCGTTTCTGACAGAAAGCCCAAGAGGTTGGTATAAGGATAACGACCTGTGGCAACGACATCCTCACAGGTCATCAATTCCGGATGAAGGCGTCCGGTTAAAACGACAGAAAGCTCTTTTGCCATTTCATTACCGGAAAGCTTTTGCAACGGTTTACCGGATAAGAAAATTTCGCCGTCCAGTGGTTTCAGCTGTCCGCATAAGGTCTTTAACAGGGTAGATTTACCGGAGCCATTCTGCCCTATGAGAATGACCAATTCTCCCGGTTGAAGCTCCAGGGATAAATCCCCCAGTACCATTTTTCTGCCGTAGCCTACAGACAGGTGAGATAATTTCAGCAATGCGTCCGTCATGTGTTCATCCCTCCTGCAGCTTTTCTACGGTGGATCATCATATAAATGACGATAGGTGCTCCGATTACCGCCGTAACAGAACTGATGGAAATCTCTGTAGGAGCAAACATCCATCTTGCCAGCACATCACAAAAGAGACAGAACACAGCCCCACCCAAAAAACAGGCAGGAATCATTACAATTGGTTTGGCTGTGCCGAAAAGGCATTTCATGAGATGGGGAACTGCAATGCCTACGAAAGAAATCGGTCCGGCAAAAGCAGTCACACAGGCAGATAAAAGGCTGGACAATAAAATCAGTACTACCCGAAGCAATTTTATATGAACCCCCATGCTCTGGGCATAGGATTCTCCCATCTGATAGGCAGAAATCGGTTTGGATAACAGGAAACAAAGGAGCATCGTCAGAACAACCCAGAAATGCATCACCTTTACCTTGTCCCAGCTCATACCGGAAAAACTCCCCTGTGACCAGCTGTGGAGATTGATTATATTGGAATCATCGGCAAAGGTAATGACAAATTCCGTAATGGCGGAGCACACATAGCCGATCATGACACCGCAGATGACCAACATGGACATATTGGAAACTTTGGTGGAAACAGTCAATACAAATCCCATTGCCAGCATGGAACCGGCAAAGGCTGCCAGAATCATTCCAAAAGAACTGATCCGTACTCCCCTGCTCAACAGAAAAACCATGGTAAGCGCTACCGTTAATTTGGCTCCGGAAGAAATTCCAAGTACATAGGGACCTGCAATGGGATTCCCGAAAAAGGTTTGTAACAGGAAGCCTGCTACGGATAATGCTCCTCCCAGAAAAATGACAGCAAGAACCCTGGGAAGACGGATTTCCCACACAATGGCTTCCGCATTGGTTCCCGCAGATTGCTGTAAAAGAATCTGCAGGATGTGTGTTATGGGAATTTTCACACTTCCGACAATGATATTTATGATAAATAAAATACAAAGAAAAATTACTAACAGGAGAAATCCTATACGGTATCGTAAATGTCTCTTTTTCGCTGTCATAGGGGTCGATTTCCTTTAAGGTCGGGTTATTCTTTTTATTTTAAACGGTAAAAATAGGTCAGTTCATCCGAAGAATTGCCTCCCAGCATTTTCTGAAAATCCAATAAAATCTGCGCAATTCCTGTGGATTTCTGAAACATGCTTTTTCTGGAACACCAGACATTTCCATCCTTTACTGCCTTAAAATCAGCAAGCAATGGATTCTTGGCAAGTAAATCATCCAGGGTTGTTAATTCTCCTTCAATGGTGCTGTTATAAATGAAAAGATCTGCATCTTTGGCACTTTCATAAAAAGCTTCCATCTGGATATTGCAGGTAGAAAGTGCATTTTCATCCGGTGGAAGTACGGAAGCATCTGGTAAGTAGGTGCCACCTGCCCATTGGATCATGGTTGCAATATAATCATTGCTCTTTCGCACGTTGACGGCACCGTTGGCCGTAAGATAAAAAAATGCTACACTTTTTCCTGTGCTTTCCTGACATGCCGATAATGCAAGCTTCTTTTGCTCCTGAAAATAGTTTGCAGCTTCTTCTTCCTTTCCCAGGAGAGTTCCATACACTTTAATCCATTCCAGACGCCCAAGTGGGCTTGACTCATAACTGGAGTATTCTACCAGTGTGGGGATTCCCAGTCTGGCTAATTGCTCCGTCACCTCCGGTGAATGAAAAATCATGGTGTTTTCTATGGCAAGGTTACAACCCTTTGATAGCAGTAATTCATAGTCCGGTGCACTGTACTTTCCTGCGTAAAGCAAACTCCCGTTTTCCAGAGCGGTTTTTGCTTCATCGATATACCATCCACTGGTATCCGTTCCCGTAAAATGAACGCTGGAAAGTCCATCTAACGCACAAATAATATCCATAACAGAAGTAGATACCAGATAAATCTGATCCAGGGGCTGGCGTAAAACCGTGATCTGGGTGGGAACATCGGAGGGAATGGCAGAATGTTCCGGCACAATCAAATATTGCTCCTGCTGTTCTTCTTCTTTTCCCAGTGTTATAAGCCGATATCCTTCCGGGTAAGTAGCAATCTGAAATAACGTGGCATCCTCCACAGGAACGGCTCCATCTGCAGTAAGTTCTGACCATTCCACAGCTGCAGCTGCGCTTTCTTCCACTGATTGTATGGGAGATTCGGCGGTCTCTTCCAGAGATGTCTGCTTTCCGCATGCGCTGCAGAAACAGAACAGAAACAGAAATAGACCAGCGACAGAAATTCGGAATCTGCGACTTCTGTTCACCGGTCTTAAAAATGTCATTCCTGTACCTCCGTGATGGTTGCACTGTCAAAATACAGGGAGTAATCGATTTCATGAGGAGTGCTCATGGCTGTCGTATCAGCAGTAACAGGCATCTTCCAGTCAAATACCGTTACCGGAATGGTAAAGGTAGAGTTTCCTTCGGTTGCTTCGTTTAAATATTTTTCTCCGTCTACCAGCATATAATCGTAGTTTGCACTGCTAAATACAATCGTTGCCTGTATCCGACCGTTTGCTACAGTGAGTTTTGCCGGAGAGGCAACACTTGCTTTTCCGGAACCACCATTCAGGGTAACTGCGATTTCATAAGTACCGTCTGTCAGCCCCAGATCCTCCGGGGAGGAAACCATGCTTCTGGCAAAGGCTCCGGTGGGAAGAGAATCCGCTCGAAACACCAAGGTACGGTCATACCATTTTTCTTTATTTTTACTAAAAGCAGCACAAGCAATTCCCTTATCCAGTGCTTCTACAGGAACCGTATAAGTATGGGCACCTTCGGTATTTTCCTGATAGGGAATGTATTCCTCAGTTGGTGCTTTGGCGGCTTCTTCTCCGCTGCCCATATAAACATACAGATATCCGGTACCACTCATGGTCATGACAGCGGTCATATCTCCGTCCTGTACCAACAACTGGCAGTCCACAATGTTAAACATGTTGGAACTGGAATCCACTTTGATGTCATAAACGCCATCCTGAATCTGGTTTCCTGTGATGGGCTGCATCCATTCTTCCACTACATCTTCTGGCGTCGTCATTTCATCGGCAGTTGCAACCGGACTGTCTGTAGTTACGCTTTCATTGGTTTCACTGTCTGTAGTTATGCTTTCGGTTGTTTCTATCATCGCAGTTTCTGTTGCAGCAGTTTCTGCATTGGATGCGGTATTACTGCCGCATCCTGTAAACAGTAAAGCTGTCAAACATAAGACCGCGATCAGATTTATTGTGTATTGTTTCATTATTGTATTCCTAGTCTATTTCTTTAGTTTAAAGAATCAATAGCTTTCTGTGCATGCTCAACAAGAATCTGCTGAATCTCCGGAAGTTCTCCAAGTCCACGAAGAATGCAGGTTACCTCATAACCGGCATTTTCAAACTCGGTCTTCCAGGAATCCTCCTCGTCACCTGCCATATCGTTGTTTGCATGGTCACCGGCAACAATCATCAGAGGCTCGAGAACAACCTTTTTGTAATCGCCGGCCTGTACAGCAGTCAGAACATCTTCTAAAGAGGGTTCTGCTTCTACAGTTCCAACATAATAATTGTCGTAGCCGTTTGTTTTTAATAAATCCTGCATTTTACCATATACTTCGTTGGAAGCTGCCTCTGTACCATGTCCCATAAAGCAGATGGCAGTCTCACCGTCGTCGTATTCTGCAGTAGCTTCAACAATGGCTTTCATTACGCGTTCAAAATCATCATCACTGGTCAGCAAGGGCTCACCTACAGCAATCTGATCAAAGGAATCGGCATACTCGGCAAGCTGACCGGTTAACTCGTCATACTCTAAGCCGTTCATCAGATGGGTAGGCTGTACAACAAGGGTTTTCACACCATTGTTAATAGCACGCTCTAATGCTTCATCCATGTTGTCGATATGGATACCGTCACGCCTTTCTACATGATCAATGATGATCTGTGCAGTAAAACCACGACGAACAGAATAATCAGGGAATGCTTCTTCCATTGCATTCTCGATTGCGCCGATGGTCAGTCTGCGGTTATCATTAAAGCTGGTACCAAAGCTTGCTACTAACAGTTCTTTCTCACCGATCTCATCCTGGTTACGTACGTTGTCCAAAGAAGCATCTCCTGTGGTGTAATCTTCTTCATCATCTTCTGCCTCTGTCTCTGTTTCCTCTGTCTGGGCAGTCTCTTCGGCAACAGTGGTCTCTGTTTCTGCCGTCGTTGTCTCTGCAGATTCTACCGGGGCAGTCTCCGTTGCTGACGGTGCGTTGGTGTTACCGCATCCTGCGAGCAGTGTGGCGCAAAGCGCTGCTGTCATTACTAATGCTACTGGTTTTTTCATGTGTTTCTCCTCCTGAGATGTCTTTTCATCTCTATAATTATGGTCTGAGGGGTTCTCTGACCCGACAGCATGGGATTGAATAAAGGTCACAGGAACACATAATTAACCGTGGTTTCATGCACAACAAAAAAAACACCGCCCATCTTTGGAAACAGGCGGAGTAATGGCGAAAAATACCCATGGATTTCTCTTTAGGGGACTTTCAGTACGACCAATTACTCGTGGTTTGGAATAGGATTCCTGTACCAATAATCGGCAGGTTTCCTGGCTTACAGATCATCATACGGCATACAACCTTCCCGATTTCTCAGTGGTTAGTCCATTATCTTTTTATTGTCTGATGGACAATGTATGCTGCACTCCCTGCTTACAGTGACGAGATCGTACAGGATTTGCACCTGTTTCCCTTTTACCCGCTGTGGGTGGATGATTATCGCTTATAACCCCAGACGGCACCGACTATTCTTATTCAATTAGATGCTATCATATCATAAAAGAGACGGGTTGTAAAGAAGCCCGCCCCTTGTTGGCACGTAATGTCACATGGCGGAATCAAAATTTCCTCCCTGGGAAAGAGGAATCTCTGTTATCTGTACCGGTTGCGGAACTCCGCCCAAGTCCAGAAAAACACCTGTATTATTACTGTTATTGTTGTTTCCGTCTATGATACTGACACCATTTTCCTTATCCTTTGCCAGCTTTTCAAAGACAGCACGGAGATACTTCATATCCGCATCAGTGATTTCTTTCCATTCCTTGGAACGATGTTTCTTTTTTAGCAGTTCCAGGTCTTCCGGGTCTAAATCCTCCTGGGAAGTTCCACCAATCATTTCCTCGGTAAATTCATTCATCTCGTCCAGTGCTTCCTGTTGATGCTGTGCCATTTCCTCTGCCAGCTGTTGCATTTCTTCGGAGCTTAACCCCATTTCCTCTGCCACATAGCCGGCATCTTCCATGATCTGTGCATCGTCCTCATCGGTACGCTGCTGCAGTTCTTCCGTGCTGTCTTCGCAGACACCACCGGTGTCCTTGGCACGTTCCTCCTCCTGGAGATGCTTTACACGTTTTTTTGCAATACGGGCTATTTTTTCCGCATGGACAATGGCGTTGCGTAGTTCTTCATCGTCATACTCCCCTGTGAAAAGTTTCCGGCGCAGCTGGCTTACCTTTTCCCTGGCTTTCACCGCGACCTTACTGGCTCCGGTGGATGTAGTCGTCCGCATTAACTGAGAAGAGATTGCCTTGAAATTATACCGTAACTTTTTTACCTTTTTATTGCTGGCTTTACTTATGGAGAGATTGGACGAAACAGTGCCATTCTCATAGGTATATTGACGGGAACCGGTATTCCGATTCCTTGATGCATATACACTGGCGCTGTTGTAGCCCGTAAATCCTTCGATTCCTCTCATACCGATTTCCTCCTTGAGTTCGGTCACCGCCTCGGAAAATCCATTTTCCTGGTGAGATGTGAAATCTTTTCACTATATAGAGATTATCGATCAAAAAATGGGAAAGCTTTAGGAAAATCTTCTTTGTTCCTTACAAAACATCCTAAGAAAATCCTGACAATTCTTTTGCAATTTCAATACATAAAGAAAAGTCCCATAAACACCAGTCAAATCGAAGATTTGATTTGTTTACAGG
>OGJJ01001159.1_pt1 | contig 20882 bp, 22 predicted proteins | sample 1572081 | NCBI WGS metagenome assembly OGJJ01 (sample SAMEA2582122, study PRJEB24529) | metagenome | biome: Human gut stool | place: China | collected 2011
AATAATTCAGCAAAATCTTTTGGTTTGTAATTAGTGATATTAGATGTGTTCATAATAATGCCCTCCATGAGTATGTTTTAACACATTTAATCACTATTGACAATGAATTTGATTACTTAAAGTTTCCTCCTTTGATAGGATGTCGGGGTCAAAAGGTCAATACTAAATATAGTTTAAAATCAGGAATCTACAGGAGAAAACAGCTGATAGCTATCGTCTCCATCCCAGCTCTCCGTAGCTTCGGTTGTCCACTGTGTGATATGGTAATACCCATTCTGACAGTCGGAGGGTGCCGGCAGTGTCAGAATCACCGAAAGCTGCTGGCTCTTATTGACAGGAACCTGAAAGCTCAGAGTTCCTTCTTTTTTTGTAAAATCGATGGTGAGATCAGAAATTCCGTCCACGGAGCAGTTCTTCAGTTGTTCCGTTAGTTCTTTCTGATAAACCGAAGCATCAGCGGATTCTGCGCCACAGTTTTTATAGGTATCAGAGAGAATGGTATCAATCTGGTCGAGTGCTTGTTCTGCCAGAGAAGATGCCTGATAATATGCCTGAATCCGGTCAGCGGACTGCTGGCTGAGTGTCCGGTTATTTTTCGCGCTGGATAGTGAAAGCAGTGCAAAGGTAAACAGGCAAAGCACCAGGAAGATCATCAGCAGAGAAGGTGCCCCCATATGGATAAAAGAAAAAGATATTTTTTTCTTCTGTTTCATGATCCGTTCCTCCTTTGCAGATGATGTCGGACAGGCAGCTGATAAAAAACATCTGCCTCAACTCCGGATGTCAGTTTTGTGACATCCAGCTGCACATCCAGAAGCTGTCCGTTCAGATTCCAGGTGCCGGATAGCTGCCAGACAGCTGTTTCCTGAGAACAGGGAATAAAATCGGAATCATAGAAGATTGTGAAATTTTCTGATGCAATATTGACCGCATCACTATAAGCATCTTCCAGAAGATTCTTCATATCATCCGGTGAAGTGGAAGCAGTGATCAGTTCTGCTACATCTCCGGCTCTTCGGGAAGCCTGCGTCAGATCGTGAGCCTGGGTGCTGAGCGTATGGGATTTTACAAAAATTTGTACGCAGACAGCACTTGCCACAGAAAAGAACAGAATGGCAAAGATCAGTTCCAGAAGAAAAAGACTGGATGGGTTGGCAGTTGGTTTTCGTTTCATAGATGCTCCTTTGTGATTCCGTAACCATCAGACATCAACAGATGGATGATGGTACAGAGGGTAATGAAATAGCCATGCAGTATATTTACCGGGAAACAGAACGGATGGTATAGACTGCGGTTGCAGTTTCCCCGGAAGTATCGGTACAGCGGAAGGTGATCACCTGATTCTCCGTCTCTTCCACAGAAAATTCTTTTACAGGAAGGATACTCTTTCCGGCAGAAGGAGAGAGTGTTGTCCCCTCTTTTACATACAGCTCTCGAAGCTGTCCGTCCCAGGCGTACAGATAAGTAAGGTAGGAAGCGTCAGCCGTCTCCTGACGCAGGACTACTGCCTGCGTGCCGTCAAGCTCGTCCAGAAAAATTCCGTCTTCCCGGTCGTTTTGTCGCAGCTTTTCTGTCAGATAGGAAAGGGCAGTGCCGGAGGTATAATTTCTCTGAGAGTCATCTGTTGTGGACTGGTAGATCCGCGCCGCCAGCAGGATCACAGTAAGAGCCGAGATTGTAAAAACAAAAAATACTGTGACCGGAAACAGAAAATCAATGGCATGGCGCTTCTGGGATAATAATTTCATCGTTTATCGTCCCCTTTCTATGATCGTAACTTCCGGATAAATATTGGAGCCCTGGGTCCGGTAGTCCACAAAAAAGAGGGAATCGTCATAGATCAACCCGTAGTCTTTTTTGATGTCTTCCAGGCTTTCCGGATAGCGACCGGTTGTTGCATAACAGTAGGTGATATCCCGGTTCAGGGCCTGGGTGAGACTTTCTTTTTGTCTGCGGACCGTATTCTCTGAGAGAGAAGAAGTTCCAAGTGTAAACAACAGGATCAGAAAAAGGAAAAGCAACAGAGAAACCCACAGCTTTTTTCCGGGTATCCTCTGCGGGGAGGTCTGAAATCGATACATAAGCAGCTCCTCCTGTTAAATACCGGACATAATGCCCATCAGAGGAAGCATGACCGATAACAAAATGATACCGACGATCAGAGAAAGTCCGATGATCAGGGAAGGCTCCAGGATGGCCAGTGTGTTGCTGATCCGGGTATCGATTTCTTCCTGATACATATCCGATACCTGTTTCATGACCTGATCCATAGAACCGGTTTTTTGCCCGATCGATGCCAGGCGGGCGTAAGTACCGGTGAGGATTCCGGAGGAAAACAAAGCATGAGAAAGATCTTCGCCCTCATTCACCTGTTTTTGGCAAGCCTCCAACTTTATCTGAAAATCAGGATCCTGATTCAACATGGCGGCAAGTTCCAGGCCGCGCTCTGGAGTCAGTCCGCTTCGAAGTGCCAGATTCATCACATCGGCAAACCGGCAGCCCGCCCGTTGCTGTGCCATAGACGAAAAGAACCGAAAATGTTTCGCGAATCTCGCAAGTACAGCCTTTCCTTTTTCCGTGCGGCTTCCGAAGAATAACGCAGCGGCGATGGCGGCAAGAAGAATTACCAAAACGACAGAATAACGGCTGATAGCGTTACCGATATGCATCAGTGCACCGGAAAATCCGGTCATCTCGGTACCGAGCTGAACAAATACCTGGTTAAAGATCGGCATGACTTTTACGAGAAGTACCAGAATGACGACAAGCATCATACCGATCATGATCATCGGGTAAGTCACAGCGTTGCGGATGCTTTTTGCGATGCTGTCTTCCCGTTCATAGTGTTCGCTTAGTGCGGACATTACCTCATCCAGTGTGCCGGTTTCCTCACCGATTTGTACCATATGGACGAGATAAGAAGGAAATAAACCGGTTTCTTTCAGGGAAAGAGAAAAATCTGCGGTTTCCTGCAGGGTATCCAGGATTTGCTGAAGAATATCTTTTTCCCGGTCGGATGTGGAATCTTCCAGCATGATGGTGATCCCTTCCAGTGGTGAGATACCGGAGTGAAGGATCATGGCCATCTGAGAACAGAAACCGGAAAGCTCCGGGTTGAAAAATGGCTGTTGTTTTTTATTCATAAAAACCTCCCTGTATCAGTAGGAATATTTTACTGTGTAGTTGCTGCCGTCGCCGATGTACTTTTTCACCGAAGAGGCACTGTTGCTGGCGGCCAGGGTGGGATCCATCAGGGACCAGTCCTTTCCGTCAAATTCTATGATGTTATCCACCCAGCCGACCTCGTGTAGATATACACTGATCCAGGCGTGATAGGCTTCTCCCGAATATCCCACTTCCAGTTTTGTGGGGATATGCTGGGAACGAAGCAGTGCTGTCATAAGGGAGGCATAGTCAAAACATATACCTGTCCCAGACTCCATTGTGGCATCGGGATCCGGAATATAGCCGGATGCCACTGTTTCTGCCTTCTGTTTGTCGTAAGTAATATTTTCTATTATATAGTGGTAAACCTGCTGTACATAGTCCAGATCGTCTGCAGAGTCATCAGACAGTGCCTGCCCCTTTTTGACTGCTTTGGAGTCTTTGGTAAACCAGACATACTGGTTGGGATAAAGATATGGCTGAAATTCATCTTTCAGGGTAACATTAAGGCTCTGAGAAAAGATCAGTGCATATTTATCATCGGTGACATTTTCGTAGAGGTCTGCCTGATAAGTGCCGTTGCTTCCGGATAATGGAAAAGTCTCATAACTTCCGTAGGAATCCGGGTTCAGTGTGTAAGTGTATACCGTGCCATCCGGAGTGGTGATCTGTAACTTTACTTTGGAAACTTTGCCGTTGTAACAAAGCATAAGATAGCCGTTTTCAGTGTGGGAGGCATCCAGAGATGTGGTTTTGTCTCCGTACACAACAGTCTGACTGGCTTGCGGTGTACAGACATCAGTGTAAGTTTCACGGGAAGTTGTCTTTGTGTCACTTTTTGTTTCATCAGCAGTCTGTTTTCCGGGTGAGGAGCCGGAAGAACAGCCGAAGAGAGGAAAAAGAGTCAGCAAAAAAAGAAGCAACAGATAAAGGGTACGCTGTTTTGTTATCATTTGTATCGCCTGTAAACTCCTTTCCTCTGTTATGTATTCCCGGAGTCTTTCTGCACTTTTTCAGAAATCAGATACAGAAAAATTCCGGGAGGATATGATGTATTAGTTTTAGTATAGCATTTTTTGGGGGAGAATGCATCAGGTTTTATATTGAGTGAGTATCCATTGCTTCAGAATCGGGAACTGGCAGGGGCCGGCAGAGAGTACCTTTTGATGAAAACTGTGAAGATGAAAGGCGTCACCGGCAAGTTCACGGACTTCCTGTTGCAGATCAAGAAACTGCAGATAGCCAAGGTAATATTTCAGGTAATTGGCGGGATCTTCCACGATCACCTGGTAGATCTCTTTCTGAATGGTATTGTCTGTAATCCCCAGCTGCGAAAGGAAGGTGGCGCAGCGTTCCTGATTCCAGCTGTTATAGTGGATTACGGTATCGAGAAGAGACATCATGCAAAGATTCAGAGAGCGGTTAAGCCAGGCAAGCTGTCCGTCAGTGGAATCGGGCTGATAATAAGTGTAGGCAAAGGATTCTGCATAAGTTGCCCATCCTTCCACGTAACCACCCATGGCCGGAAGGTATCGGACGGGATCCGGGGCGGAAGAAGCGAATGTGATCGTCTGATAAAGATGCCCCGGAAATCCTTCGTGGGATAGCGTTGTAAAAAGCTCCAGATTGGACCGGCTGCCTGCACGGTTGATGTAGATCACATTCGGCCTGCCCGTATCCAGTGGCGGTGTGAGATAAAATGCAGGACTCAGAAAATCCTCCATGGATTCGTGAACATAGCGGATCTCATAATCGGTGGTATCGAGAGCAGGAAAATCCTTCTGCATATGCTGGTTCAGATACTGAAGGGCAGACGCCGGTTCAAAATCTTTTATTTCTGCACCATTCGTGAGTTTTCGAAGGAGTGATGGCTGCTCTTTGAGCATCTGCTGGACCGTGTGCATATCTTCTGCAAGCTGAGAAGTAAGTCGCTGCTGGATCTTTTCGACGGAGAGATAAGAACCAGTCTGAGACTGCAGAAGATAACGGTAATATTCCTTCCCTCCTTTGAAATGACTGAGCCCACGGCTGGAAGTTCCGGTATTTTTTAATTCATTCAGCCCTGTCATCAGTTCCTGATAAGCGGGAATCACACTGGTAAGCAGGATCTCTTTGTGGCGTTCATTCAGCTTTGCCTGTTCTTTTTCAGAAAAACGGCCGTAATCTTTGAGTTTCCGGGCAAAAACATCCAGCATATAGTTGTTCTGTGGATCTTTGATAAAGGTACTGCACTGTTCCAGAATGCGGTTTAAAGTTGCATTGCTCATGAAATATCCTGCATCAGATCTGCGGCGTTCATAGGCGAGAATACTCTGAAAATATGGCTTTACCGAGGTGAGAAGGTTCAGATAGTCCGCAATATCCTGATCGTCATAAAAGGCATATTCTGCCAGCAGAACAGGAAGCTGTGCCTGGATGCCAAGACTTGGGCTTAACGGTTCGTCGAGAAGCGTATAATCTCTGGCAGAAAGCTGTGTCTGATAGTAAAGGAGCAGCATATCCCGCGTGATCTGATTTTGACGGGTCAGACCGGAAGGAGTGAAATCTTTCAGCTTCCGGAGATACTGCTCATATTTCTGATATGTAGCACTGGTGTCATCGGAGATCGTTCCGAGGGTGGGAGAAGGTCTGGAAATATGTTTTTTTTCGGGATAAGCAAGGGAATAATGGAGTGTCAGCATGCTTCCGGATACTTCTTCCTGAAAGATTTTTCGGGTGAGGGAGCGGAAAGCTTTGTCCTTAGATATTACACTTCCGGACAGCCATCCCATAAAAAGCCCGATAACCAGTGTGAGAGACAAAAGAAGTGCGATAACGATCGGAGAACGGGGTCTGCGAAGAGAAGGTTTCATAGATTCCTCTCAAAAGAAAGGTTTTTACTATCTTATTGGAAAAAACGGGATTGTATGCTAAACTTGGTTTCAGGAGTTAAGAAAGCGAGGTTGATCTAATGGAAGAAATATATGATCTGGCGATTCTGGGTGCAGGACCGGCAGGAATCTGCGCAGCGATCTATGCGACAAGAGGCAAGCTGAATACTCTGTGGCTTGAGAAGAAATTTGTGCAGGGCGGACAGATCGTGGATACTTATGAGGTGGACAACTATCCAGGACTTCCGGGAATCACAGGTCTGGATCTCGGAGAAACCATGGTAAATCACGCGGAGAAACTGGGAATCAAGCCAAAGAGAGAGCCGGTACTTTCCATCGAAGAGGAAAACGGGCTTAAAGTGATCCGCACAAAGAAGAACAGATATATGGCGAAAGCGGTGATCCTTGCATGTGGTGCGGCACACCGCCAGCTTGGGATTCCGGGGGAAGAAGAACTCAGTGGAATGGGCGTGTCCTACTGCGCGACCTGTGATGGAGCTTTTTTCCAGGGTGGAACGGTTGCAGTCGTCGGAGGCGGAAATGTCGCTGTAGAAGATGCAATCCTTCTTTCCAGAACATGCAAGAAGGTTTATCTTGTGCACAGAAGAGATGAACTTCGTGCGGACAAAGTACTTCAGGACAAACTGTTTAAATGTGCAAATGTAGAACTTGTATGGGACAGCGTGCCGGTTGCGATCGAGGGCAGTGAGAAGGTAGAAAATCTCAAAGTCCGCAATGTAAGGACAGATGAGGAGAAAGACCTTTCAGTTGACGGAGTTTTTATTGCAGTTGGCATTCTCCCGAATACAGAGAAATTTAAAAATCTGGTGGCTCTGGACGAGGGAGGATATATCATTGCAGGAGAAGACTGTGTAACAAGTACACCGGGCATTTTTGCAGCAGGAGATATCAGGACCAAACAGCTTCGTCAGGTTGTAACAGCGGTTGCTGACGGTGCAAATGCCGTGATATCGGCAGAAAAATATTGTGATGTTTGAACAGACTTCTGTTTTTGAGGCGGCTCAGATGTTTCCCGCGTGGAAGGAATTCTTCCGGTGCCTGAAAGCGCTCATGCGATCCGGGCAGCTCTGGATGAAGCAATGAAATGTAAAGAGACTAGAGAAGAAAAGACTATTGTGTTTGGACTTACCGGAACAGGATATTTTGATATGTTTGCTTATGGAAGATATAATGATGGAGAAATGAGTGATTATATTCCCACAGATGCAGAACTCCAGGCTGGATTTGATGGAATTCCCAAAATTTAAATCGTAAGATTGCTTCTGTGGGAGTCCCGCAGTAAGTAAAATAAAAACCCGTACCCGGCAGCCGTGACAACATGGCAGCCGGGTATGAGTTTAATTTCCGATTATTTTTTTGCAGAAGCGTTGGGAATATGGCATAAAGATCTGTGCGACAGGACCTACGATAAAGGCACAGATAATAGTTCCCAGTCCAAAGGTTCCTCCAAGCAGAAAACCTGCGATCACAAAGAAGCAGTCTGTCAGGATGCGCACGATGCCGAAAGGTTTGTGACTTTTGTCGCTGATGACAATGGCAACCAGATCATTGGGACCTGTTCCCGCTTCCGATTTGATCACTATGGTCATGCCAAGAGCAAGGATGATACATCCTGCTACAAGGACGATGATGCGCACTGCTATGGGCAGAGAACTGTTGATACAGTCTCCAAGCAGGACGGTAAAAAGATCAATAATAGGTCCGCCAAGAAACATACAGATGATCGTTCCAATTCGTATGTAGCTTCGGTCAATGAAAAGCAGCACCATAATGATCAGAAAACAGATCATCATGTGAGTTCGTCCGTGGGTCCAGTTAAGAGCTGCCGGCCATGGGACACTGCGGAAGATTCCCTGCACAAGGACATTAAAGGGGTCAGTTCCCAGATTTGCCTGAATAAAAAAAGTCACACCCAGGTGAGCAACAGACAGACCGAAAACCAATAAGATAATTTGTTTGATTTTTTGTTTTGGCGTCATAATGTGTAGTTCCTTTTTCTTTATCTTATCAATATTTTATCATATCGGACAAGCTTATAAAAGCAGAATATCAGGAAGGTAAGTTTTACAAAATATGAATTTGCAGGTATAAAATAAAAATAAATAAAAAAGAAAAAAAGGAAATTATTCCAATAAGAGACATGATTTTGACAGTTTCTGCAAAATGGATAAGTTAAAGGCGTATAATGAAAGAAAAATATTATGTCAGGAGAAAGAGAAAATGAACTACAAGAAATTGACAGCAGTATTTATGGCATTGGGAATAGCAGCAACGTGTTTTTCCGGATGCGGACTGACAGAGGGGAATGGAGGAACATCTGCTTCGGAACCGACCAAGGCGGCGGCCACAGCAGCACCGAAGGATACAGCTACGCCAACTCCAAAAGCCACAGCAGCACCAAAACCTACGAAAGCAGCTGCGCAGACAGGCTCAGGGTCTCAGTCCGGCAATACAGGAAACACATCTTCAGAAGCGGAAAAAGAAATTACATATATAAACGGAGTTTTAACAGATTCCGATGAGGACAGTGTAACAATCGAGTATGGATCTGACGGGGATTTTAATCAGACAACTTTTGATATCAGTAATGCGGATATTCAGATAGGCGAAAACAAGAAACAGGGGGGACCTTTAGCGGCAAATCTGAATCTTAAAATTGGATATTATGTGGAGAATGGAGATTACATTGCTGTTTCTGTATATGGAGACGGAAGTGAAAGTATGACCCCAAGCTGGGTTTATAATTATGAAATGAAGTCCGTCAGCGGAAATGTAAGATATAACGATGACTCTACCATGACAATAGAGACAGGCTCTGATGGAGATTTCTATGAAATGACTTTTGACATCAGCAGTGCAGAGCTGGATATTCAGGTAGATGAAGTGATCGGAGTCAGTGGTCTTAGAACAAGCCTTAATGTAGATGTAAATTATTATGTGAAAGATGGAGTGAACATTGCTACTTATGTATACAGCGATGGGACAGAATATTTTTCACCCAGTCAGCTGTATAATATGGAACAGAGAAATACCCAGGCAGAAGAGGATACGCAGGAGTATGAAGAATCCGGGGATGCAGATTATATAGACGAGGAAGAGGAAACTTCTGAGGATTATTAACAGGGAGGGCAGAATCAAAGGAAAATCATCATTTACAACAGGGGAAAGAGAAAAATGAGATACAAAAGAATGACAGCAGGATTCATAATGCTTGGGATATTGCTGGCAGGTCTTCCGGGATGTGGACAGTCCCCGAATAATAAAGAGACCTCCTCTTCTGAGAGCAGTGCTGCCGACGAACCAGAATCGGAAATCATATATATAAACGGAGTCCTTACAGAATCTGATGAGGACAGCGTAACGATGGAATATGGTTCGGAAGGCAATTTTACACAGACTACCTTTGATATCAGCAATGCCGATATTCAGATAGGAGAAAGCCGGAAACAAGGCGGACCACTGGCAGCGAATCTGAAACTGGAAATTGGATATTATGTGAAAGACGGAAAGTACATTGCTGTTTCTGTATACGGAGATGGAAGCGAAAGTATGACGCCCAGCTGGATTTATAATCATGAACAGCAGACTATGGAGGGAAAAACAGAGGAATAAAACGGATATTAAAAAGGAGCCGCTGCATATGCAGCGACTCCTTTTGAGAAACAGAAAATCAGACACCTGCAAGTCTGGCAAAAGTGTCACGGCCTGCAATTCCGTCAGCAGATAACCCCTGAGAAGTCTGGAATTTAATAACTCCCTGTTTTGTAGAAGGTCCAAAAGAACTGTCAATTCCACTGTTCAGTGTTATATTATGTGCGTAAAGGCCAATTTGTAATACACCCACATAGAGATTATTAGCTCCTTCAGAAAGTACATGGGCGGCGCAGGCATTGGATGTGTTTGTTCCCCAGATGCCGTCGGCTGTAAGTCCGGCACCATATACAGAGTTCAGGGCAGACTGTATTGCCTTGATATATGCTGTTTTGCAGGCAGATCCCCAAATACCGTCTACCGTCAGACCAGCATTAAATTTGCTGTTCAGCGCATTCTGTGCTGTTTTTATCGGGGAAGAGCCTGTGGAGCCAGAATCCTTCCCAACATAATCCTGATGCATATAACCAATACCGATTCCTGCCACTTTTACATGAACCCATACACCGGAACTTGTTCCATCCAGTTCTAACTTTGTTCCTTTGGACACCATACCCATAACAGTACCGCCTGGAGTCTGGCGTACATAAACGTCATCTCCTGTGCATACAGCGGTACCGGTTGTTACCCATGTAGATGGCGGTGTGATGTCTCCTCCGGAACCATTAATTGAGGTTACGATGCTGTAATTTGGACGGGCAAATTTTGAGCCTGGAAGCTGGCTGTTGTACCTTGTTTTCTGGTAAACTCCAATTCCTTCAGCAACGACACCGCTTCCATCATTGGTATTACCTTCAATAGTTACAAATTTATCACCACTTACTGAAATTACCAGTCCTGTATGTGAAAACTCGGATCCATTATGATACATGAAAATGTCTCCGACCTTGGGGGAAGCATAATTAGTGAATAATCCTGCCAGTGTTGGAACATAAATATATGGCCAGTGTTTTAACAGTTTGGTTGCGGTGGCTTTTCCAAAAGCTTTCATAAAGACCCAGCTGATAAAACATGCACACCATGGGGAGGCCTGATTAGCAGGATCTGCATCTCTCCAATATTTTGTATAATTAGCAGTTCCGGCATTGGCAGTTTTGCTGTCTAGGTTTGCGTTAGATTTTTTTTCCAGATATCCGATTTCAGCTTTGGCAATTTTTATAGCAGCCTGAATGGCCTCGGCAGCGGTAACCTTATAATTGGTGATGTAAGTTTTAAGAGCGTTATATACCATCTTCTGACGACTCTTATATGCTCCTACCTGATTTCCGGTATCTGTCTGGCAGGCTGCGTAGAGATGATCCAGAGTGTAAGGCTTTGTTGTTTTTGCCAAAATTCTTTTTACAGCAGAGGCTCCTCCCTGATGTCTGAAATTAGCACACATCATTTTAGCATCCATATTGGAAACCCCAAGTGCAGCTGCTTCCTTTACGTAAGCTTCCATCTGAGTATCCATAAGCTGATCCTGACAACGGCGGCCGACAGTGGAATTAATAATATTCACAATAGCTTTAGCCTTTGCAGAAGTTTTGGAAAGCCGGTAATTTGACCAGTCTGTTTTGGCAAGATCTGCAGCAACACCAGCAGTATCATGTTTTTTAAATGTTGCAGCATCAGCCGCTTTGATATTGAGAAGAAGTGTCCGTGCTTCATTTCCATACCACTGTCCTGCGCCAATGGTAATTGCATGCTCTGAAGAGCTGTTTGTGTAGGCCTCTGTGAAGTCAGCGTAGTTTTTCTGACCGTAAACCTGCCCGCCGGTTTCTACCGCATAGATGATGTTTCGCATTACAAGTTTTTCGTGATCTGTCATTGTTTTTTCTCCTTTTTGTGATTTTGGAATTTGCAAATTCACTTTATAAGAAGAATTAATGGAGACAGATTGAAACAAAAATTTCTCTAAATTAGTTTTTTATTCGCTGTTTTTTCTTATATTTGATCTTATGGTAATAGATTAAGCGGAGCTTACCGGCAATCAGGATTCCTGTCATAAAAAGAAAAGTCACCATGCAAACATGGAGCAGATGAAGCTGTTTTGTAAAATATAATAATATTATCAGTAATTCCAGTATTCCTGCAACAATCGTCAGTCTGTGTTTACGTAACTGGAATTCCTTTTGGGAAAGGGTTTCCACCACGCTTGGAACAGGAGATATCAGAATGATTAGTACCAGAGAAAATGTACTGATCAGTGCAGATGGAAATATCCCAAGATATATGTGCTGCATCAGTTCCAATAATCCAATAATAGAAATCACAGAGGTAATGAAACAAGGAAGAAAATTTTTAAAATGAAATCCTCCTCCATATTTTCTAAGTATCAGAAAGATTAGATAAAAGATTAAATAATCAATGATCTGGTGGCGGAATGCTGCCCATAGGATACACAGAAACTGAACACTAATGAGCTCCAGAAGAGAGACAATCCCGTATTGGTAATAGGGGAGATCGTTTTCTGGAATTTTCAATTTGCGTAGTAAGGAATCAATCATAGTGTTTACGCTTTTGGAGAAGCCATTGCTCCATGGGATTCCAGGGGCGTTATCGTGAAAAACACCATGACATCCAAATGGAATATGTTGTATTAAAAAGTATAGAGTATTAATAAGAGCTTTCCTTTCTGTATAAATGAAGAATTAAAGAGTTACCTGTTAGTGATATGACTAATATTTGTTGAAATAAATTTGTCAAGTATATTTTAATTGTACATATCAATAACGAATATAGTATATTTGTAAAAAAGAGAATGTAATAATTTTTGAAAAAGAGAGATAAAAATGTAATTTTTACTTATTATATGCAAATAGCATGGGGGATTATAAAAAATGAGAAGGTTAATTGAAGTAAATAACATTTGTTACTATGTTTTTATGTTTTGTGCATATAAGTTTTATATGGGTAGTTTTTTTGAAAGGAAAAAATATAAAAATCAAAGGATTAACAAATGTATTTTTATATTTCTATATATCTTACTTTCTTTTTTGCCTAACCTAGGACTTATAAGAAATATAATAATAATGAGTCTATTGGCGGGGATATGTGGGAGTTGGATGTATCAGGGAAAAATAGGAAAAATATTTTTTCATGGTATGTTATGGGAAGTAATGGGATGCCTTTGTGAATATGTGATTTTATTTATAATGACAATATCTTATACAGAAGAGACAATATTTAAACCAGGTTATTATAGCATGGCGCAAATAGTATCAGAATGTTTATTTGTTTTTTTGACATTATTTATTAATAAAATTATTTCTGACAAAAAATATCAAAATATAAAAATCCGGAGTGGTATTGTTTTATTACTTTTAGCATTCGCTACAGTTATGGTCGATTGGGGAGTATATCGTATTTACATACATCAGGAAAATGCAACAGATGATTATTATGCAGTTTTAATTGCAACCATTATGATGGGAATATCAATTATCATTATTAAAATTTACGAAGGTCTGGGTGAGAAGGCTGAATTGGAGACACGTAATATGGTTTATCAGACGCAGGTGGAAGCTTATCGCGTTCAGATTTCTGAAAGAGAAGAGGCTGTGAAGGAATTTCGTCTTTTGAAACATGACATGAAAAATCATTTGATTTATATGGAAGAGCTGATCCGTCAGAAGAAGGATGAGGAAGTCTGTAAATACATAGATGAATTGCTGAACTCCAGAGGATTGTCCCATCAGGGAATTGTAAATAGTGGAAACATATTGGTCGACGGACTGATCAATTATAAAATTCCCTATATGAAATCACTTAATATTGATTTTCAGGCTGAAATAGCGATTCCTTTTGATCTGAAATGGCCGGAAGATAATTTGTGTATTATTATTGGGAATTTATTGGACAATGCTATTGAAGGGACACAAAAATTAAAGGAAGAGGAAAGACAGATTTATTTGGAAATGATGCTGAAAGTAGATAATCTTTTCATCTTGATCAAGAATCCATGTATGGAACAAAGCTTAATGAAAAAGGGAGACCATTTTCTTACTACTAAAAACGAAGAGGGTCATGGAATGGGATTATTATCAGTAAAACGTGCGGTAGAGGAATGTCAGGGAAGTATTTACACAAATGTGGAAAATGGGATTTTTCAGGCGTCTGTGATGCTTCCCAGGGTAGAAAATAAAACTGATCAGGAGGAAAACTGATGGAAAAAGAATATGCGGTATTAATAGGTTATCGTATACGTCAGGAACGGGTGCAGCGCAATATATCTCAGCCTGAAATGGCCGATATACTTGGAATTTCTTATTCTTATTACAATAATATAGAAAAGGGAAACAGGAGTTGTCCCATAGAAGTGCTGATTGAAATATGCAGGGAATTTGGCATCTCATCAGACAGGATATTAAGGGATTTTGTTCCTGTCGATACTGGAGAATTTTGCTTGAAATAATGCATGAAATTGTCTTATAGAAAACAAATAATTCTTATAGAAACTTAAGTTTGCAGACTATACTCCGTACAATGATGTAAAAAGGAGACATCGTATGGAGTATAACAAAACAGAACTAAAAAAATATAATTATCTTATCGGACAGAAAATAAAAGCGATCAGAGATCTGAAAGGTTTTAAACAGGATTATGTTGCAGAAAAATTAGGAATATCCAGTGGTCATTACAGTATCTTGAAAATGGGCATAAAACCTGTACTCTTTATATTCTGATCAGACTGTGTCAGATTTTGGATTTTGGCAGGGCATATTCTTTTGAGATTTGTATTTATTTTGATGGATATACTTTGTTGGAATCCATGCGGCAGGGAAACTGTTTTGATATTATTTTTATGGATATAGAGATGAAAAAAATAGATGGTATCCGTGCAGCGAAAACAATCAGAGAAATTGATGAAGATGTACAGCTGATTTATATTTCCGGTTATGAAGAATATGCTCTCCAATTGTTTGAGATGAGACCAATTGGATTTTTGAAGAAACCGCTGTATCCGGATCAGTTTCGGCAATGCCTGAAGAAGGCATTGGATATTCTGGAGACAAGGATTCTTTATTTTTCTTATAGAAATCATTACCGGGAAAACAAAATACGGTTAAAAGATATCTTTTATTTTGAAAGTATATATCGTAAAATTTATATTCATACAAAGCAAGGTACAGATTATTTCTATGGGAAACTGTCAGATACTGAAGAGGAGTTGGAGAATTCCGTTATTCCTTTTATCAGGATTCATCAGTCATATCTAGTAAACTATCATCATATATCCCAATACCAATCTTCAAAAATCATTATGGAAAGTGGAGCAGAATTAACGGTCAGTACTGCACACAGAGCTTATGTAAAAGAAAAGATACATGAACTGCTGAGACTGGACTAAAAGAGACAGCACTTCATTATGGAAGGCTGTCTTTATCATTAATTTCTTTTTTTAGAATGGAAATGTATGTCTTAAGTTTCTGAGGAATGGGAACGCCCATTCTGCCGGCATTTTCAATAATCGATAATACTTCATTAAGAGAGTACCATACGGTGACAAAAACTCCAAGATAGAGGTTTCCGGGATACGTGATTCCAAGACTCTTTGCGGAATGAAGCAGTAGTTCATCTACGGAAAAAGCACTGGCAATAACCATCCAGCATCCGATTTTTTTGATAATTCCCCAAAATCCTTTTTGAGAACGCCATCCATAAGAAACATCGTCAGGGTGGTCAATCCCTTCTTTACGGCTGGCAAGCATTCCTGTGATATAATCAATGAACATAAGGAATAAAAGGCACAGGAGCAACATCCCAAATGCCTGAAATTTGGCGCTGATCCAGGTGATCATCCAGGATAACAGTAGCTGTATTGTGTGCTCGGATTTCATGTAAATTTCCTCCTTTCTGCCAGAAATTCCTTTTTTATACGGTTTACATATTGAACGGAGAGCTGCATTTTAGCTGCAATTTCAGAACTGGAGTATTCATCGATAAGTGCGTACTGCAAAATACGCTGTCTGGTCGGTGAAAGGGATTTCATATACTGGGCAAGAGAGAGGCTTAAATCTATAAGGCTGAAATCGCTATAAGATGGAAGCATAGTAAAGTTATCATTTGCTGATATCTGTTCATATTCCTTGTGGCGTATAGAAGTACGACAAAGATATTTGAAATGGTTTAATATTCCTTTCTGAAGATAACGGATACATTCTCCTTCGTTCTGAATGTATGTTATGGAGTGTACAGCTGCTAAAAGGGCAAAAATAAGTTCCTGCTGTGCATCTTCAAATTCCATTGCATGACATTTATACGCATATTTACGTATCAAAGGCAGAAATTTGTGAATCAGCAGTTCCTGAGCCTGTGTGTTGTCTTGTTTTGCCTGGGTGAGGGTGGAAATAAAGCTAGTCGTATCCATGATTTTTCTCCTTTTGTTAGAAAGAAGAAAAAACAGTCGGAATTGGAAACTAAAAATCAGAGAAATGTAATCATATGAGAAAAAATAAAGTGGATAAAAAACAGATAGAAATAAAAATGTTTCAGTAAGAAACATAATCCAATGAAAGGGGAGAAACGTATTATGATAAATATTGCGGTATGTGATGATGATGTGCAGTTTGCAGCAGCATTGGAAGAAAAAATTCTGGATTATGGAAAGCGGAAAGGTGTCCGGCTGGATACAGAAGTATTTTCAGACGGGGAAAGTTTTCGGCAGGCTGTTTTCAATGATAGTTTTTATGACCTTGTATACATGGATGTTGAAATGGGAAAAAGCGATGGGATATATACAGTTTGGGAGGTAAAGAAGAAGCTTTCGGAAGTACTTGTAATTTACGTAACCTCTCATGAGACATATTTTACGGAAATGTTTGAAACAGAGCCTTTTCGATACCTTAAAAAGCCGTTGGACGAAGAAAAGTTCGAAGAATATTTTACCCGGGCATTGGAGCGTATACAGAGACATTTACACTATTTTACTTATTCAAGCAGACACGCGACATTTCGTATTCCTTTCAGGGATATTCTGTACCTTGAAAGTTACAGAAGGCAGATTATCCTTCATGGAAAGGAGGGAAGCGATACTTTCTATGGAAGGCTTGGTACAATAGAAAAGGATTTGGAACAGGGCAGTTGTCCTTTTATCCGGATCCATCAGTCATATCTGGTAAATCCTTACGGAATATGCAGATATCATCCGGACAGAGTTGAGATGGAAAACAATGCAGTTCTTCCTATAAGCGAGGCCAGACAAAGAGAAGTAAAGCAAAAGTATCACGAGTTTTTAAGAAGACTTTAATTTATGCCAATGTAACAAAATTGTAATAAAATTTGACAAAACAGGTAAATTCATGGTAACATACGCAATTGACTGTGGCCGTGAGTTATCTGTTTTATTTTTTTCAGGGAACAGAGCAGCAATCAACGGCGGAATCTAATGTGAACAGGAATGAAAAAGGAGAGTTCAATGTTAAAAAAAATTACAGTAGTATTGTTAGGTGTGTGTGTAACTTCTATGACTTTAACTGGTGTTTCCGCAGCGGATTTCAGTGACGGGATGACAGAGGTAGCAGTGGAAGAGGATACATTTACAGATGGCAGCGAAGGAATAAAGACAGAAAGTATCACCGCTATGGTAAACGATATGGCGGCTCATGCCCAGGAAAAGGGACAGGAGTATCAGAAACTGAAGGTACAGAAAAATATTGCGGCAGAAAGAAGAGCTTCCGCGGAGCGTGCAAAAAAGATTGCAGCTATGGTGGAAGAATCCAATCGTAAAGTGGAGCAGAAGCGCGTGGCAGAAAGAAAAGCCCTTGTAAACTTTGCTCTGCAGTTTGAAGGAAATCCGTATGTTTACGGCGGTACCAGCCTTACTAACGGTGCGGACTGCTCAGGATTTGTGATGTCTGTATTTAGGGAATTTGGTTATGACCTTCCGAGAGTAGCAGAAGCACAGTATGAAGCTTCTCAGAAAAAGGACATCAGTCAGCTGGAAACAGGAGATCTGGTATTCTATGGGGCAGGCGGGATCAATCACGTTGCCCTCTATATTGGAAACGGTAAGATTGTTCATGCCAGCACAGCGGCAACAGGAATCAAGGTATCCGATTATAACTATGAGACACCGGTTGGAATCGGAACCTATGTCGAATAAAACTATCAAAGATAAAGCCCCGGAACGTAAGCTCCGCGGGCTTTTTTTCTGTTAAACCGACGGAGATGGAGTGAAACAGAGAGTGTGGTATCGCACTGACAAAAAAAGATGTGTGACAGTAATTTTGAGGAAGAAAAACAATAGAAATCAGTGGTCTGGCAGATTGCACAAAACTTGTCGAAAAATGTGGATAATGTCGATTTTGGTGCAAAAGTTATCCACATTTCAAAATGCCTGAATTTCCTAGGAAATTGAGTTATACACAAAGTTATCCACATTATCCACAAAAATTGGATGTGGAATACCAGATTTACATAAAATGAAAAGAAACAAATGTTTTGGTCAATAATAATGAAAATAAAAAAATGACGAAAAAGATAATAAATCCTATTGACATTTTCATAGTGCAAATATTAAAAAGTTTTTCAGCCAAAAGAGTTATTTTAAGGTTTCAAACAATAATTATCTGATAATTTTGCAAATAAATACAGCCCACCCGCATATTTGCGGTGTGGGCTGTATCTTATCTCCCGGAGGAGTTCTGTTTCATTCGTTTGATAACCTTCAACCTCGTAAATTCCTCACGTTCCTTTTCCTCAAGTGCATTCTGGATATCCTTAGTAAGTGCCTCATACTTAGGAATCGTGATGTTCTTGAGTGCATTGGCACGTTTCTGTGTCTTCTTGATATTGGCAGCCAGACGGATCGCGGCGTTTTCGATGCCGGATAACTGGATGGAAAGCTCTTTTACCTTTTCAAAAGCGGCCTTGGCTTCATCCAGTGACATTCTGGTGCTGTAATAAGCGTAGGTTGGTGTATTTGTCGTCTGCTTGTCATATTCCACAAGCGGGATCTCTGTACCCATAACGCTTCTGGTTTTGATGCGGATGGAGTTTTCCACAGGAACTGTGTACGAAACCTGTTCGACGAAGGCAATACCGAGTTCCATGTTGGCTTTCTGGAGTGCTGCATAGGCGGCACGGAAAGTTTCATCGATCTGGGACTGGATGTCCTTTGCCTGGTCGATCAGCTCCATCATTTCACGGATCAGAATGTTACGCTTCTTGTCCATCAGCTCAAATCCCTGGCGGGAGAGAGCGAGAGAGTTTTTTGCAAGGATGAGGTTTCCCTTGGTGGGGAAGGTATTAGGATCCATAAAATGTCACCTCCCCTTAACGAATTGTTTCTTTGTAATACTTGTTCAGGATCTTTGTATCGATACGGTCAAGTTCATCCTTCGGAAGCAGTCCGAGAAGTTCCCAGCCTTTGTCCAGAGTTTCGGTAATGCTTCGGTTTTCTGTTTCAGACTGACCGACAAACTCTGCCTCGAAAGCCTTTCCGAAGACCAGATAACGTTTGTCCAGAGGAGAAAGCTCATCCTCACCGATAACAGAGGCAAGTGCTCTGGCATCTCCAACCTTTGCGTAGCAGGAGAAAAGCTGGTTTGCAACGTCCTGATGATCCTCTCTTGTAAAGCCCTCACCGATACCGTCCTTCATCAGACGGGAGAGGGAAGGAAGTACATTGATCGGCGGATAGATTGCCTGACCGTGAAGCTGGCGGTCCAGAACGATCTGGCCCTCGGTGATGTAACCGGTAAGGTCAGGGATCGGATGTGTGATATCATCGTTCGGCATGGTCAGGATTGGGATCTGCGTAACAGAACCTTTGCCGCCCTGCACGATACCTGCACGCTCATAAAGAGTAGCAAGTTCACTGTAAAGATAGCCCGGATAACCTTTACGGGAAGGAATCTCACCCTTGGAGGAAGAAACCTCACGCATTGCTTCGCAGAAAGAAGTGATATCTGTCAGGATAACAAGGATGTGCATGCCTTTTTCAAAAGCAAGATATTCTGCGGCGGTCAGTGCGATCTTCGGAGTCAGAAGTCGTTCTACGACCGGATCATTGGCAAGGTTCAGAAACATAACTACGTGGTCAGATGCGCCGCTCTCTTCGAAAGTACGGCGGAAAAATTCAGCGACATCGTATTTAACACCCATTGCAGCAAACACGATTGCAAAGTCCTCATCAGAATCATCGCCCAGGGAAGCCTGCTGTACGATCTGTGCGGCAAGTTTGTCATGCGGGAGACCGTTTCCGGAAAAGATCGGAAGTTTCTGTCCACGGATCAGGGTGGTCAAACCATCGATCGCGGAGATTCCGGTGTTGATATAGTTTCGCGGATATTCACGTTTTACAGGGTTCAGAGGAAGTCCGTTGATATTAAGGCTTACCTCCGGAGTGATCTCGCCCAGACCGTCGATCGGCTGTCCGATACCATTGAAGGTACGTCCGAGGATCTCCTCGGAAAGACCGATCTCCATCGGATGCCCTGTAAGGCGTGTGTGTGTATTGCTCAAGGACATGTTGTCTGTTCCCTCAAAAACCTGGATAACAGCTTTGTCCTCATAGATTTCTACGATACGACCGATCTTCTGTGTTCCGTCATCCATGTGAAATTCTACGATCTCTTCATAGGATGCGTTTTTTACACCTTCCAGAACTACCAGAGGGCCGTTTATTTCACTTAATCCTAAATATTCGATTGCCATAAATCTCGTTCCCCCTGTCAGCCGTTTTTCTCTAATACTTTGTTATAAAATTCATCGATGTCTTTCTGATACTGATCAAATCGGTCAAGCTGATCATTCGGAACATCATATTTGATGGAAATGATACGTTCGAAGATATTGTCTTCTTTCAGTACGGAAACCGGCATGCCGCGGTTGATGAGGGCTTTTGATTTCTCATACAGATACAGGATGATCTCCATCATCTTGAATTGTTTTTCCATTGGGACGCAGGTGTCTTCCTGATGGAAGGCATTCTGCTGAAGGAATCCGAGTCGGATGACACGGGCAATCTCCAGCGTCAGTTTTTGATCATCCGGAAGAACGTCGCTTCCAATCAGTTTTACGATCTCCATCAGAGAACTTTCCTGGTTGAGGATCGCCATGATCTGATTTCGGTCTGCCACAAATTTCGGTGATACGTGATCGCGGTACCATGGGGTCAGATCTTCGAGGTATTCACTGTAGCTGGTCAGCCAGTGGATCGCCGGGAAATGACGGGCGTAAGCCAGCGAT
>OGJJ01001170.1_pt1 | contig 20741 bp, 16 predicted proteins | sample 1572081 | NCBI WGS metagenome assembly OGJJ01 (sample SAMEA2582122, study PRJEB24529) | metagenome | biome: Human gut stool | place: China | collected 2011
AGGGCGGAGGCGGGGCATGCCCCGCCTCTTACACCACATCTCTGCGCGCTACCCAAATAGGGATCTTCAGCACTCATTACAAGTAAATTTGCTGCTACTAAATTGGTGACAGTACTCATATTTGGCATTTTTTGACCACAGGGGTTCCGAGGGGGTTCCGAGGTGCCGTGGTTTCGCCCTTTTTGCGCCGAAGCGATACACTGTTGCCGTTTGATTTCTTCGCTCAAGGAGGATGCGCATGCCGTGCACAACGATTTTGGTTGGTAAGAACGCGAGCTACGACGGGTCGACGCTGGTCGCCCGCAACGAGGACTCGTCCAACGGGGTGTTTGAGCCCAAGCGCATGCGCGTGGTGCATCCCGACGAGCAGCCGCGTGTCTACACGAGCGTCCTGAGCCACCTGACCGTTGAGTTGCCCGACAATCCCATGCGCTACACGAGCGTCCCCGACGTCGTTCCCGGTCACGGTATTTGGGCCGAGGCCGGATTCAACGAGCTCAATGTTGGCATGTCCGCAACCGAGACGCTCACCACCAACGAGCGCGTCCGCGGTGCCGATCCGCTCGTGGACTATGTGCCCGCCAAGGGCAACGAGGGCGAGGACGGATACGTTCCGGCACAGTCCGGTGGCTTGGGCGAGGAGGACATGGTGACCCTGGTCCTGCCGTACGCCAAGTCCGCCCGCGACGGCGTACGCATTCTGGGTGACCTGCTCGAGCGCTACGGCACCTACGAGAACAACGGCATCGCCTTTAGCGACGTGGACGAGATCTGGTGGCTCGAGACCATCGGCGGCCACCACTGGATTGCCAAGCGCGTGCCTGACGACGCCTATGTGACCATGCCCAACCAGCTGGGTATCGACAGCTTTGACCTGGATGACGCCGAGGGCGCCCAGGCCGACCACATGTGCTCCGCCGACTTGCGCGCCTGGATGGCCGAGTGGCATCTGGACCTGACGCTGGGCGTCGAGGGCGACGGCCCGGCTGCGGTCTTTAACCCGCGCGAGGCCTTTGGCTCGCACAGCGACAGCGACCACGTCTACAACACGCCGCGCGCGTGGTACATGCAGCGCTGTCTCAACCCCAGCGACGTGTGGGATGGCCCCGACGCCGACTACACGCCCGAGAGCGACGATATCCCCTGGAGCCGCGTGCCCGAGCACAAGGTGACCATCGAGGACATCAAGTACGTACTCTCGAGCCACTACCAGGGCACGGAGTACGATTGCTACGGTAGCAAGGGCACGCCCGCTACGCGTGGCGCATATCGCCCCATCGGCATCAACCGCAACAGCCAGCTCGCCGTGTTGCAGCTGCGTCCCTATGCGCAGCCGGCCTATCGCGCCGTGCAGTGGATGGCGTTTGGCTCCAACTCGTTTAACGCGCTGGTTCCGCTGTACGCCAACGTCGAGACCATGCCCGAGTACTATGCCGACACGCAGGCTCGCGTAACGTCCGAAAACTTCTACTGGGCCAACCGCCTGATCGGCGCGCTGGCTGACGTCCGCTTCCATGAGTGCGGTCGCGCGGTCGAGGATTATCAGGAGAAGGTCGGTGGCATGGGCCACAAGCAGATCCATGACATCGACGCTGCCGTAGCCGCTCTGCCCGAGGCCGAGGTGTCTGCCGAACTTGCACGCGCCAACGAGGAGTTTGCCGAGCGTGTTCGCGTAGAGACCGATGCTCTACTGGGCAAGGTGCTCTACACCACGAGCTGCGCCATGAAGAACTCTTTTGCGATGAACGACAACGTGAGGTAAGGGTTTCCCGTCGATCGAATAGCGCTAAAACGCTTTGTCGCTTTCGCTCAATCTTGGGTACAAGAACGCCAATGCAGTTGTTTGTGATTGGAGACAGCCATGGTTATGAAACTCGATCAGCTTGTTAACGGCGCCATTAACGTGGGCTTCGGCGCCGCCGCCGTTGCCGTCGAGGGCAGCAAGAAGGTTCTCGACGACCTTAGTACCAAGGGCGAGCAGGTTCGCAAGGACGCCGGCACCCCCGATATCGCCCGTAGCGTGTCCGACATGTTCGAGCAGGCCGGCGGCACCATCTCCGACCTGACCGAGCGTCTGGGCATGCAGGGCGAGACCGCGGCCCAACGCGTGCTCGACGAGCTCATTCTGGCTCGCGTCCGCGTTATGACCGCGCCCGAGCGCACGGCCTTCCTGGCCCATGTGCGCGACATCGTCGATTCGGTCGAGGACAACGTGACCTCGGTGCCCGTCGAGTCCGTTGAGCCCGACGATGCGAAGGATACCGAAGAGGCCGAGTAGCAGCGCAGATGGCAGATTCCACCACCGATTACAACAATCTAGATCCCTTGGGTGACGAGGCGGCGGTTGTCGATGAGGTCGATGCCGTCGTCTCGGGCGCTCGCAAGAAGCCGCGCGCTGTCGATATGGTCCCCGAGGAGCCCGACGCGATGGCGCCGGACGAGGAATACCAGCTCACGCCGGCGGGTCGCCGCGAGCGCATCGGACAGATTGTTCGCCTGGTCAAAAAGTACCGCGTGTGGGATAACCTCACGCCGGTTCGTTTGCGCCGCCTGCTCGAGGAGCTCGGCCCCATGTTCGTCAAGATGGGGCAGATTCTGGCCAACCGGTCCGAGATTCTGCCGCAACGCTTTTGCGACGAGCTGCGTCGTCTGCGCTCCGACGTGGAGCCGGTGCCGTACGAGGTCGTACTCAGTTGTCTGGAAGAAGAATACGGCCTGCGCCTGGGGGAGATGTTCGATGCGATCGACCCCAACCCGCTCGGTAGCGCGTCGCTCGCACAGGTGCACCGCGCTCGTCTGGTGACGGGCGAGGACGTGGCCGTCAAGGTGCAGCGCCCCGGTGCGCAGCAGGTTATGGCACAGGACATCGATATCATCCGCTCGGTGGTGCGTATCGTTTCCAAGTTCGTCAACACCGATCAATTCGTTGACCTGCACGGCGTAGTCGAGGAGTTGTGGACCTCGTTTCGCGAGGAGACCAACTTTTTGGCCGAGGCCAAAAACCTCAACGACTTCAACGAGTTCCATAAGAGTGTTCATGGCGTGACGTGTCCTAAATCCTATCTGGACCTGTGCACCGAGCACGTGGTGGTTATGGACTACGTCGACGGCATTTCGATCGCCGATCCTGAACGCTTGGTGGCCGAGGGCTATGACCTGGAAAAGATCGGTGCCGCAATCGTCGAGGACTACTCGACGCAGGTGCTCGATGACGGCTTTTTCCATGCCGACCCGCATGCGGGAAACATCATCCTCAAGGACGGCGTCGTTTACTTTATCGACTTGGGCATGGTCGGACGCATGTCGAGCCACGATCGTGGCATCGTTAAGGACATGATTTTTGCCGTGGCCGAGGGTGACGTGCCCAAGCTCAAGGATTCGCTCATGCGCTTCGCCGTGACGCGTGGCGACTCGGCCGAGCTCGACCATTCGGCCTTTTTGTCCGACTTGGACTTTATCGTGGCTGACTTTGCGGGCCTTGACCTTAAAGACTTGGATATCGGCGAGTTTTTGACCTCGCTGCTAAACCTCGCGCGTAAGAATGACGTTGAGCTGCCGAGCGTGGTGACGATGTTCGCGCGCGGCATGGTGACGCTCGAGGGTTTGCTGACCGAGTACATGCCCAACGTCAACATGATCCAGATCATCCAAACCCACATTAAAAACGAGAAAAGCACCTATGCACGCGTGCGTGATATGGGGCGCGATCTTGCCGCGAGCAGCTATCGCGCGGCGAAGGGCTCACTCGAGGCGGCTGAGTACCTGGGGCTGGCTTCGCGTATGCTCACGCGCGGGCAGCTTAAGGTGAACACGCAGATCATGAGCAGCGATAAGGCGCTGCGACAGCTGGGCGGAATTATCGACCGCATGTCGATGGCTATCGTTATCGCCGGCCTGTTTATCGGTTCGTCGGTGGTGTACTACGCACGCATCGAGCCGGTTGTGTTTGGTATCCCGGTCATTGGCTTTATGGGCTACGTGAGCGCGCTGGTGCTGGCGCTTATGCTGGGCCGCAATATCTGGCTCAACAGCCACGGCGGCAAACACTAGAGGCTGCGACCGTCACCGCATTTTCCTATCGCAAACAATCGCTTTTACCTTGGGCTTCGCCTGTGTGCGGGGCCCTTTTGCGTGATACCATTTTGACGGTAATAATCGATGGCCTAGATGGTGGTGCGGAGACGCACGAATGCGCGGTTTTCCTGCGCGTTTGGGAGAATCGGGGTGCAAGTCCCCGGCTGTACCAGTAACCGTAATTCCTCTTGGCTCGGGATGTTCGCGTCGCAGATCGGACGGCGCGCCTGAGCCGTTAAGGTTAAGTCGGATCGCCTCCCATCTTGCATGCGGCTGCGGCGTATGCCGCCGGTGTGCATAGGGCTCTGGAGGGAAGGGGGACCCCGATGGGGGAACTCGAGCGCAACATGCGCGATGACGTGGGGCAGCCGCTGGGCAATGCCCCAAGTTCAGACAATAGGAGACAAATGGATATGTTTGAGGACGAGCGCCAGCGCGCCTCGTGGCATCGCCGTGGCGCGATTGCACGCGGTGTAGCCAAGCGCGGCCTGGTGGCATTCCTGGCCTTCGCGATGGCCTTTGGCACCACGCCGGCTCAGCTGTGGGCCGAGGGCGCCGAGGGCATTGCCGAGGCTGTGGCTCAGGCTGCGACGCCGGGCGAGGGTGCGGGGGCCACGGACGGTACTGCCGACGGTGTCGTTTCTGAAACCGGCTCTAACGCGAGCGATGCGTCGGCCAACGATGGCACTTCGACGAATGCCGCAGATAGCAACGGCGTAGCGTCGGACGATTCTGCCGCAGTCGAGGCTTCTACTGCTTCGCCGGATTCATCCGAACAGAACGTCAAAAGCGTTGTAGCCGCTTCCGATGAGGCTGAATCTCAGCCTACCGAAGCCGCAAGCCAAGAGGTCTCGGCCACGTGCTCCGTCGTCGGCACCGACGCCGAAGGCGCCCAGCAGACCTGGGCCGCCGCGCAGAAGATCGCTCTGAGGGAGGGCTCGACCGCGGCCGACCTCTCCGAGCAGCTCTTCAAGCAGGCCGGCCTCAAGGCCGACTACGACCCCAACGGCTCCTGGGGCTGGGCGCTCAACTCGATCACGTCGCCCTTCGACTCCGGCCGCACGCTCGCCTACGACCCGGCGACCGGAGCGTACTGGCAGCTGTTCGTCAACGGCAGCGCCTCCGCGGTCGGCGCTGGCGGCCACACGCTCAAGGACGGCGACTCCGTCGTCTGGTGCTACTCGAAGTACGGTGACCCCGCGCCCGCCAATCAGATTTCCGTTAGCTGTACCGTTATCGGCCAGGACGCCTCGGGTGCTCAGCAGACATGGGCGCAGCCCACGACAGCTTTGGTGGAAGAGGGCGCGACCGCTGCGGATCTTTCCGAGCAGGCCTTTAAAAAAGCCGGCATTGGTGCCAAAACGGGGAAAGGCGCGTACGGCTGGTATCTCGAGTCGCTGACTTCACCGTTCAACAAGACCGTGAAGCTTTCGAGCGAGAAAGTTAACGAAAACACTTGGAAATTCTGGCAGTTCTTCGTTAACGGTCAGGCGGCCAATGTCGGCGCGGGCAATTACACACTCAAGGCCGGGGACAAGGTCACCTGGGTCTATGGCTTTGATGGAACCATGCCCGGCCAGGTTTCCGTTTCAATGGAGATTATCGGCAAGAAGGATGAGAAGGCGCAGCGCTGGACCGATCCTTCAACGCAGGTGTTTGTCGAGGGCACGACGATCAAGGACGCCTCCGCTGCCTACTTCGATGCCATTGGCGTTGAGTCCAAGATGTACGACCAATTTGGTTATTGGGGCGTTCATAGTCTTGTCTCCCCGCTTGATGGCACCGAGCTGTCGGGTGCATGGTCGTTCTTTGTTAACGGCGTTCCGGGGCCTCAGCTTGATAGCGATTACGTGCTCAAGTCGGGCGACAAAATCGTCTGGGCTTACGCCCCTGGTGACACTGTTCCTAATCCCGATGAAGCCGTAGTCGATCCGAGCGCTTCGCGCCCGACCGATTGGAAAGCCGACTGGAGTGGCAATTCCAATGCGGTGGTCAAGAACGTGTCCACGCCTACGGGCGCACTGGCAAGCTCTTGGACGTTCGATTGGAAGGCCTACTCGGGTGCCACGTATCCCAATGCGAGCGAGCCTATTGTCGTGAACGGCAACGTTTACCTTGCCGTGAACAAGCGTTTGCTTAAGATCGATGCCGAGTCGGGCAAGGTGCTTGTCGAGTCGAGCCTTAAGACTGCGATTGGCTACACCGCGCGTCCGATTTATACGAACGGTTTGGTTATCGTTCCGCTCGACGGCGGTGCGGTCCAGGCTCTGACGGCCGATACGCTGACGACGGTTTGGGTCACTGACTCTGTGAGCAAATCTGCTCAGTCGAATTCTCAGCTGACGGTCGACGGCAACTATTTGTACGTCGGCACCGTTGATGTCGACTTTGGAACGAGTACGTACAATAACGGTCATCTGACGCGTATTAATATCCTGACCGGCGCTGTTTCTTGGCAGCATGTTAATGCTGATGAGGGCTACTACTGGACGAGCGCTACAGTGGGCGACGGCTATATTCTGGTTCCGACGAGTGCAGGTACCGTTGAGATGCTGAGCAAGTCGACGGGTGATGTGCTCAGCAGCGTTTCGGTTGGTGCCATCGTCAACTCCGGCTGTGTGCTGTCCAAAGACGGCAAGCATGCCTATGTGATCTCGCGCGACGGTAAGCTCCACGTGCTGGCGCTGTCCGATACAAAGGCAAGGGCCTCTTCGCGCATTTCCGAAGAACGCGTCATCGATCTTGGTCTTACGGGTTGTGCCTGCATGTCCACGCTGTATGGCAATAAGCTGATTGTCGGTGGCGAGGTTTCTGGCGGTTCGGCGCTGGCGATTGTCGACCTTGATAATGACTTTGCTACGACGTTGGTTTCGTCTGCCGATGGCTCCGTGCTTCCTGCCGGTGGCATCAAGGGCGCACCGCTCGTGAGTGTCCAGGCGGATGGCACGTACGTTTATTTCACTGTCAACTATGGTGCGACTTCCGACTATGTGAACTACACCTCGGGCGGTGGTGTGTATCGCTACAAGATGGGTGACGCACAGGCGACCGGTGCGTTTAGCGCAGCGGGACACAACAATTACTGTGACTCGCCGATTGCTTGCGATGCCAAGGGTAACCTCTACTACATCAACGATTCCGGCACGCTTTTCAAGCTGAGTGGTGGCGTTAAGGTCTCGTTTGAGACTGGCGAGGGTTCTAAGGTCGACTTCCAGACTACGGCCGACGGCAAGCTGGTCAAGCCGGCCGATCCGACGCGCGATGGCTACACTTTCGGCGGTTGGTTCACCGATGAGGCTTGCACGCAGGCGTATGACTTTAGCACGCCGGTGACGGCCGACCTGACGTTGTATGCCAAGTGGAGCAAGAATGCCGTTAACCCTGGCGGTAATGGCGGTTCTGGCACTAATGGTGGCAACGGTGGCGCTGGCAACGGTTCCGGCGCTGGCGCTGGCACTGGCACGGGTTCCGGCTCCGGCACGAAGGGCCAGCAGGCTGGCGGCGCTGTCGCCCCGGGTCATAAGCCGACGACCAAGACGACGGTGTCGACCAAGACCGAGACCAAGGACAACAAGTCCGACAAGAAGGACTCCGATAAGTCCGATAAGAAGGACGAGAAGAAGTCTGACAAGAAGTCTGACAAGAAGGACAGCAAGTCCGACAAGAAGTCCGATTCCAGGTCCGATGCGGGTGCTGCTTCCACGACCACTGCTAAGAAGTCCTCTAGCGCTTCCGAGCAGGAGACTGGCATCAACCCGCTCGCCATTGTTGGCGTTGCCGCCGGCGTCATCGGTCTCGCCATCGTCGGCGTGTTCGTGTTCACCAAACGTCGGTAGGTGAGGGCTGTGTCCAATAAATCCAAGGACGCTGACCCCAAGCAACCAGATTCCTCGTTCATTCAGTTCGACGATACAAAGCAACAGGGCGCCGCTTCGGCGGCGTCCGCCCCTCGTCGCAAGGCGCTCCTTGGCGTTTTGACTGCCGCGTGCACCATTCTGATCGTCGTCTCGCTGGGCTTCGTCCATCCTTCCGAGAGCGGCGCCTGGTCCATCGACTGGATCATTCAGACCGTGACGGGGGAGAGCGTCGTCACCAAGGACACCAAGGTGTCTGGCTCGACTACGACTTCGGGCGAGGCCAGTTCCAAGGATTCCAAGTCATCGAATGACGCAAAAGATGAGTCCAAGCATTCTGATGAGTCCAAGTCCAAGGACGATTCCGAGTCTTCAAACAAGGAATCGGACAAGAACTCGGATAACAAGAAGTCCGAGGACCAGGACGGCAAGAAGTCTGGCGATAAATCCGCTGCCCAAAATACGGGAGCCGGTGATACTTCCAATGCGTCTGGCGGTGGACAGTCGTCTGATGGAGCCTCATCCTCTAATGGTGGAAACGCCTCCTCGGGCGGCCAGAGCGGCTCGCAGGAGTCCAGCTACGTAACAGTGACGGTTTCGGTCACATCGAGCGCTGTGGGCAATCCTGTGTCTTCTGGTGGCACCTTTACCTTTAACGAAGGCACTACCGTCTATGATGCCCTGTGCGCGCTGGGCCTTTCCGTTAACGCACATGGCTCGTCGTACGGCACGTATGTCTCCGCGATTGGTGGTTTGGCCGAGAAACAGTACGGTGGCACGAGCGGCTGGATGTACTCCGTCAACGGCACAACGCCCATGACGGCCTGCAGTAACTACGTTCTCTCCAATGGCGACAACGTGGTCTGGTATTACGTTACAGGCTAGGGACCTCGACATAGTGCGCCAGACGGGCGGTTCGGACAAACATCCGGGCCGCCCGTTTTTCATGCGAATGGGACTGGGTCGCCGGGTCTCTCGGCAAACAAAAAAACCGGTTGGAACGGGAATTCCAACCGGTTTTACATTCAAGCAAATAGTGAATCGACTACGACCGTGCGCCCTCGAGGAAGAAGCGGCGGCTGAAGTAGTTGTACCAGGTGACGAGGAACGTGGCGATGGCCTTCATGGCCTGGTAGCCGATGCTCAAAAACGTGACGCCCACAAACATGTACAGGTCGTTGAGGCCCAGGCCGATCACCGACAGGATGGTGAAGATCGTGAACTCGCGCTTGCGGCTCATGCCCTCGCGGTGGTCGAACACGTACTTCATGCTGAGCCAGTAGTTGACCACGACGGACGTGGTAAACGAGACCGTGGTGCTCATCAAAAAGTCGAGATGAAACAGCTCGACAAGCGCAATGAGCATACCCCAGTCGATGCCAAAGGAGATAAGACCCACGACAGCGAACTTGAGGAACTGCTTGGTATGAGGTTGTGCCAGTGCCTTGCGCACGTAATCACATCCAATGCGTTGATGAATCGAGCAGAGGATACTTTAGAGCTTTTGCAAGGGAAACGTAAGGTCTTTGCCAAGAACTATACGAACTCGCCAAATTTTCAAGAGCTAATCCGCAAACGTTGAAAATTTGCCCGTAAACGAGCAAAGCCCACGAACAACACAGCGCTCGACGCGCGTCATCCGTGGGCATCGTAAAGCTGTAAGGTTGCGAGTTACTTGGTCTCGTCGCCTTCCAGGAAGATCTTTCGGGTCACAAAGTTGTAGACCATGACAAGCGCGGTGGCGCAGATCTTGGCGATATTGGCCTCGAGTCCCAGACCGGCGTTGAGTGTCAACACGATACCGTCGTTGAGTGCCAGGCCGATCACGGACAGCACGACAAAGATAATGAACTCGCGGCGGCGGCTCATGCCTTCCTTGTGTGCAAACACGTACTTCATGCTGGCGAGGTAGTTAAAGATGAGTGAGATGATAAAGCCGCTGGTATTGGCGATCAGGATGTTGAGGCCCAGACCGTAGTGGAGCAGATTCATAATGCCAAAGTCGATGACCGTGGCAATGACACCGACGACGCCAAACTTCATGATCTGCGCAAGGAGCTTTTGCATGGTACCTGCCTTATGGTGGCGCCGGGGCGCCGTGGGGATGACAAACTCAGCAAGTTTAGCCAATCCCCGCGGGTGGGGCTAGACGCGCTCCTCGATAGCACCGTTTCTATATGCATCGAGCAGCTGGCGCAGATCCTGGATCTGGCTGCGAATCTTGGCGCCAGTATCGGTGTCGCTCACCATGCGGCGACGGTCTGCTTGGTCAAAACGGTTGGTCTCGCTTTCGATGTCCACGTTGCGCGTGAGTGCCTCGGCAACCGTCGTAAAGGCCCGGTGCGACTTGAGGCGGCAGCCGCGCGAGCTCGAGATGAGCGTATAGCCGGCGATACCCGTCTTGGGATGGTAAGCGCGGCAGAAGCCGCCATCGATGACCAGCAGTTTGCCCTCGGCGCGGATGGGCTGCTCACCCTTGGTGGTTTTAACGGGCGTGTGGCCGTTGATGATGTGGCCGGTCGGTGAACATGCCATGGGCACGACGCCAAACTCGCGCATGATGTCATCGCAGACCGAGGGCGACTTGGTAAGCGTAAAGTACGGGTCCATCGGCTCGACCCAGGTGCTCTTATCGGCGATATAGGCGCGCTCAAAGGTACGCACCAGGCGTCCGCTGGCGGGTGAGTTAAAGCCAATCCACAGGTACCACATCCAGTCGAGGGCGTCGCGGTCGCCCACGCGCCAGGCGCGGCGGGCGATGTGGTCGCAAAAATCGAGATAATCGCGGCCAGCGTGCCAGGTGCCCAGACAGTTCATGCTGCTAAAGGTGCCGTCTTCGTTGAGCGGTACGCAGCCGTGGAAGAGCAGATTGCCGTTGGCGACCTTGTACATCGAGCCATGGGAAAAGAGGAAATCGATATGGCGATGCAGGTGATCGGCGGTGACAAACTCGGACACGAGCTTGTCGATGATGTGCTGCTCCTGGGGCGTGAGCGTATAGGGGTCCGCCGGGTCGACGGTGGGGAAGTCGTTGGTCGTGAGCGGCCACACGCTGCCGTCGGCGAGCGTGACCGTGCCGGTGTCGTGGTCGATCTTGTCGAGTAACAGGCGGTCGGTCATGTCGAACTCGGGATGGCGCTGGATAATCTGACCCTCGAGCTTAAAGAGCAGCACGTTGATGGCCTTGATCAGCGGGGTGATGGACTCACCGGCGGTGTAGGTGGCATCGGCAAAGGCGACAAGCTCACGCAGCGAGATGCCGTAGTCGTTCTCCAGGATCTCGTAGTTGTCGTAGCGTAGGTTGTTGCGCAGCACCGTGGCGATGCAGGCGGGCTCACCGGCCGCAGCGCCCATCCACAGCAGGTCGTGGTTGCCCCACTGGATGTCGAGTGAATGGTAGGTGAGCAGGCGGTCCATAATCTTGGCCGCGCCGCCACCGCGGTCGAAGATGTCGCCCACCAGGTGCAGGTGGTCGACGGCCAGGCGCTTGATGAGCGAGGCAAGCGACTCGATAAAGTCGTCGGCGCTTGCGGTCTCCAGGATGGACTCCACGATGCGCTCGTGATAGCGCACGCGATAGTTGTTCTCGTCCGGGTGCGTGTGTAACAACTCGTCGATGATATAGGCGTAATCGCGTGGGATGGCCTTACGCACCTTGGAGCGCGTATAACGGCTCGAAAGCGAGCGGGCAACCATAATGAGTTGGTCAAGCATCGTCTTGTACCAGGTGGGCGAGTCCTCGCGCTGGCTGCGGACCAGCTCGATCTTCTCGCGCGGGTAGTAGATGAGCGTGCACAGCTCGCCCTTCTCGTCAAAGGAGAGCGTTTCGCCAAAAATCTCGTCGACATGCTCGCGCACGACGCCCGAGCAGTTGTTGAGGATGTGCATAAAGGCCTCGTACTCGCCATGCACGTCGCTCATAAAATGCTCGGTGCCTTTGGGCAGGTTGAGGATGGCTGAGAGATTGATGATCTCGGTAAACGCGGATTGCTCGGTGGGGAACTGTCTCGACAGCAGGCGCAGATACTTAAAGTCTTGCGGGTTGCGATCGAATGCGACCATGAAACACCTTCCGATGGAGCTGGTAAAACTGATAAACAGCGTCAAACGTTTATCAGTATGCGCCGCTTTTGTTTCGATTGGGGATGGGCAGCCGAATTGTTAGCCGAACGGTTTGGTAAATCGATTTAGTGGAGGTAGATATGGCGGTTGAGTGGAGACGACAGAGGGTGTTTTCTCAGATATTTATGCGTGGGGTCGGTGGAGACGATGGTGGTAAAGATGTTCGCTATTATTGGTTCGATTTGGTAAATAGTGGACATATGTACCGTATGTAGGCTCACTGTGCGATAATTTGCGCAGCAATGAGTAAGGAGCCTCATATGAGTGATTTTGTCCTGACCTGTGAATCCGCCGCCGACCGAACCCGTGAGTTCTTTGCGTCGCGCAATATCCCTGTCGTGTGTTTTCATTACGAGATCGACGATGTTGTCTATACGGACGATCTGTATCAGTCGATTACGCCGGACGAGTTTTTTGCCCAGATTGCCGCAGGCGCCATGCCCAAGACGTCTCAGGTGAGCGTGGGCGAGTACGAGGAGTTTTGGGAGCCGTTTGTTGCCGAGGGTAAAGACGTGCTGCACCTGACGTTGTCGTCGGGTATTTCGGGCACGTATGGATCGGCCTGCGTTGCGGCGCAGATGCTCGCGGATCGCTATCCCCAGGGCGGCAAGGTGCGCGTCATCGATTCGCTGGCAGCGTCTTCGGGCTTTGGCCTGCTGGCGGAATGTGCCGCCGACGTGCGCGATAGCGGGGCTTCACTCGACGAGACGGCCGCTTGGATCGAGGAGCATAAGCTCAACCTGCACCACTGGTTCTTCTCGACCGATCTGTCGAGCTACCTGCGCGGCGGTCGCATTTCGGCTGCGAGCGCGATCATCGGCACGGCGCTTAAGATTTGCCCACTTATGACGGTCGATTGCGACGGCAAGCTGTCGCCACGTGAGAAGATTCGCACTAAGAAGCGCGCGATTTCCGAGATGGCTAAGACCATGATGGCACACGTGCAGGACGGTGCGGATTATTCGGGTAAGTGCATCATGTCGCACTCGGCGTGCCGCGAGGATGCCGAGGCAGTTGCGGCGCTGATCGAGGAACAGATTCCGCAGCTTAAAGGCAAGATTGAGATCAATAACATCGGTACTCTGATTGGCTCGCATACCGGACCTGGTACGGTGGCGCTCTTCTTTATGGGCGACAAGCGCGTGGATTAGTTTGCCCCATCACATCGCTGCATGATTGCTCAAACGAAAACGGCCCGCCTCACGTTTGTGGGGCGGGCCAAGATGTTTTGCTAGCGTTTCTTTCCGCGGAAGAAGAAGCCGTGCAGTGACGGCTTGAGGCCGCGGTTGGCGCGACGCTCCTCGATATGATCGTGGATCGAAGCGACGCGCTCGATAACCTCGTCGGGAATCGGCACGTCGGGATTCATGTTCTCGACCTGGCTGACCTCGGCGGCGGCGACCTGGTCGATAATGGGCACATCGTCGTGCGAGATGACAGGCGTGGCGTCTTCTTTCATCTTGCGGTAGCGCTGCATCATGTCGGTCTGTAGCTGCTGGGCCGAAGGCGGTGTCCAGATGATGGCGTTGGCACCGGCGGCGATGGTCTCGCGGATGCTCTCGGGCGTCTTGCCGCCCGGCGCGATGAGCGGCAGGTTGGGATAGTGCTCGCGCAGTTCACGCAGGACCTGCGGCGTGTTTTTGCCAGCGGCGATGTTAAGAATCTTGGCGCCGGCGCGCACCTTGGCGTGAGCATCGTCGTCGCAACGTACGACCGTGGCGATGACGGGGATGTCGGCGATGTTGGTGATGTGCTCGACCATCTCGGCGGTGGCGGGGGAGTTGACCACACAGCCCGCCGCACCCTGCATCTCGGAGACGGCTGCCATCTGAACGGAGCGCTTGCCGGTGGTGGTGCCACCGCCCACGCCTACGAAGACCGGGCACTCGGCGACGGTCAGCAGCGCCTGCGTAATGGCGGGCTGCGGCGTGAAAGGGTAGACCGCAAAGACGGCATCGGCGTTGGAGTTGCGGATAACCGCGACATCAGTGGTGTAAATGAGCGACTTGATGCGGCGGCCGAAGAGCGTGAAGCCGCTGGCCTCCTCGATCTCGTCGGGCATGCGGAGGGCCGCCTTGCGCAAACGCCCGTCGATGGGCAGGGGCTCCATAGGGAGCAGGCCGTTGGGCGTGACGGCTACCTGGGGCTCGGTGAACTCGTCTGCGAGCTCGACCTCGGAGAAATCGACCGAGGCGACGATGTCCTCGTGAACCTCGGCGGGCACATCGATGGGAGCTTGGTCGTTTGCCGCGGCAGGCGTGTCGAAGGAGCTGGTGCCGACGAAGGCGTCGACGCGCTCGTTTAGATCGTTGAGGGTATCCATGGAGGCTCGATTCTATGTGATGACGGCCGGCAGGGTGCCGGCAGCGTTGTGCTTGCTAAATCGTTTGACGAGTTGATTTTTCCCCGCCGCGTCCTCCGTTAGACCGAAGGGCGGCGAACGTGAAGGAGCTGTGGTGGCGGTGATCGAGGTGCTATCTTGAAAGTCCCGTTTAAAAGAGAGGTGACGCGGTATGGAATTTTCGGCAATGTTGGGCTCGATTGGCCTATGCGTGGGCGCAATCGTAGCCGCCGCGGTCATCTACTTTGTGGTCACGGCCATTAAGGGCAAAAGGGCCGAACGCAAGGAGCGCACGATGCTTAAACAGCATCGCGACCAGCAGGGCAAACGCGCACGGAGATAGCTTGTTGAGTTTTGGATCCGTGCGCTAGCTGCGTTTTCGGATCAGGGCAATGTAGAAGCCCTCAAATTCGCGGCTGGGCGGAATGGTGAGCGTGCCGGGCAGGCCGTTGGCGATGGCCGATACCTGACCCGCGGCAATGGCCTCGGTCAGGGCGTTGGACTCGATGCGCGGCTCCTCACCAGCTTCCTGGGCACGGCGCGCCTCACTTTCGCTTGGCGTGCCGTCGAGGGGGATGAGCTCGCAGTCCATATGCTTGTCGAGGGCTTCTTGCAGGGCGTCCTCGTTTTCCTGCGGCAAGATCGAACAAGTCGAATAGACGAGCGTGCCGCCCGGTTTGAGGGCTCCCATGGCGCGGTCCAGAAGCGCACGCTGCGAGCGGGCACACTTGCTCAGCAGCTGCTCGGTCAGGCCGCGCAGGCTTTTCTCGTTGCCGCTGATGACGGTGCCCGTGCCGGTGCAGGGGGCGTCGAGCAGGATGCGGTCAAAGCGGAAGAACTCGTCGAGCTCGCGTGCGTCGATGCGCATGACGGGCACGTTTTTTGCGCCTTGGCGGTGGAGGTTGGCTTCGAGCTTCTCGGCGCGGGGAATGCTCATCTCGCAGGCGGTAAGGTGCGCCTGCCCCTGCGTGAGGGCGGCGATCTGCGTCGTCTTGCCACCGGGGGCTGCGCACATGTCCAGGATGTCCTCGCCTGCCTGTGCGCCCAGGACCAGCGGCGGCATCATGGACGACAGGCTCTGCAGGTAGATTTTGCCGTCGCGGTAGATGTCGAGATCCCACAGATCGGAAACCTGGGCCTCGGGCAGGATAAAGGCGTCCGGGTACCAGGCGACAGCGTTGTGGGCGATGCCGGCGGCATCGAGCGCCGCAGCGATGTCCTCGGCGGTTGCCTTGAGCGTGTTGGCGCGCAGCGTGACCGGGCGTGTGGCCGCGGCGCCGAAGCCCTCGATCATGAGCTCGGCATCGGCGGGCGCATAGGCGCCGGCGACCGTGTCGACCATAAAGCGCGGCAGGTCGGCGGCGCAAGGAAGGGCGGCAAGCTGGTCGGAAAGCTCGGTGGCGGCAAACTGCCTGAGCTTGAGCTCGGCCTTGACCTGCTTTTTCTGCTTACGACGACGCGGCTTGGACATCCGTCTTTCCTTCCCATTCCATTACATGTCGAGTGTTTAGTACTGGCTCTCGTGCTTGCTAAAGAAGTCGAAGCGCTGGGGCAGCGGCTTTACGCGGTGCTCGCCGGGCTTCTCGCCCAAGCTCTCCACAAACTCATCCGTGGAGGCGAAGATGTTATCCCAGCTAAAGAAGGCGACCGGGTCGATGTCGAAGTACTCGCAGATGAGCTCGCAGCCGGCAGGGACGATGCCGTGCATGAGCACGGTCACCACGCGCAGCTCGGTAAAGGCGTCGACGAGCGCCTGCGTCATTGCGGCGTTTGCCTCGTTACCCTCGAGCTTGTTGGCGGCCTTGGAAGCGTCGCTCCAGCGCTTGTTGGCGGCGCGCAGGTAGTCGTCGCACACGGCAAGCGCGCGGTGCGTCTCGAACTTGTACATAGCCTGCTCAAAGGCGAGAGCTGCCTGCTCGGCGGCTTCGACCACGGTGTCAGAAGCGGCACCGGCGGGGATGCAGCCGTTGCGGTAGGGGCTCTCGTCGCCTTCCTTGACGGCGACGCCGTAGAAGCAGCTGCGGGCCAGACGGTTGAACACGCCGGTCAGCAGCGCGCTCTCCTTAAGGGCCGGGTCGATAACGCGCTTGTCGTCGCAGGCGCGTACCTCGTTGCCGTCCTTGTCCTTGCCGGTCACACGCGTGTCGTATGCCTTGGGGCTAAAGCTCACCGGCTTTTCGGATAGGCCGAGCGACAGCCAGTGCGCGCGCATCTGCTCGCAGGTATAGTGGTTGAGCAGGTCGTCTGCCGGCGGGGGAGGCGTCTGCGAGGACGAGCTGGCCTTTTTGCCCATGTAGAGCAGGTGGTAGCAGGCGCTGACGGTGCTCTGCGTGAGGTCCCAGCCCAGGGCCTCCCACATGGCGGTCTGCGCGATGCAGTAGAAATAGATGTTGTCCTGACCGATGAACTGGTAAATCTGAGCGTCGTCAGAGCACCACCAGTCGCGCCAGTCGAGCGAGCTGTGCTGGTAGGTGGGTGCGGGCACCTGCGTGGAGTCGGCGGCGGGCTCGCCCATGAGGGCGGCATCCTGGGCGGCGACGCCCTCGGTCACGCCGGCGGCCTTGGCATCGCGCGCGAGCACGGTACGCGTATAGCTGATGGGCGCCCACAGGCTCTCGGGCCAGCACCAGCAGGTGACGTCGGAGACGCCATCGACCTCGGGCACCGGAACGCCCCAGTCGATGTTGCCGGTGATGCGGAAGGGCACGAGTGCCTTGCCGCTGCGGAAGCGCACGCCACCGTTGGCGAGCACCGCGTGGGCGTCGTCGCGCTCCTTCCAGCTGGGGAAGGTGACGGTAAAGCTGCTCTTGTTGCCCTCGGGCTCCAGCACGGTGTGCTCGGGGAGCTGGTCCTCGACGGCATCGAAGGCCTCGCGGAACTTGTTCTGGATGTAGAGCTGAGCCGGCAGCAGCCACTCCTCCATGGTCTTGGAGACCACGGAGCGAACCTGCGGGTTCTGGGCGAGCTTGGCGGTGTAGGTCTTCATAAAGTCGAGGTAGGCCGGCAGGTCAAAGTAGAGATTGTCGACCGGGCGCAGCTCGGGCACCTCGCCGGTGAGCTGGCTCTTGGGCGCGATGAGCTCCTCGGGCTCAAACTGGTGGCCCAGATCGCACTCGTCGGCATAAGCCTTCTCGGACTTGCAGCCCTGGATGGGGCAGCGGCCGATGACCTGGCGGCCGTTGAGGAACGTGCCGGCCTTGGCATCGTAGAACTGCAGCGTGGAGCGCTTGGAGATGGTGCCCTGCTCGTGCAGGCGCTCGATAATCTCGGCAGTCACCTCGTTGTGGATCTGGGCCGCCGGCTCAAGGCCCGAGCCGCCGTAGATGTCGCAGCTGATGTTGTAGTTGTTGAGGGTCGCGGCCTGGCGGGAGTGATTGGACTCGACATACTCGCCGATGGACTTGTCGTAGCCCTCGTTCTCCTTGAGCTTGCGGTAGCTCTCCATGATGGGCGAACCGTAGCAGTCGGTGCCCGAGGTGAAGATGACGTTTTCGCGGCCCAGGCGGTCGCGCAGGAAGCGGGCGAAGAAGTCGGCCGGGACAAAGACGCCGCCGACGTGGCCAAAGTGCAGACCCTTGTTGCCGTAGGGCTCGCCGGCGGTAACGATGGCGCGGCGCGGCCAGCTGGGACGGTCGTTCATGGAGTATTTGGATGCCATGGGACTCCTTCGCATATAGGTAAGAGCGCGGCCGGGCACGGGGTTCGGCGGCGCGGTGGTCAATTCGTGCATATCGTTCGACATTATCGCACATGCGGGCGGGTGCGTGGCAGGGGCGCTATCCTAAGATGCTATGAATGAGATTTCCAACATACATGCGTTTGAGGACGAGGATTTTCTACACGCTTGCTTCGTGTGGGGGATGGCCGTGATCGCGGTGTTTGCCGTGTGCCTGGTGCCGGTGTTTATGCTGTTGGGCGGGCCTGCGGACTTGGACGCGGCTGAGGCGGGCGGCTGGATGGCTGTCGTGGGCTGGATAGTCGGCTTGGCTGCGGTCTCAATGGCATCGTTTGCCGTGCACGAGCTGGTGCATGCGGTGTTTTTTAAGCTGCTGGCGCCTGCGGGCGCGCAGGTGACCTTTGGGGCGAATCGCGAGACGGCGATGATCTATGCCTGCGCCGAGGGCGTTGTGTATTCGCGCCGGCGGTACATGGCGGTTTGCCTGGCGCCGACGGTTGTTGTGACGACAGCATTTGCCCTGGGGTTTGCGTTCTCGGACTATCCGCTGCTGTGCTACCTGGCGGCTGGTCTGCACTTGTCGGGCTGTGTGGGTGATTGGTATTACGTGCGGACCATTCTGCGCGACCGCCGTATCGTCGCCTGCGAGGATACGTCCTTTGGCGTGCGCTTTTTCGCAAAGTAGTCTTTTTGGGACGGGGCTATTTTAGCTGCCATGATGTCGGGGTGAGTTTTCTGGGACGGGGATGTCGATGAAGTCGTTGTTGCTGCATGCGTGCTGTGCACCATGCTCGCTTGAGCCGGTTCGCCTGCTGCGCGAGGAGGGGTTTGAGCCCACGATTTGCTGGACCAATCCCAATATTCAACCGCGCGATGAATGGCGGCGGCGTCTGGACGAGCTGCGCCGGTGGTGTGCCGATGGCGACATCGAGCTCATCGAGGCGGGGGAGGACCGCGAGCGCTGGGAGGCCGGCGTGGCCCCGCTGGGTGCCGATCGGCCCCGTCGCTGTCGCTCGTGCTATGCCTTGCGCTTGGCCGAGGCATGCCGCGTTGCCCAGGAGCGCAGGTTTGAATATGTGGGTACGACGCTCGCCGTCTCGCCGTATCAGCTGTTCGACACCTGCAATGACGTGCTTGAGCGTTTGGCGGCCGCCCATGGGCTCACCCCGGTGATTCGCGATTTTCGCCCGTATTATCCCGAGGCTACGCGCCGTTCGCGCGAACTGGGCATGTATCGACAGAACTACTGCGGCTGCCGCTTTTCTGCTGTCGAGGCGGCCATGGACCGCGCCCGCATCCGCGACGAGCGCAAAGCCGCCAAAAAGTAGTTCGTTTGGGACGTCAGCCTGCTAGGATGTAGAGCGGACTTTAGCTATATAAGGAGTATCCGACGTGTCTATGCGTACCGATGATTTTGACTACAACCTTCCTGAGGAACTGATTGCCCAGGCTCCTGCCGAGCCGCGCGACTCCTGCCGCCTGCTGGTGGTGGATCGCAAAGGCTCCCAGGCGGGGAAGCCGCTGGAGCACGGCGGTACCGTTGAGCACCGCATCTTCCGCGACATCATCGACTATATCGAGCCGGGCGATGTGCTCGTCATCAACAAGACGCGTGTGATGCCGGCCCGCCTGATCGGTCGCAAAGCCGGCTCGGGTGGCGTGGTCGAGACGCTGCTGCTCAAGCGCCGTGAGGATGTTGACCCGCTGGGCCACGTTTGGGAGTGCCTGGTCAAGCCGGGTAAGCGCCTGAAGCCCGGTGCTCAGATTGAGTATCGCGCCGGTGGCGCCCATGCGCCCGAGGGGGCTCCCGTGGTGCTGACGGCCGAGGTCATCGACTTTGTCACTGATAGCCGCGGAGGCCGTCTGGTGCGCTTTGAGCCGGCCGGCTGCAATGCCGCCGGCGAGCCGCGCACGCTCGACGAGGCCATTCATGCTGCCGGTCACGTGCCGCTGCCGCCCTACATTACCGATTACGAGGGCGATCCCGAGAAGTACCAGACCGTCTACGCCATGAAGGAGGAGCACTCGGCTGCCGCTCCTACGGCGGGTCTGCACTTTACCCCCGAGCTCATGGCCGCTATCGAGGCCAAGGGCGCGAAGTTTGCCGCCGTCGAGCTCGAGGTGGGTATTGATACCTTCCGTCTGGTGGAGGAGGACGACCCCACGCAGCACGTCATGCACACCGAGCGCTACCACGCGTCACAGGAGGTTGTCGACGCCGTGCATAAGGCGAAGGCCGAGGGGCACCGCGTGATCGCCGTCGGCACCACCGCAGTACGCTCGCTCGAGAGCGCCTTTGACGCTGAGGCACCGGTGTCTGATCCGGCCGTGACGGCGCGCTATTTTGAGGGCCGCGAGGATGGGGCCGACACGCTCGGCCGCGGCGACATCGTGGTGCGCGAGAACGCGACGACGCAGCTCTACCTCATGCCCGGCTCGACCTATCACGTGGTCGACGCGCTGATCACGAACTTCCACGTGCCGCGCTCCACGCTCATGATGCTCGTGAGCGCACTTGCCACCCGCGACCAGATCATGGATGCCTATGCCGCCGCCATCGAGGAGCGCTACCGCTTCTTCAGCTTTGGCGACGCCATGCTCATTTTGTAGGTTACGGCGTTTTCCAAACGCCGTAACCGGCCGACGCTGCGCGGGCCGCATTTGGACAATCTGA
>OGJJ01001171.1_pt1 | contig 20734 bp, 16 predicted proteins | sample 1572081 | NCBI WGS metagenome assembly OGJJ01 (sample SAMEA2582122, study PRJEB24529) | metagenome | biome: Human gut stool | place: China | collected 2011
TCGCAGCCCTAATTAAAGTTTTGCTCCGCAAAAGGCGGGCTGCTCACACTTGATTCACATTCTTACGCAGAAAAACAGCAAGTGTTTTACTGCTGTCTGAACAGTAACGCTTTTCTTTCTTACATTCTACCTGATCCATAAAAATCCGCACACAATTGAATCACCTGATCCATCTCCTGTGGCGTATTGTCAGCACCGATTGTCATTCGAATCGCTGACCGGATCTGTCTTTCTGCAAGTCCCATGGCTGTAAGTACATGGGATGTGCGCCCCTTCACATTAGCACAGGCGCTTCCTCCGGATGCCTGAACCCCATGTTGATCCAGCCAGATCAACATAGCTTCCGCTTCCACATTTTCCGGAAAGCTGAAGTGTGCATTCCCGGGCAGACGTTTTTCCCGGTCTCCGTTGCAGATGACTCCGGGTATTTGGGTACACATCCCCGTAATCAATCGTTCCCGCATAGCAGTCACTTTTTCCATGCGATCAGAAATCGTTTTCTCTGCCAGTTCTGCAGCCTTTGCCATTCCTGCGATTCCCGGCACATTTTCGGTTCCCGAGCGTAAGCCCTTCTCTTGTCCGCCGCCATACACCCAAGGTTGTGCCTGACAGCTTTTTCGAATGACTAAAAATCCCACACCCTTCGGTCCTCCGAATTTATGTGCACTGGCACTGAACAGGTCAAATCCGTCTCCGGCAGTCACCGGTATCTGTCCATAGGCCTGCACCCCATCCGTATGAAAGAGTATGCCTCGCTGCCGCGTCATTTCTGCAATTTCACGAATCGGCTGAATCGTACCAACCTCGTTATTCGCATACATGATACTAACCAGAAACGTGTCTCTGCGAAAGGATCTGGACAATTGTTCCAGGTCAACAAAGCCCTCCTTCGTCACATCCACGTAGGTTACTTCAAAGCCCTTTTGCTCTAAATATCTGCAGGCTTCCAAAACTGCAGGATGCTCCATCCGGCTGGTAATAATGTGTCCCTTTTCAAAATGACGGGCGGGTCCCAGAACCGCCCAATTGTCACTTTCTGTTCCACCGGAAGTAAAAAACACTTCCTCCGGCAGAATCTGTAAGGTATCCGCTATTGTCTGCCTGGCCTTACGCAATACCCGCTTACTCTCTGTAGCCATCCGGTAGGCTGCAGAAGGATTTCCATAATATTGTCGGAAATACGGAAGCATTGCATCCACCGCTTCCGGTTCCATCGCTGTCGTTGCCGCATGGTCCAGATAAATTGTATTCATTTCCATCTGCCTTTTCTTATTTATAAAACTAATTTCTGCGGATGCTGTCCGGTGAGAACCGCACTGCAGGCATCCGGCTGGCTGGTGCCCACATAAATCACGCAATGCTTTCTTTCATCGACCCGCTCCCCCTGCTGATTAACCAGCGTAAAAGCGTTCTTATTCAGTGTCAGTGTCACATCCTTCTTCTCGCCGGGTAACAGATGTACCTTACGAAAGGCTTTCAACTGGGGATTCGGTGTTTCGTCCTTCTCTACCTTTACATAGGCCTGCAGAACCTCAGCCCCTTCCCTGCTGCCTACATTTTGGATGCTGACCGAAACATCCACTGTACCATCCTCCCTGACGGTAAGCTTCGCATCCCCCAGTTCAAACTTTGTATAAGACAGCCCATAGCCAAAAGGATACAGTGCCTCGTTCTTCATATAACGATAGGTTCTGCCCTGCATGGAATAATCCGTAAAGTCCGGCAGTTCCTCTGTCGTATGATAAAATGTGATGGGAAGCTTGCCTTCCGGGCTGTGGTCACCAAAGAGGGTCTGGGCAATGGCCGCTCCTCCCTGGGCTCCGGGATATCCTCCATAAAGGATTGCGGATGCATGCTCCTTTGCATAACCGATTGCCATCGCACTACCTGCTAAAAGAACCAGAATCACCGGTTTGCCGGACTCCACCGCTATCCGCAGTACCTCATTCTGGTAGCCGGGCAGTTCCAGTGTTTTCTTGTCACCGCTTGCATAGGCATTGCCTGCATCGCCTTCCTCACCTTCCAGACCGGCATCCAGTCCCAGACAGCAGATGATAACATCACTTTCCTCACAGACACCCTGTACCTCTGCCGCCAGATTATTATCCTGCGCCAGATTATCCGTCTTAGCCCTATACAGATGACAGCCTTCTGAATAGAGCACGCGCACATCATCTCCCAGATAATCCTGAATTCCTTCCAGTACGGTAATATATCGGGAAGAGGTCCCTTCATAGTTTCCTACCAATGCACGACGATTATTGGCATTGGGACCAATCACTCCAACTGTATGGAGTTTTTCCTTCTTCAGTGGCAGTAATCCATCATTCTTCAGTAAAACCATACACTTCAATGCGGTTTTTCGATTTCGTTCCTGCATTAGTCTGTCATCCACAGCCAGGTAGGGAATCTCGTCAAAGACTGTCTTCTCCGAATCTTCCATGATTCCCAGTTTGTAACGGGTGGTAAAAAGCCGGATCAGTGCTTGGTCTATTTTCTCTTCGGAAAGGAGACCTTCCTCAACCGCCTGTTCTGCATAGGCAAAAAGATTTCCACAGTTGACATCACAACCGTTATTGATTGCCAATGCCACCGCCTCTACAGGTCCATCCACGACCTCATGACCCTCATAGAAGTCCTTAATTGCCCAGCAATCGGAAGTCACATGACCTTCAAATCCCCATTTTTCCCGCAGGATATCATGCAGCAGGGTTTTGCTTCCGCAGCAGGGTTCTCCGTTTGTACGATTATATGCGCCCATCACTGCTTCAACCTTCGCCTCTTTTACACATGCTTCAAAGGCCGGCAGATAGGTCTCATACAAATCCTGCAAGGATACTTCTGCATTAAAGGAGTGTCTCAGATCTTCCGGTCCGCTGTGTACAGCGAAATGCTTGGCACAGGCTGCCGCTTTCATATGATTCGCATCATGTCCCTGCAGACCTTCCACAAAACGAACGCCCAATCTGGAGGTCAGATACGGATCCTCTCCGTATGTCTCATGTCCTCTGCCCCATCGGGGATCCCGGAAAATATTCACGTTGGGAGACCAAAAGGTCAGTCCCTTATAAATCCCTGTATCCCCGAATCTCTGCTGCATGTTGTACTTGGCTCTTGCTTCTGTGGAAATAGCATCCGCTACCTCCTCCAACATGTCCTCATCAAAGCTGCAGGCCATCGTAATCGCCTGTGGGAATACGGTGGCGACACCTGCTCTTGCCACCCCGTGCAGAGCCTCATTCCACCAGTTATAGGCTTTAATGGAAAGCCGTGGAATCGCCGGTGAATTAAACAGTAGTTGTGAACACTTTTCAGACAGTGTCATCTGCGCCACCAGTTCCTTCGCCTTCTGTCTGTAGCTCTCCGTTTTTTTCTCATCTCTTACCAATTCTTGCATACCCTATACCTCTCCCTCATTATAATCAATATTTATAATAAAAGCTATTTCATTCTTCAACTTTTCCTATACCGAAACAGCAGCCAGGTGAAAGAAAGCCACCGAAATCTGACAATCTCGGTGGCTTCTTGATTTTACTCTTTCTATCGATTTATTTCATCTAAACCAATCTTAATACATCCCATAATTCCCTGATTATCATTCAGGCTGTAAGGTACGATGTAATGATCCAGATCTTTCACATAGGGAGTATCCACATAGCCGTTTAACAGTTCCTTATATTTGGTACGAATCATCGGCAACAGCTGCTCCTGATGCATGACACCACCGCCCAGCACAATGCGTTTCGGTGAATAAACCAATGTAAAATCCACCAGTGCCTGTGCAAGATAATAGCTTTCCAGTTCCCACGCAAAGGAATCCGATGCCAGTTCAATCGCCTTCATCCCCCAACGTTCCTCAATCGCCGGTCCCGCTGCCATTCCTTCCAGACAGGTCTTATGATAGGGACATCTTCCTTCATAGGTATCCTTCGGATGTTTCATCAAAAGGATATGCCCTCCTTCGGGATGCTGCATGCCGTGTACCGGTTTTCCGTCCAGAATGACTCCTACACCGATACCGGTTCCTACTGTAATATAAATGCTGCTGTCCAGTCCCTTTGTAATACCATAGGTTGCCTCTCCAATTGCAGAAGCATTCACATCCGTATCCAGTCCGATGGGTATTGAAAACTCTTTCTTGAAACTTCCCAGCAAATCAAAATTTCTCCAGGGAATCTTCGGTGTCGATGTAATATAACCATAGGTGGAAGATGTCCGATCCAGATCCACAGGACCAAACGTTCCGATTCCTATTGCATCCAGCGAATACTGATGAAAGAAATCCAGTAACGCCGGCATGGTCTCCTCCGGTGTTTTGGTGGGAACTGAAGTTCTCTCCAGAATTTCACCCTTCTCATTTCCCAGCGCACACACCATTTTTGTGCCGCCTGCCTCCAATGCTCCTATTCTCATAATCCTTCTCCTTCTATTTTTGCTTTTGTATTTTTAAGTAACCCCGTCACTTCTTCTTTCATGTGATATCTGCCCATTTCAAAAAAGGTGCGGATCACACTCCTCACAGCTTCTTTAGTCTGCTCATCCAGACCGCTCAATGCCGTGAGTACCTTCTGCATACTCTTCATCCAGTCTGCTGTAAAATCAATGAGATTATCTGATTCCGAAGCATACAACACTTCGAACAACGTGTCAACAAATATTCGTGTATGTTCCTCATCCAGAGAATAAATCCACTCGTTTATGGTATCATCCAGAAAATGTGCCGGTTCATAAAGCTTATTGACCTTAACAAAACAGTTGCCCTGCACTACCCAGGTAAGGGGATAATGCTGCATCAATCCGGTCGCACTGCTTTCCACAATTTCAAAGTCTGTCCTTTTTTCAAAAAGCATTCCCACCAGGGAAGAATGGGGAAGGATTTTGGTCACCCGGTCCTGGATTGCCTCATAATTCCCTTGTTGCAGGGTCTCCGGTCGAAATCCCGGACCATCCATGCTGTAAATCCCGGTGATTTTGTTCTGAATCCTGGGGTTGCAGTACATGGAGGCATAAATAGCCAGATTTCCGCCTTTGGAATGCCCTCCCACATAAAGCGGTCCCCGGATGTGATGCGCCACCTGATTCAGATAAACCACGCTTTTTTCCTGCGCCGGAACCGGCTTGGAGAATGCCAGATTGAAATCTTCCTTCCAACCGACAATGCTTTCATCCGTTCCGCGGAATGCCACATACGTTCCCCCATCCGGCAGGAAAAAGGTAACTGCCGCAAATTGTGTCTCCGTATCCTTGTCTACGAAATCCACCATATAATCCAGTTCTACATTTTGAAAACGTCTGCTGTGTATTAACGCCACCCAAAACTCTCTGTTGTCCTTCGCGTATCGCTCATCCCGGAATAACCGCTCTCTCTCCGGACTCTGGTCGATTCTTCGTATCGTCAGCTTCTCCTTGTTTCTCCTACATTTTCCCTCTAAATTTCCTTCCGGTACCAGACCGTCAAATTTCAGATAGACCAGCTGACATAAGACAAGACTGTCCACCTCGTTCCATTTCTTTTCCTCGAAGGTTTCATTGGTATGTCGAATATAGTCAATTATATTCTCCATAGGATTTCCTCCTTCTCTTCTTTACAGTCGCTCCTCATCATAGCTTTGCAGGGCTTTCTTTACCACATCATGAATATGCTGGTAGGACTTCATAAACTCCTGCTCATTCTCCTGCAGATAAGCCAGATCTCCTCTCTTTACCGCATTACTCATGGCAAGAGACCAATCGGCAAATTCCTGGGCTCCGATGCTTCGTGCACATCGTTTCACATAGTGCAGGCTTTCGCCGTACTTTTTCAGATTGTCTTTATTCAGATAATAATTCAGTTTATCCATCCATTCCAGATTGACAAAAATCCGCAATGCCGCAATATACACAGGCATTCGGTATACACAGTACCGCAGCCCTTGTGACACATTGATTCCTTCCAGCGAGGCGACCAGCTTTTTGTAACCTTCCTCTTCCTTCTCCCGTTCTCCAGGCTGCCACTGCAATAATTCCAGAATCGATATCTCCTGCTTTTTCTCTCTGGGCAGGTACATACGCATAACCGCATCTACGTACCTCATATTGAAAGGCTTGACAATCCAGGCATTCATGCCTTCCCGCAGAGCGGTCTCCATAAGTACCAGGTCATCGTCATTCAGCATGGCAATCACGGGAAGCTGATGTAAATATTCATCCGGGATTGCCCGCAGCCTGGTCACAAACTCAGCGGCATCCATGCCCAGAATATCCATATCGATCATTACCAGATCCACATCTCTGTGTTCCTCCAGGTAATCGATGGCCTGCTGCCCGCTTTGCATCAATGCAAACTGCGTTCCATAACGTTCCAGCAGGGTTTTTTCCACTAACAGATCTACCTGTCTGTCATCCACCAGCATGATCTTCGCCTTGGGGGCTTTGAAAAACCGATTGGACATAGATCCTTCTGCTTTCATCTCCGGAGGAATGCGGAAATTCGATGCTGTCCAGTCCCGGACCACCTGAGGAATCCGCAGACGCACCAGGGTACCCTCTACGAGACCGTACTCTGTCCGCACCTCCAGCTCCGCGTGTAGAATTTCCAACAGTTTCTCGCTCACCATTGATTTTTGAAAGGCATCCGGTTCATTGATGTAAAGCTCCATTACATAGGCGCCTTCCTCACCATCTACCTCCGCAAAACGCAGACTGAAACGAATCGTTCCTTCCAGCGAATCTGCCAGCACTTTTCCCAGAACTCCGAAAATCAGACGTCTTACCTGTACCTCATCCCCGAAAAGGACAGAAGGGATTGTGGGATCAACAGTAGTCAGCAGACGTACCGGATTATCCTTAAACTGGTATTGCAGGGCACTGAGAATATCCCTCATATAAGGGACAAATTCATAATCGCATTCCTCCAGGATCAGTTCGTTGTCCTCTCCATCCGTATAGTCTCTGACTCGTTCCATCACACCGGAAATCTGTACGGCGGCAGTTTGTATCGTATCAACACAGGCACGCTGTTCCGGCATCATTCGCTGGCTGCCCAGCTGTTTCAGCACCCTCTGGATCGTCTGCAGCAAAGGATTGACCTCTCTGCTGATATCGCTCATGAAGTCTGTCTTTTCTTTGCTCATCTGCGTCGCCTGTGCCCGTTGGCGGGTTACCTCAATCACCTTCTGGAAACTGCTGATTGTAACCAATACCATAAATAGCAAAATACCAACACAGCTAAAGGCTCCCAGCTTCATAGAACTGCTGCACCAATACTGGAACAGATCCAGACCTCCGAAAAGCACCATTGTCCCGCAACCGACAAGCATCACCCTGACATCATTGCGTTTTTTCTCTTTCATGGAACAAATCATAGTCCAGAGACATAAAATGCCTCCCAGCACCAGTAGTGTATTCGTCCAGGCAGTCGTCTCCACAAACTCCTTCAGACCACGCCATACCAAAAACAGATTCACAAAGAAGTTTGCTGCATACACAACAGTTCCCCAGAAAAACAGTTTCTCGTACTGCTGTTCCTCAATTTCATTGCAGTACCAAAGTAAGGGAATCGGCATCAGCATGACCATGAAAAATGCCATGGAATTAAGCAGCTGTAAATTTCCCGCATAAAACTGCCGGATCTTACTTTCACACAAAATCCATGCTCCAAACAGAATAAAGAAGCCACTGAGATACAGCATCTGTCGATTACGGAATAAATTTTTGCGAAAAAGGAGATGCAGTACCAGAAATACGATTCCCGCCAGCACCACAAGGACTCCCGTAAACACCAGCATACCGTATGACTGCACCAGATAAAGCATAATTCCTGCCTCATCTCCCAGATAAATCTCGTTAATCTTGCCCAGATATTGGGGTACTTTGCTTTCCATAACAAGGGTAAGCGTTTTCCCCGCACTGTCTGCCGGAAGCTGTATAAACAGCCATGCACTGGCAGACATGCCTCCAAGTAAGCGATAATCCGCATCTGTATATTGCGCAAACTCTTCCCCGTCAATTTCCAATGTTATGTCCTGCAGAGAACTGCGGATACAAAGTACCTGTCCCAGTCCATAAGAACTGGGAATCGTATTATACAGTCGAACACTGGCTGCTTTTCCCACATCAAGCTGTGTCGGAAGACTGACCCTGATATCCGTGCCATCCTCCCGCTCATAGATCCAGCCCATGTCCCATACGGAACACCTTGCACTTCCGAACCACATATCTTTATACGGAGAAAAAGCCTGTATCAGACAGACCAGTGCCAATGTAACTGCAATCAGACCATATATCACAGATAAGCATTTTTTGCTGACTGCCATGCTTTGATATTGTCCTCTTTTTTTCATGGAACTCCTCCCGCATTTATCATTTCATTATAACACATCCCTGTTCCATTCCCAACTGTTTTATGAAATTTACCAAATAAGTTTACGCAGTATTTTGCCCGTCCTGACAATCAGAAAACAAAATAGTATCTCTAGCACTACTTTCAAATACATAATAAAACTGCCAGCCCTATAAAAAGAATCTACGATAGACCAACAGTTTTATTCATTGCAAATAACTTTTCTATTTACTTAATCTCATATAAATTTGCATCTTTACATCCCTGCACTATAACAATTCCCGTTTGTGCAGCATCTATTTTTTCTAGTTCTACTGCAATACACTCGAATCCATTATCAATGGTAATTTCCAAAATTTCCTCATCAAATAACAAGTCCATTTTAGTAGGTTTTCTTCCAAGATGTATTTTTTCTATTTTACTTATTTGTTCCTCTTCTTCTGTGTTTCTCCACTCATTCCTGTTTTTTTGAAACACACAATTTGAAATAAAAAGATCATTGGTCTCTTTATTCCATTGAACTTTTGTTTTCCCAAATTGTACTTGAACATTTTCATCTTTTACATTTATTTCTATTTCCACTGCACTATTGATATCAACTTCCACAGTGAATGGTTCCTTTTTTTTCCATGAAATTGCTTTTCGATGTTCTAACATTTCCTTTACAGGTCTTAATTGGAGACATAATTCTTCCTGCTCTCTAACCAAAATCAGTTCTCTTGGTAACCCCATTATACCCGTATAAGTTTTTGTCGAATTTTCCGTTCTCATCCATGGAATACTAATTACCCTATTCTCGCCAACACACGTTTGTGCTGCATAGGGAAGTACTGTCATATATGCTTTTTTTCGTTTTGAAACAGGTTTAAACACATAACCATCAAAATCACCAACCCAGTAGTATCCATCTGCACACCAGAATATCCATGCGCTTTCTCCATTATCTGTAGGTAACTTTCTCAAATCTGGACATTCCCATGCCCCATCAAGTACAAATTGCTGTGTCAGATTCCAATCCCTTAAATTTTCAGATCGTAAAATAGCAAACTCATACTTTTCCAGGTATAAAACCATGTAATACCCCTGCGTTTCTTCATGCCAATATACTTTGGGATCTCTATTTCCTTCACAGATTTCTTTTACTACAATGGATTCCATTTTTACAAGTGTATTTCCTTGATCCGGACTCCACGCTATTTGCTGAGTATGAGGCTGCCCCTGACTCCAATTAGATGTTCCTCCAGCACATGTATAGAAAAATAGTGGACAATGCTGGGGAAGATTTAACATTCCTCTATCATTCAAAACTGCACAGCCTGAAAACATCGTTCCTTCTTTATCTGGAAACATTACATCTTCCCGCTGCTCCCAATGTAACAAATCCTTACTTGTTGCATGTCCCCAACTCATATTTCCCCATATCTTATTCATTGGATTATGTTGAAAGTAAAGATGATAAACTCCATCCTGATAAAAAAAACCATTTGGATCGTTCATCCATCCAGTATTGGGCGCAAAATGAATCACAGGATGCCTTGATACATTCTCAGGTACAGTGTCTGAAAAAGCAATGGCATTCCAAAAAGCATCCGAAAATTCTCCTTCTAATACTACTTCACTTTCTGGTTCAATTGGAAGTGCTGCATAATATTGAAAGCTATAAATTGCATTTGTTTCTTCTTGTGGTACCATATATTCATAATATTTTTCTGAATTAATATTTACAGAAAGTAAGTATTCCACTTGATTAACTGCAATAGGAATTAATAGAAATTTTTTCATTGTTCTATATGTTTTTTTCATGTTGTATCTCTCTTTTTTAGTTCTATATCCAATATATACTCTGTTTTTTTTAATTGTTTTCCGTTGATCTGTTGTACTAGTAAATCTACTGATGTCTTTGCCAATAACTCAATATTCTGACATACACTTGTAATTTCTATTGGGTACATACTCGTCACAATGGTTCCATCATAGGAAATCAGTTTTAATTCTTCTGGTACCTGTTTATGATACTCTTTTGCCCTTTTTAGTGCTGCAAGTGCAATCAAATCCGGACCAAATATTCCATCTATCTGTGGATATTTTTTCAGTGCAGCCTGTACCTGTTTATCAAAAGTTTCAAAGTCCCATTTGTTCCAAGGGAAATGAAAAATATGAACATTAACACCATGTTCTTTTAATGTTTGAGCGCATGAAGTGTGGTATTCATGTGCCGGCGTCTTTACTCTGATATCTCCCTTGAATTGCAGTACATTTTTGCAGCCACATTCAATGAACTGCATGGCTGCTAGATGTCCACCTTTCAAATGATTAGAACGAACAATAGGTATTTTGTCATTAATATATCGATCTAAGCTTACAATTGGTTTATCAAGTTCTTCGTATTCCTGAATGTCTAAAGTATGCGTCCCCATAATGATTCCATCCATCATCTGGCGTTTTAACATATCAATATATTCTTTTTCTCCATTGTCTTTCCTTACAGTACTACATAGCATTGTTTTAAATCCTTTTTTATGAAGTTCCATTTCTGCATATTTCGCAAATGTTCCAAAAAAAGGATGCAGGATATCAGGAAGAATAATTCCTACAATATTTGTTCGATTATGATATAGATTCCTTGCCAGTTCATTCGGTACATATTTTAGTTCTTTCATTGCCTTAAGAACGTTTGCTCTTGTTTCTGCTGAAACATACCCATTATTATTCAGAACTAGTGAAACCGTACTTATTGATACGTTTGCTCTTTTTGCTACATCTCTGATTCCTGCCATCCTGATTTCCTTCCCATACTATTTTAATATCAATTATAGTTGGTAAAACAAATCCATTCAACAATACTCTTATGAAAAATGCCCACTAATTCTTGCCGACCCATAACTCCATGAATATTCATCCTGAGTCATCTCATTATCATATTCATCCATTAAAATTTTTGCGCATAATTCGCTCATATCCTTTACTACCTGCAGTGACAAAGGATTAAAATATGTCGATTGGTTACTCAAATAATCTTCTTGTTTTGTATCGTCACATCCATTCTCCTGTATGAAATGACCTCCCAGAAAGCCATATTCCTTTACTCTATCAGCATATCTTATTAAAAAATTATCTAAAGTATTTTTATAATTTTCTATATTTGATTTAACCGTTTTTCTACTTGTTGGAATTCCAACAGTATATCCAGAGCCTACTGCGTCTCCAGTGAATACAAGTTGATGCATATCATCAACAAATACGCAATCGTATGCTGTATGTCCTGGCAAGAAAATAACTTCTATGTGGCAACCTCCACCTAAATCCAGGCAATCCCCATCCTTTAATCTGCATATGTCCATTGCTTTTTTATTTTTCAATTCAGGAAGTTTCATGCCGTACATGTTGTCAAACTGTGAGATATCCATATTTCTCATTTCTTCAAAAATAGTTTCAAATTTATCTGCTGCGTCCTCATGTATATAAATTTTCTGAAAAAGACCAGCATGATACATATGGTCTGGATGTGGATGCGTGATGGCTAAAATAACAGGTTTGGAAGTCAACCTATCTACAATTCCCTTGAAATCACCTTCTCCCATTCCTGTATCAATTAACAATGCATTGTCTTTTCCCTCGATCAAATAGCATGAAGACATAAAATAATCATCAATACGAAAGACTGAAGGCATAATCATTTCCACACGGAATATAGCTCTCCTGTTTTGTCTTAGCAACCAATCTATTCCCTGTTTTTCAAATAATTCTATGCAAGTTTTATTATCTGTTAATTCTGTGCTCTTACATTGAAAGCCTACATTTCTTAATGATTGTTGTAAATCCCTACCATCTTTTAAAATATTCATGATTTCTTTTGTTCTATGTACGCCAAATTCCTCTTTTGGTTTTTCACTTCCATAAATAAACCACATAGGAACTTCTTTTGCATTCCTTATCTGATAAGGGTCGCCATAACTGTTAATCAAAATGGCTGCTGCAAATAATCTTGGGTATTTTGAAAGTAACTGGCTTACACCATAAGCACCAGTTCCATATCCTGCAAGATAGGTTTTACACACATCCATCTGATATTGCTTTCTAATTTCAAAGACGAATTTTTGGATTGTTTTACAAATTCTGACATTTTCAAATCTCTGGGAAGATTTAAGGTAAATAATAGCCAAATTTATATTCTTGCTTTGGCAAATTTGTTGCATATCCTTTTGAATTCTATCTTCTATACCTTCATTGCTGCCCTCAATCCAGAGGAGTAGGGGAAGCCTTGCTCCCCCACTCTTCATGATTGGGAATAGCTGATATGTAAGTGTTTCTGTTCCATACATAAATTGCTCTTGCATTCTATTATTCCCTCTCTGTTTTTATCTTTTATTTTACACTAGTTCTATCTACTGCCTGCTGATACAGATCGACCAACTGTTCAACTCCTGCTGCCTGCAATTCTTCCTTATACTGATTCCAGGATTCCTCACTGGTTCCATTTAATACCCAATCGGTGACATACCGATTTACAATATCAGAAATTGTTGGTTGAATTTGTGCCAATGTATTTAATTCCTCATTAGTCATCAAAACTTTAGGAATTGTATCATATTCTTCAAGAATCTCTGCCTTTCCATTTACTTGCTGATAAGCATCAATAGTATTGATATCTAATTTTACATATTTATCATAATACTCATTTAATACAATCATAGATCCTCTACAAGGAGTGGTATTCATACGTGCTGCTGTATAGCTTTCAAAGCCCTGAACAATTTGTCTTCCTTCGTCATCCACAGGAACATACATCATATTCTCATCATCCAACTGCCATGCATACCCAATTTTTCCCCAGTTAGCCTGTAAAGAACGGTACGGATCACTTACAAGATAATCGACAAACCTTGCTACAACATGAGGGAATTCGCACTCTGTCGTTATTGCAGTGTTAGAGGAGTCCTGTAATTCCGAATAATTCAGTGCAAATCCTGTCTTTCCATCAGGTCCCTGTAGACGCGGAACTCCAACATATTCACTTCTTACATCTTCAGAAACAACCTGAGACATATCCCATACACCAAAAGCTCCAATTGTTGCTTCTTCACCTTTTAATAATGTGTTATAATAAGCTGCACTTTCATCAGCCTCAAAGGAACCGCTCCAAATTAGATTTTCGCTTTGTAACTCATGAAAATAATTTGCTGTTTTATAAAAAGCATCATCCATTGCAGTAAAAGTTACTTTTCCATCCACCAATCTAAGATGATCGGCATAAGAATTTCCTCCGCAATATGAGTCCGCACTTCCAAAAGCCCCCGTAAAACGGTAAAACATATCATACGATCCGAAGGTGTCATCTGATCCAAACTTTGTCGCTAAAGGAATCTCATCAGCTTTCCCGTTTCCGTTTAAGTCTCCACCGTCACGGAATGCTTTTAAACAGTTCTCAAATTCTTCTACAGTCGTCGGAACTTCAAGTCCTAACTGATCCAGCCATGTCTTATTGATTACAAACGGACCAGGAGAAAGTACACAATTTAACATTTCTTCAATGTAGGGAAATCCATATGTATTTCCACTAGGTGCCGTAATTTCACTCCAATATCTGGGATTACTATCAAGTATTTTTTTCAATGCTGGTGCATAGTCTTTAATTAAATCATTGGTGGGATAGAAGATATCCTGATCCTCATACTGACAGACAATATTTCCACTTTTTCCATCCCCTAAATTCCAGAACACATCCGGTAATTCATCGCCTGATGCCAGCAACAGGCTGATCTTTTCTGTAGCTCCTTCCGCAGGTATTGTTGTCCAATCAAAGTATACTCCTGTTTCTTTTGCCCAGTCCTGTACCAACTCCAGCTGGTCTACTGGTATAACCCGATCTGCACTTGTAATAAAATGCATACTGATATTTCCATATTTTTCTTCAAAAGCTTCTGGGTCAGTGATAATAGGCAGTGTACCATCCAGATTGATTAATCCAGCTTCTACTGCTTCTTGTTCCTGTTTCGTAAGTTCATCTCCCGATGCAGTACTTGCAGTCTCCGTAGAATTTTCTTTCACATCCGTTTGGCTATTTCCGCTTTGACACCCTGTTAACAAACCTGCAATTAGTGTTGTCGCCAAAGTAAGCGTTACTATTTTTTTCTTCATTACGTACCTCCCTTTCCAGCCTCCTGGCTAGTTACATTGATTTGCTTTTATATAAAACTTCTTTTCCGTTCTTCTAGATTTCCATGGAATATATGCGCGCTATCTGACTTTACGAAAAAGAAGATTTATTCTATCCTTTTACCGCACCAATAGTTACGCCTTTGGCAAAATATTTTTGTAGAAATGGATAAACCATCATCAATGGTGCAGCTGAAGCTACAACAACACAATATTTTAGTTGCTGTGCCAGTTTTTGTCTTTCCATCGCGACCTGGATATCTGTTGTCATGGAGCTTGCCTGATTTAATAAAATAAGATTGCGTAATACCACTTGTAATGGCATTTTGTCTTCACTTCCTAAGAACATTAACGGATAAAAAAACTGATTCCACAATCCTGTCGCATAAAAAAGACAAAGTACTGCTATAATTGTTTTAGAAAGCGGTATTGCGATTTTAAAGAAAAATCCAAAATTACTGCACCCGTCAATCCGTGCTGCTTCCAATAGTTCTATTGGAATACCACTTTCAAAGAATGATCTGCATACAATCAAATTATATGCAGAAAGTGCTACCGGCAAAATAACTCCCCAGATCGTATCATAAATTCCCAATTGACGAACTGTAAGATAAAGTGGAATAAGACCACCATTAAAAAACATTGTAAATGTGAATAAAAACATTAATCCTCTTCGCCCTGGTAGATCTACTCTAGATAGTGCATATCCTGCTGGAATTGTAAGCACCAAAGCAATTAAAGTTCCAACTACCGTCTGAATAACAGTGTTTGCATATCCCCGCCAAAGCGGACTATATGAAAGTGCCTGTTTATATCCTTCCAGATATAGTTTTTCAGGATATAATAATATTTTACCACTTCCCACTATAGATGGTTCTGTAACAGATGCAATTACTACATAATACAAAGGATACAAAATACTAATACTGATAATAATCAGTACAATATAAATCAGTGTTTTAAAGAATTTATCATTATTAATAAGATAATGTTTCATGCTGTTCCTTTCTCTCATTAGAAAATACTGATATCACTAACACGTTTCGATACTTGATTGGCCAGCAACAGTATAATAAAGTTGACTACAGAATTAAAAAGTCCCACTGCCGTAGCAAAGCTGTATTGTGCACTTTGTAACCCCACTTTATATACATAGGTGGAAATTAACTCACTTACTGTTGTATTTGTTCCATTCTGCATTAAATAAGCCTTTTCATATCCAACATTCATAATATTTCCAATTGTCAAAATTAACATAAGAATAATTGTAGGTGCTATTAGAGGTAATTCGATGTATTTAATTTTTTGAAAAGCAGATGCTCCATCAAGTGTCGCAGCTTCATAATAATCCGGACTAATTCCGACCAATGCTGCGATATAAATAACAGCATTAAAGCCCATTGTCTGCCAGACTGTAGATCCCACATACAATGGTCGAAACCATTTTGCCATGCTAGTAAAGTGAATTACGTTTCCACCCATGCTGGTAATAACTCCATTTACAATTCCCTCTGTCGAAAATAACAAATTAATAAGACTGATAATAATAACACTGGATAAAAAATACGGTGCATAAGAGATTGTCTGGATTGCTTTTCTCATCCTTTTATTTCGTACTTGATTTAACAATAATGCAAAAATAATTGGAATTGGAAATGCAATCAACAAGGAAAGTAAACTAATAACAATCGTATTTTTGATTGCTGTAACAGCTATACTTGTAGTAAAAAACTGCGCAAAGTGTTTCCATATAGGATCAACCCAAGGACTCATTAAAATGCCCTTACGTATTTTAAAATCTTTAAAAGCAATCAACAAACCATACATAGGGTAATATGCAAAAACCAAAATCCAAATTACTGCCGGTAGTAAAAGCACGTATAATTGCCAGCTTTGAAACACCTTTTTCCATTTGTTTTTCTTTTTCATGTGAACTCCCATCTTTCTTTAGTCTATTTTTTATCGAACCCGTTCGATACCTATAAAAATAATTGTATCGAACCCGTTCGATACAATTAGATAATACTTCTATACATTAAATTAGTCAATTGTTTTTTTGCAACTTTTATATTTTTAACAGTTTTATTTCTCTTTTTTTGTCAAAATTGTCTTATTTATACTTTAATAAAAAAATGATGTGAAAGCACATCTTTTGCTTTCACATCACCATGATTTATCTCTACATCTGATGCCGCACTACCCGATATTCATCGCCGTATTGAAAATAGGGACATTCCATGGACTGTCCGGTAAGGAACCGATACATTTCATCTTCGTCCAGGTCCTTATCGCAAAAATAGCTTTCCTCGTCCTCGTCATACATGTAAAAGCTACAATAGTCGCATCCTGTCGCTATTTTGTTTGTCTTTGTCTTTTCTTTCTTTTCCATTACAGCTTCGCCAACACCTTTACCGCACGATTTTCCACCAATACCTCTCCCCGTTCCTTCAGATAATCCAAAATCCGCTGTCCGTCAGGAATGTAAGTAGCAAACTCTGTCGCATTCGAGCAGAGAACATTGTATTTGTGTGTGGAAAGCCGTCCTTTCTCAATGGTCATATAAAAGACATTATTCGCTGTATCCTTGTACAATGTACTGTGTACAGCACCTTTTTCCTGTACGGTTTTCGCATACTGAATTGCAAACCGCAGGGTAACAAATGCAAAGAGACGAGATTTTTCCGTTTCCTCTTTCCCACGTTTTGCCTTGTCTGCCGGAATGGTTACTGCCGATACTGCCCCTTGATTCTCCGGAGCATCACCGTCCTGCAGGGTTCCCTTTTCCCTTACCCGTTCTTTTACATCCTCAATGATTTCCTTGATATTTTCCATCATGTCGTGCCATTCTTTACTCTCTGACTCTGAGAAAGTAATAGCCAGCGCATGATTGGGAAGCGGCACAATCTGTAAGGATACCATTCCCTGTCCGGAATCATAGCCTACTTCCTCAGAGGCCTGTTCCACGATCTCCCGCAGGAAATCCTGTGCCTTATCGGACTGTGTGAAGAAATCATCCAATTCCAGTCCGTTTTCTTCCATATCCTCTTCCGTCACGATACAACGAATCGTGCTTTCATCTATTCTTTTAAATGTCATTTCACTTTCTCCATGCTTTCACGCTGCTGATATAATATACGCTGCGCTTTCCGTTACTGTTCAAAGAGCTCCATGATGCTGCGGATCTCTTCGCCTTCTGCCGGTGCAGGTCCCAGATTGCGTACCTCCTTCGGACCACAAATCTGCAATAGCTGTGCCTTTCCGGGCTCAACTACCTGTGCCATATAATAAGCTGCCTTTTTTTCTTCCGGATTCCACATAATGTAAATCGTCTTGGCAGAACCCTTCTCCAGATTCTTCTCCGGCAATTTGATATTGATATATCGCATGGTATCACTTAAGTCCAGTACCATCACCGAGAAATCATCCTCTGTATACGGACACGCTACACTTCCGGGTTCATAAGCTTTTACATACATTCCGTAAATAAAAGCTTCTCTTTCTTCGCAGATTTTGTCTATGATTGCCTCCCCGTTCTCCAGGATCTGTTTCGGCAGAACGCCTCTCTCTATCTGGGCACGCACCATGATATGAAAATCTTTCACCGTCATCTGGACCTGTTTCGCCTGAGGGCGCTGTTGTTCCGCTTTTTTGGTGGCTTCCATAAATGCCGGATTTAAGACCAGATTATTGGTAAAGGGGTTCACCACCATTGCTTTGATCTCACCATTTGCCTTATCGATGAGATTCCGACACTCGATAAAGGGAAGACAAAGCATTGCCGGGTATTTCTGCTCCGCCGGGACCTGTTCTCTGCTGGTAAATACCGGGAAAAATTTATCCCCCATAGTATTCTTCAGTACAGCCGGAATCAATTTCACTCCCTGTGGAATTTTACCGGGCTGACCTGCAGACAGATCCTTTAACAGACTCTTGTCCATATCGGCAGGAAACGTGGCCGGTACAAACAGAATTGCAGGATGCATATTGGCCATCAGCTGTACCATATTCTCTTTACTCTGTTCTGTGGAAAAATCTTTGATTGCCTTTTCCAAGGCAGTGTTATCTATCTTTTCAATCTGTTCTCTCGTTTTGTTCTGTTCCATGTTTATCTCCATTTCTACGCATGTCCCATGCGCATGGCGGATTTATGTCATGTATGCGCAATGGTTTACAGATTATTTTATCATATTATACGGGAGATGTACAAGCAAAAGACACCGGATCATTCGACATTTTCCAAAGATTCCGGTTTAATCTGAAGATATTGACAAAGAATAAGAAATTCATGACTATCCAGCTTCCATAAGGTGCCCGGAATGAGTTTTTCTTTTCTGATTCCGGTATCCAATGTAATCTGCCCTATGGAAATCTGATTTTCTGCTATATATTTTGCAATACGATTCGTCACATCCATCGGCATATCACACCACCATTCTCATTTGTCTGGAATTATTTACCATTATATTCTTAGATTCTAAGAATGGCAAGTGTGTATATTCCTGGTTTCTAAGAACCGTTTGACTTACTTTTCTCCTCTGTTTATGATAGAAAAAACAAGGTTTTGACGAAAAGGTTTCACAAATGAAGAATGACAACATTGCAAAAAAATTAAAGTTTTACCGCAAACAAAATAATCTATCGGTGCATGATGTAGCTTGTCAGCTATCCATTGACCAGAACGTTGTTGCCGATAAGACCATCTATGGATGGGAGTCCGGTCAGGCTCAGCCGGATGCTGATATCCTGCTCAAATTATGCAAAATTTACCATATTGATAATATTCTTGAGGCTTTCGGTTACGATGAAGGTCTGTCCGTCTATGTCCAGCCCACAGTGTTTGAAATGAAGCTCTTAAAAAGCTATCGGGAGCATCCGGAACTGCATCCCGCGATTCATAAGCTGCTGGGGCTTGAGGAATCCAATCCGCAAAAGAAATCCTGAGAAGAGAAGAGAAGAAAGCCGGAACAATGTCCCGGCTACTGTCCCGCGATTTTCGCTGCCAGTTCTTCCAGGTACATCCATCGATCCATCTTGTAGTCTAACTGCTCCTGGGCCTCTTCTTTCTGCCTGGATAGTTCTCCCAGCTTTACGAAATCTGCCGCAAACTTTGCCATTTCCTTATCGCATTGCTGTATTTTTTCTTCCAGTGCAGCGATATCCTCTTCGATGGTTTCATATTCCTTCTGTTCCGCCCAGGTAAACTTCAGTTTCTGTTCATGATTCTTGCGGAACTTTTCCTTCTCTGTACCGTTACTGTTTCCTGCATCTCCAACGACTTTTCCCGGTCTGTCCTTTTCTGTCTGTGCCTGGTTTTCTGACTGTTTTCGCAGCATGTAGTCTGTATATCCACCCTCATACTGTTTCAGCACGCCGTTCTGCTCAAAGGCAAAAATCCGGCGAACCACGCGATCCAGAAAATACCGGTCATGCGATACGGTAATCACAATTCCGTCAAAATGATCCAGATAATCCTCCAGCACGGTCAAGGTCTGAATATCCAGATCATTGGTGGGCTCATCCAATATCAGTACATTGGGAGCTCCCATTAACACGCGCAGCAGATTTAATCTCCGCTTCTCCCCGCCGGAAAGCTTTCCCACCGGTCCATACTGCATGGAAGAGGGGAACAGAAAGCGTTCCAGCATCTGGGAAGCCGATACACTGCCATCCGGTGTACGCACATTTTCTGCCACATCCCGTATCACATCGATGACTCTCTGGTCAGGGTCTGCAAATACGCTTTCATCCATCTCCTGGGCATAGTAGCCGATTCGGATGGTCTGTCCTGTCACAATCTCGCCGCTGTCCGGTTCCAATGTTCCAATCAACATCTTCATCAACGTAGATTTGCCACTTCCATTGGGTCCGATAAAGCCTACTCTGTCCTGCTTTAAAAAGATATAAGTAAAGTCCCGGATCAGTGTCCTTTCCCCGTAACCTTTGGTGAGATTTTTCACCTCCAGTGTGGTTTTCCCCATACGGCTGGAAATCGATTGCAGCTGCAAAGCCGCCTGTTCTTCCGGGCTGCTCTGATTCTTTAACTGCTCATAACGCTCGATTCTCGCCTTTTGCTTAGTGGATCTGGCTCTTGCTCCCCGGCTGATCCATGCCAGCTCTGTCCGTAGGATGGACTGACGCTTCCGTTCACTGGCAGATGCCATCTCTACACAGTGTCCTAAAAGTCCAAATCCTGTAATATCTGTACATGCATTTACAGGGAAATGCTCCACAACTTCTTTTGCTTTTTTATTTAAAGAA
>OGJJ01001175.1_pt1 | contig 20708 bp, 9 predicted proteins | sample 1572081 | NCBI WGS metagenome assembly OGJJ01 (sample SAMEA2582122, study PRJEB24529) | metagenome | biome: Human gut stool | place: China | collected 2011
GAACAGCAAAAAAACTTCAAGTTTTTCTTGCGTAGAAACATAGAATGCACACCCTCCTACGATGCTTAGTCCTAAGAGCTGTGCTGATTTGCAGGTGGTCTTAGAGGCAGAGTTTGTAGACGTGTGTCTGCTTGCCTGCTTCTATGCGCAGCACGTACACGCCGGGCTTGAGTGTTGAGGTGTTGAGACGGTGAGATGGTGAGGTGGTGATCAGCTCGCCGCTCACGTTGTAGAGGCTTACGCTCTTGATGCCTTCGCCGGTGACAACAATCTGCGAGCCCTCGCGACTCACGCTTACGGTAGAAACCGCAGCCGACTCAATGCCGGTTGGTATGTCGTTGGTGAGTGTGAGCAGGTCGCCCTCGCGCTTGATGTATGTTGCTGGTGCGTCTGCCACCTTCAGCTCCATGTCTTCGCCGTTCTTCGCGCCCATCATCATCACCTTATATATATGTCCGTCCTCGAACGGCACGCTGCTCTTGCGCAGCCAGTAGCTGTAGAGCGGAATGTCGAAGGCAGAAGACACGGTTACGTCGTCGTCGATGCCGTTGACAGCCACCGTCTCGCAGAGCTCCACGTCCTCGCACATCATCTTCACGTGACCCTCGTAGCTGAGTTTCTCGTTGGTGCGCAGCAGTACGCCAATCTTGAACAGTGCGGTCTGTGACATATCGAGTACGCCCGACTCCACCTTCTGCTCCGAGTTGTCGCTGAAGAACACCTCCACCTTCGCCATGAGCGGCTTCTCCTCAGCCTTCACCACTTCGATGTAAGCTGCATCCTTGTCGTGTATGTTGTTGATAGGGTAGGAGTCGGTCTCCTCCTGGTCGCGTGTCGCTTCGAGCTTCACCTCGTAGCGTGCCGGGGCGAGGTCGGCGGGTATCGAGAGTTTAACGGGTATCTCCATCTCGGTGAAGCCCTCAATCTCCGTCAGCTGGTCGACGCGTGTGTTCAGCACCACCTGCTTAGCCTCGTCGAGCAGCTGCACGCGCAGATAGCAGTCGCGCGGCACGCCGTTGAGATTCTTCAGGTTGAAGTAGGCGTATATGCTTTCGCCCTGCTCCGCACTGGCAGAGAGGCGTGGCTGGTTCATGAGCTGGAAGACGACATTCTCCGTAGAGCAGGTCTCGGAGATGCGTCCCTTGCCGTCGGTGAGCTCCACCTCGATTGTCGGTGCCTTCTTCATGCGCAGGAAGTCGCCCCATGTTCCGTCTTCGCCCATAGCTGCGCATACGGGCACGAGGCGGTAGTAGCCGTTGGGAAGTCCGTCGAAGCTAACCTTTGTAGAGAGTGTGTGCACCATGAGGTTGTCGGTGCCCATGCTGCCACCGTAGTCGCCGAAGATGCGCTGTGTGAATCCGCCTGTGGCGTGGTCGTCCGAGTAAGCCACGCTCTTCAGGTTGCCCTCAGCGTCGTATATAGCCACGCCCACGTCGCCCTTGAACGCCTTGCCCTTGTTCACGAACGAGGTCATGTCGATGGTCTGCTCCTTGTGTGCGTCGAACGCCTTGTCTGCGGCATCCTTCATCGTGAACGTGCCGCCCTCGTTGAACATCAGCTGCGGCATGTTCTCAAGCAGTCCGGGGTCTATTGCGGGATACTTGCCGTTGTTCGGGTGGGCGAGTATGGCGGTGATGGCGCGGTTGAACGCGAGCGGTTTGTTGCCGAACTCGTCGCCCGTCTCCTGCAGGCTGAGGTTGGTGAGCGAGAAGTAGGCGTCGCCGCCGCCGTCCCATCCGAAGTTCATGTGGAAGAGTCCGTTCTCGTCGAAGCCGTCAGTCACCCAGGCGTGGCCCGAGCTTGAGCCGGCAGGGCGGCCCTCCAGGTAGACGGGGCAGCCGTTGAGCAGCTCCTCGCGTAGTATCTCGGAGAAGCGTGTTGCGCCCTCCATCGCCTTTGTCACGTAAGCAGCCGTGTAGTCGAAGTGTTTCTGCAGCGCGTTGTATGCGTTCACGCCCTGTGTGCCGCTGAGTGCGGGAGTGTACTGCATGAACGATGCCACGCCGAAGTCTCTCATGAGCAGCGCCACAGCTGCTCGCTGCTCCTTCGTGGGCTGCACGGGATAGCGGTAGTCGTCGAGCATGTTGTCCCAGTCGTAGTGCGACTGAGAGAAGTCGACGTACACGTCTTCGTCATAGGCAGCCACCTTGTAGCCGTTTTCGCCCTTGCCCTGTGCTGGCCAGCGGTGATAGTACATTATCTGCGCCATAGCCGTAGCCACGCAGCCGGTGTAGGGATAGCCGCAGAGCTCGTTGTATGGCTCGGACTGTCCCCACTTGCTCTTGAGCAGCGGTGTGACGGTCTTGGTGAATAGTCCGGTGCGTGCAGGAGCGTGTGCTACGACTGTTCCCTCCTTCAGTGCCTGGTAGCCCTGCTTGTAGCCTTCGAGCAACAACCTAACGCAGGGATTAGCGTTGAGCGTGTCGAGCGTGTGCTCTTTGCTGTATGCGAGCACTTCGCCCATAGCGTCGTCGCCGGCAACGAGCACGAAGCCGCGACCGTCGGCAGCGTTGAACAGATAATATGGTGAGGTGGTGAGGTGTTGAGATGTTGATGGAGAGAGGCGCATAGACAGATTGTCGTGAAGTGATACATATCGCTTCGCAATCTGCGCCGCCTTCTGCGGATTGATGTTCTTACCTTGCGCAGTTTGCGTCATGGTAGCAAACAGGCATACGATTACCGATAATACGGTGCTGATTTGTTTCGGATTATGTTTCCTTTTCATTAGTAATGTTATTGTTGTTGTATGAGGGTGCAAAGTTACTCACTCTTTTTCAAACGGATAGGCGTTTGAGCAGTAATAATTGTTAAACACCATATACGGATACGTTTTTTTTGCGTATCTTTGCAGAAGATAGGCTGCACCTCAGCATAACACTCAAGCAAGCTTGGTGTTCTGCCTTCGGTTTGCACTATCTTTGCAGCAGTGTCTTTGTTGATACGTACATACAAAAATTATATACTATGCTATATTTGTTACAGTTTGCATGTCTGATATTAATGCTTATCAGCGCATTCTTCCTTGCCGTCACGCGTATTCACGTAAGATGGACAAATCGGCGGTACGAGTATTCGCGCTGGATGATATCCTCGGCGTTGCTTTTGATGGCAGCACACTTCTTCCTGCAGATGCACTATGGCTTCCGCGCCACGAGCACATACTTAGGTGCTGTTATTAACATACTGGTTTATCAGCCTTGCTTCACGCTTTTCGCGATGGCTATCTACAACGTTGAGGCTACCCACACCAAGCGCCGTAAAATGAACCTTATCTGCGCCGCCGTATACGCCGCCATGCTTGCCGCCTTCGCTGTGGGCTACAGCTTTAGCGGTTCCCTGAACATTGGCGCATGGCTTTACGTGATGCTTGCTCTCTTTTTTGGCAATATTGTCTACTGCATATACATGATAATAATAGAGATGAACAAGCGGAAGAAGCTCCTTGAGACGATGACAGCCACCGACATGCGCCCTTTCACGCGATATGCTTATGCCTGCCTTACGCTGCTCTTTATCACAGCCACCATCATCCCGTTTGCCATCCTTTCTACTAAGTCGCTATATATAATAGGTCCCTTCGGACTCGTAGCCACGCTCTTCTTCATCGTCAATTTTGTGGCGCTCGGCTTCAATTATGTCCCAACTGAAGAACTGTTGGATAAGGAAAGAGGCAATAATCTGACCGCCGATGCTGTCAACGCTGAAAGCGAGGAAGAGTCTGTCAAGTGTGACGTGCAGCAGTCTGCGCCTGAGACCGGCAGTGAGCAAACCTCCAAACAGCTACCTACCTCACGAATTGCCTTCATCCGGTCTGCCCTCGACCATTGGTGTGCCGACTTAGGCTATAAGGACTGCACAGTCAATATGCTGACATTGTCAAATTTGCTCGAAATCAACAAAACCGAGCTGTCGCAATACTTCAGCCAGTGTCAGAACACCACCTTCCGAATCTGGCTTGGCGAGATACGCTTCAATGCTGCCAAAAAGATGATGATGGAAAATCCTGACTTCAGCAACGACATCATCTCCTCCGAATGTGGCTTCTCCTCACGCTCCTATCTCTACAGAGTGTTTAAGGAGAAAGAGGGATGCACGCCTGTCGCCTGGCGAGACAAGCAAGCATGATAGCCCGTTAAGATACACACTGTTAAGGTGTCTACTTCCTACGAAGTGGACACCTTTTTTGTTGGAAGTAGACACAGCGACGCAGCAATCAGACACTTAATTTTAATAAAAAAGTCTAATTTTGTAATGTGAAACGAAATCACATAATATAAATTAATCAATAACTCTAAAACATCATTAAAATGAAAAGAAGAAGACTTCAGCAACCTCCTCCTTATCTGGACAGGCGGTTTGCAGGCAATTCTGTTTCTACGCGGCGTTCCATGCGAACGTCTGCAGGAAGATTCATGCAGTTCTTCCTTTGTGTCGTGATGCTGATGGCGTTCTCAGTGCAGAAGGCGTCGGCAGACGATTGGAACAATGCTTGGATTAAGCAACGGTTCAATCCGGTTGATGCTACTCTTGAACTTGATATCCGCGTATATCAAGATTGGGGTGCCAGCGGTGATGGTCATTGCGGATTCTGCCGCAAAAATGGTTATCTCACTGTGAATGTAGCAGGTAAGGAAATCAAACTTAGAGGACCCGAAGATAAATGGACGAGTCTTGAGGTTGGTGGCGACCAAGTTACCGGAATCGATTACAAGTATGTTCAATGGCTGGGCAAGTTGACAGATCCGACCAATGGTAAGAAAGCATATTATTTAAGACTTATCATTCCTTTGAAGCAAGTCAATTCGAGCGAGAGCGTTACATACACTGGTAAATGGTGGCGTAGAGGACGCGACGATAATAATGTTACCCATACGGTTAACATAAAAACAAATTATGGTTGTACGAAAACTGTGATAACCGGTGGCAGATATTACGTGTTGAACAGTACTCCTGGATATATCATCTTTTTTAAGAAAGACGGAAAGGCTTCCGACTATTCCATTGATAGCTACGGTTCTTTCGTCTTATGTAACTCGGCGGGAGAGGAAATAAGCGGAATAGGTTCGGTCAGTGCAAGCAATACAAGCGGTTCGTTCTTCGTTCCGACTGACAAGATGAGCCTTGACAACTTCTCCGACTATAAGGTGAAGCAGAAGTATACGCCAAGCTATAACAAACAGGTGACATACTCTACGCTCAGTGACAGCCACACGCGCCCTGCCTATCCGCAGGTGAAGGAAATCAGCGCCGACTATAATCAGGTGACGCGCAAGGCGAAGGTGAACTGGAATCTCAGTGCGGCTCCGACGCAGAACTGCATTGAGGACAATATGGTGCTCACAATCAAGAGTACGGACAAGGCTACAAATGCTGTGGAGACAACCACACAGAATATCCAGTATATGGCTGGTAAGACAGCATACAGCTATGAGTTTGACGTACCTTTAGGCAAGAGTCTGAATTATGAATTCAGCATTAAGCGTTCGCATACAGGCAACTCTGACGTGTGGAACAACGCTTTCAGTAAGCATACTTCTCTATCGGCTTCTGCAAAGCACAGCAATGTTACAGCAGGTTCTGTACATGCCGTGCTGGACGAGGAAGCCAAGACTGCCACTATCACTTGGCAGACAGAGGGCGACATCTGGAGTTCGGGCACCAAAGCGGTGATTACACGTATCAACGTAACAACCAATACTACCGACAACATCGAGCTGTCGAAGGAAGAATTCCTCAGCGGCAAGTATGTTGACAACATGATAATGATATGCAACGAATATCGTTACCGCCTTACGGTGAAGCCTACCGAGGCTTACGGCACTCTGCCTACGGTGGCTGCTCCGGAGTCAATCATGCCCACAAGCATAGGCAATCTTGTTGCGTTTACAGCCGGCAAGGGCTACTACTCAGACCGTGTAGAACTGGCGTGGAGCAGCAAAGGCAACTTTGAGCGCTTTGTAATCAACCGCAAGGAGCATGGCGCTCCTGATACAGACTATAAGCAGATAGCCGTTACCGAGGGCAACGAGGCTCAGAACGACTACTACTACAACGACGTTAATGCTATACCTGGCATCGTATACGATTATAGCATACGCGGACAGGTGATGTGTTCGGGCAAACTGATTGAGAGCGATGAGAAACTTACTGACGTTGGTTTCCGCACACCTACGGGCGACATCTACGGACGCGTGACGTTCGAGAGCGGACAGGCTGTGTCGGGCGCAAAGGTTAGCGCTGAGCCAACGGAAGGTTCGGGCGTTCCGGGCAAGTCGTACGTGTTCACCGGTGCGTCTAATCTTACCGTCGACAACGACCAGCTTCTGAATGACGCCACGCAAGCAGTTACGCTTCAGGCATGGGTGAGAGCAGCCAAGGAAGGCACCATCATCGAGAAGCCGGGCATGTACAAGTTGGCGTATAACGGCAAGAAGATTGAGTTCACAGCTGGCACTCAGACGCTGAAGACTCCGAAGAAGCTCAGCGAATACGTTTCTTCTGACCAGTTCGTGCATCTCTCAGCCGTGGCAAGCGCTACACACCTTATTATATATATAAACGGTGAGGCTGTGGCAGAAGCCGAGCGTACGGCTCAGATTACGGGCAACAACAACAATGTGGTGATGGGCGAAGGCTTCGAGGGAGCCATTGACGAGGTGCGTCTGTGGAACAAGGCGCTCAATGCTGACACCATCGCAAGCGACTACAACCGCTACCTCGTAGGTAATGAGGACGGTCTGCAGGCTTACTACACCTTCGACTATTCGGTTGACGACGCCTTCTACGACATCTCGTACAAGGGCACTAAGTACAACATGAACCATGGTGTGGCTACGAATGTTACGACCAGTTCGAAAGACATTCCTACTTCCGCACAGCTCGGCTACAGCAGCTACACAGCTACAGACGGTTCTTATCAGATTCGTTCGCTGCCCTACACCGGCAACGGAACTACGTACATGATTGTGCCGACACTCGGCATACATCAGTTTGCATCGGCAAAGGAGCTGCGCCTCATCAACTCGCAGGCACAGAGCCACACCGTGAACTTCACGGACAAGTCGTCGTTCAAGATTTCGGGTAAGATGATGTACAAGGGTGGCAACGTGCCCGTAGAGGGAGTGTCGTTCGCCGTGGACGGAGTCACCGTAATGGACGGCAAGAGCAACATCGTGAAGACCGACGCTCACGGACAGTTCACCATAAGCGTGCCCGTAGGACAGCACGAGGTGAAGGCAGTGCTCGCCAACCATACGTTTGAGAACGGCGGCAAGCTGACCAACAGCGACGGCACCGACCGCAACTATCAGGACGACGACAACGGATTCGAAATCTTTGACGTTACAACCGTACGTTACATCGGACGTGTTGCCGGCGGCACCAAGCAGGAAGCGTTCCCCGTGGGCCACTCGCTTTCGAAGAACAACCTCGCTGACGACGTACGCATCGAGCTTACATATCAGAACGATGCCTACCAAATGACCGCCACTAAGCACGAGGAAACCCTCAACCACTTCAAGGGCGTATATGCCAAGAAGCAGTACGACAACCGCGTGATGTACGAGGGCAACAAGATTACGATTTATCCTAATGCCGAGACGGGTGAGTTCTTTGCCGACCTCATTCCTGAGAAGTATAAAATTAATGTAGTGGCGCCCGGCCATGACAACATCCCGGGCAGTGGCGAAGACCTCAACCTGAGCAACGAGTTTGCAAAGCAGAGCGAGGTGAATGCTTATGTCGACTCTATCTCTACGCAGGGCAAGTTTGTCAATTGCAGCGACACCGTATATTACAACAAGAAGCAGCAGTTCATCAAGCGCTACACTCCGTCAATCATCGTGAAGGAGAAGGTGAAGGGTAAGCTTCAGGACTTCTTCGGAAAGAAAGAACTCAGCATTGCTACCCTCGACCAGACAAAGACCATAAAGGTGAAGACCTACAATCCTGACAATGCTGCACAGCCTTACACACTCGGCGTGCCGGTGTATGAGCAGGGACAATACGTCACTTATCATATCACCACAGCTGAGGTGTACGAATATAAGGATAAGGACGGCAGACGTAAGGATGGCGTTAAGGAAGACATCGTGCCAACGCCTGAGGCTAAGCTGTCATTCAGTAGAGGCGACATTGCGTACGGAACGCAAGAAGACATCACTACCGACGAGAAGGGTGAGGCAGAATGGACATTCCAGGTGAACAATCCGGAAATGACCTCGGCCCTGCGCTCTGCCGCTATGGATATGACCTACAGCGAAAACAGCGAAAGCACATCTTCTACAACAATCAACTGGAAGGGTGGCTTTGACGGCAAGGGCAACACTAAGGCTATCGTAATTGGTGCAAAGACTTTAGGTTCGGACTTCGTAACGAACGGACCGGACAAGGTGCTCTTCGTGCTGCGCGACCCGCCGGGAAGCAACTCGTATGCTTATCTTGAGAAGGGCGTGACAGTTACTTCTACAAGTACGTATGAGGGAAATGTTACTAACGAGGGAGTATTGAACAACGAGGCAAAGGTTGGTGCCAAGGTCATCACCTTCACCGGTCTTGGTGCCGGAGTGGTGAACGAGAACGATGTGAAGAACGAATTCTCATTCGGCGCTTCTCACAGTGAGACAATCGGTGGTACTGACTCTGACACTAAGACGATGACCACTACCACACGCTTCGAGACAAGTAGCGACCCGCAGTATGTGGGAAGCGACGGCGACCTCTTCGTAGGCTATTCTACTAATATCGGCGTGGGCAAGACCGAAAACATCGCCGTTACTACACGTGAGATGTATCTCGCCAATCCTTCAGAATACGAACTGTTCGGCAGTGTTACTCCTGAAAGCAACGAGTATCTGCTTGTGAAGACTACTGGTCTGGGACTTTCGCAGAAGTACGGCACAATGTTCACCTATCCGCAGGTACACATAGAGCAGGTGCTGTTGCCTAAACTTGAGGATGTACGCAACAAGTTGCTGCATCAGCAGGCTGAAGGTGTAGACTTCCAGGCTATGGCTAACAACACCAAACTCCCTGTATACGTTTCGAAGTTGGCAGCTGACGATCCTAACTTCGGCAAGAGCAACAACGACAAGGTGTTCAAGGGTGCTAATGCCAACACCCCGACAGACGGACCGAGTTACAAGATTTACGCTCCTGCAGGACAGCCGTTGAAGGAGGATACTATCATGTTCCTCAATCAGTCGATTGAGAACTGGAAGATGCAGCTTCGCAATAACGAGGAGCAGAAGGTTAAGGCAGAACTCATGCAGAATCACTCGTTCCAGGGCGGTGCTTCTTATGAATACTCTGAGGAGTATGAGGTTGGACGTTCGGAGACTCAACGCTTCTCGATCTTGATTGGCGCTCAGTTCACCAACAACTTCGGATGGACACTCAATGGCACTGGTATGGTGCTCACTGTAGACGAGAGCTTTACCACTGAACACGGCGGCGAGTTCTCAACAGAGGAGACGGCACGCCACTGTAAGGGTTATGTGCTTGCGGAGGAGGGCTCTGACTACCTCTCTGTAGACGTATGCCGCGAGGCTGGATATAAGGATGGCGACCAGTACGTCAAGTACAAGGATATGAAGAATGAGGAGGGACAGACTTTCTCTACGTTCATCTTCAAGACCCGTGGCGGTGCGACGTCGTGTCCTTACGAGGGCGAATACAAGACTAAGTATTACGAGCCGGGACAGCACGTGATAAATGAGGCTACCGTTCAGATGGAGGTGCCGGAAATAACCGTGGAGAAGGACTTCGTCGAGAATGTTCCTTCGGGCAAGTCGGCTTACTTCACGCTGTATCTGCGCAACAACTCGGAGTCGCAGGACGACAACTGGTATAACCTCGTAATCGACGACAGCAGCAATCCGAACGGAGCACAGCTGCTCATCGACGGCGCACCGATCGGCAACGGCAGGGCATTGCTCGTGCCGGCAGGCGGAACGCTTACGAAGACGTTAGAGGTGCGCAAGGGTTCGGTGATGAACTATGACAACCTCAGACTGATGTTGCAGTCGCAGTGTCAGTGTGACCCGACTGACTTCCAGGGCGACATCTACGACGACGTGACGTTCAGCGTACACTTCACGCCCTCGGCTACGGACGTGAGCCTGAAGAAGCCGACGGACAACTGGACGTACAACACGAAGTTGCCTACGACGGAGGTGAACGGCGTGCAGAAGCATTACATGGACGTGGTGATTGACGGCTTCGACGTGAACTATGACAATTTCCATCGCATCATGCTGCAGTACAAGCCGTCGTCGGGCAGCGACAACGACTGGACGACGCTCATGAGCTACTATAACGACCAGACTCTCTACGACCAGGCTGTGCAGAACGGCATGAACGCGGAGATGATAAAGGCGGCAGACGCGGGCTGCATCAAGTATCGCTGGTTCATGGACGACCAGCAGGATCAGCGTTACGACCTGCGCACGGTGGGTACGAGCATGATAAACAATGAGGAGGTATATAACTATTCTGCCGTACACAGCGGCATTAAGGATATGTATAACCCGCGTCTCTTCGGTAGCGCGCAGCCGGCGAACGGTGTGCTCACCGTTAACGACGAGGTGATGCTGACGTTCAACGAGCCGATAGCCGACGGTCTGCTCACAGACAACAATTTCTCGGTAACGGGCATACGCAACGGCGCACAGACCGACCATAGCGTAAGCGTGCGTCTGGACGGCAAGAACGACGAACTCGTGTCTGAATTCCAGCGCAACTGGAGCGGAAAGAACCTCACCATCGAGATGTGGACACTTGCTGACAAGCCTCAGGACGCTGTGCTCTTCAGCCAGGGCAACGCCAACAGCGCGATAGAACTTGCAACGACGAGCGACAACCGCTTGAAGGTGAAGGTGGCTGACAAGACGATCGTCAGCGACAAGGCGTTCGACTACGAGCAGGGCACATGGGCACACGTGGCTCTCGTATATAACAATGAGGGCAACGTGTCGGCTTACTATAACTACGAGCAGCTTATCAGCGCGGCTGAGGTGGGCGAGTACAAGGGCGAGGGCGCTTACGTGTTCGGAGCCAGCGTGGACGGAAGCGGACACTTCGCAGGCAGGATGCACGGGGCGCGCATCTGGGACAAGGTGATGACACCGGCACGTCTGCAGACCAACTCGCTGACGATGCTCTCGGGAGCCGAAAGCAATCTCATCGCTTACTATCCGATGTGGGAGGCTAAGGGCAACGTGCTTGCCGACAAGGCACACGGCGCTAACCTCGAGATGAGAGGCGGCGAATGGGCTAACCCGGAGGGACGCGCAGCGGCGTTCAACGGTAAGGACCAGTATCTGAAGCTCTCTTCGGGCAGTTCGTGTGTGGTAGACAAAAGCATGGACTACACCATAGAGACATGGTTCAAGGCTGACGAGGCTCAGCAGACAGCCACCATCATCTCCAACGGACGCGGCGACGGTGAGGAAATGGGCGGTTCGCTCAATCTCTTCGCTCTCAATCTGGAGGAGGGCAGACTGGTATTCCACAACAACGGCGTGCGTGTGGCATGTGACGGCAGCTTCGCAGACAACGACTGGCACCACGTGGCTGTGGCTGTGAACCGCACGAGCGGACGCGGTCAGATCTATGTGGACGGCAAGCTGAACACTTACTTCGAGGCGGCTGACCTCGGTGGCATAGCAGCGGCTTACATACATCTCGGCGCACGTGTATGGACACCGGCGGACAACCTGCAGCAGGAGAAGGCAGACAACTTCTTCAAGGGCGAGATTGACGAGGTGCGTGTATGGAATCTCTACAAGAGCGAGACGCTCGTGGAGAACGGCAACAGCAACCGACTCGACGGCACCGAGAAGGGACTCCTGGCTTACTATCCGTTCGAGACATACACGGAATGGCAGGGTGTGAAGGAACTGCAGTTCTCGCTTATGGACCAGAAGCAGCAGGCTGACCTGACACAGAAGGTGCCTGACGCTGTGGCTGTAGGAGGCGACGTAGAGACCAAGGCTTCTGCTCCTGTCAAGGCAAAGGGACCGGAGAGCAAGCTTCTCTACGACTTCGTGGTGAACAACGACGCGCTCATCATCAACCTGAAGGAGCCTTACGAGCGTATAGAGAAGACCATCGTGAAGTTCACGGTGGACGGCGTGCGCGACAAGAACGGCAACGAGATTCTCTCGCCGATAACGTGGAGCGCATACATCGACCGCAACCAGCTGAAGTGGAGCGACAACGCTCTCACCGTAGTGAAGAAGCTCAACGAGGAGAAGACGCTCAAGGTGAAGGCACTCAACAAGGGTGGCTCGATAGAACACTTCACCGTAGAGAACCTTCCTTCATGGCTGGAGGCAGAACCGGCAAGCGGCACTATCGACCCGACCGCGTCTGAGGACATCGTGCTGACCATCGACCCGAGTCTGAACATCGGTACGTACGACGAGACTCTTTATCTGCGTGGCGACAACAACGTGGTAGAGGCTCTGCAGCTCACCGTTAAGGTGGAAGGTGAGAAACCTGAGTGGACGGTGAACGCCGCCGACTTCAAGTATAATATGTCTGTCTTCGGCAAGCTGTATATTAATAAGGTGTACTCTTCCGACGACGAGGATATGCTCGCTGCGTTCAGTGGCGGAAAGTGCGTAGGCGTTTGCAACAACCGCTACTACAAGCAGAACGATATGTATTACGCCATGCTCACGGTCTACTCTAACGATGTCAATGGCTCCGACCTTGAGTTCCGCATCTGGGACGCAAGCACAGGACAGACTTACATCGCACAGAGCGAGAAGCCTATAAGCTTCGAGAACAACGCCGTAGTGGGCAGTCCGTCACAGCCAGTGCTGTTCACAGCTAAGGACTATCGAGTGCAGAACATCACGCTGAACGAGGGATGGACGTGGATATCGACGAACATCGCATCCGACAAGCTCTCTGACCTCAACAAGCTTCTTGCCGACGGCAAGTGGACCTCTGACGACCAGGTGAAGAGCGAGAAGTACGGCTTCGCATCATGGACAAAGCGCAACGGATGGGTGGGACAGCTCACCGAAATTGACAATGACCAGATGTATCTCGTACACAGTTCGCAGCCGCAGAGCCTGCATATCTCAGGACCGGCGGTTGACCCGACATCGCACAAGCTCACTATCCGTGGAGCCAAGGAGGACGGCACACCGCGCTGGAACTACATCTCGTATCTGCCTTCGGACAACTTCACGCTGAAGGAGGCTCTCGCCGGCTACGACGCTAAGGAGGGCGACATCGTGAAGTCGCAGACACAGATGGCGATGTACAGCGGCAATCTGGGATGGATCGGTAGTCTTACATACATGGAGAACGGCAAGGGCTATATGCTCCAGCGCCAGTCGCAGGACGATGCTCAGCTGCAGTATCCGTCGAAGACTTCCGTAGGACGCAAGGCTAAGGCTGCGATGGCAGCTGCCAAGAACGCTGACGGCACAAACGCTTACTTCCCGTATTCAGCCAATATGACGGCTGTTGTAGAAGTAGAGGGCGTAGAGCTGCAGCAGGGCGACCGCCTCGTAAGCTACGTAGGGGGCGAGCCGCGCGGCTATGCTGAGGGTATAACCCTGCCCGACGGCAGAACCATCTTCATGCTCGCCGTGGGTGGCGACAAGCCAGAGGCTGTGGACGTGACGATAGAGCGCGGCGGCAACATCATCGCCAAGGCACCGAGCGTCATCAGATATGCTGCCAACAGCAATGTCGGCACCATCAACGAGCCGATGCACATCAGCTTCCTCGGTACAGATGGCAGACTATATGTATATCCGTCGCCGTTCTACTCGCAGCTGAAGATACGCGCCATGGTAGACCGCGATGCCTACGCCGATGTCTACGTGACAGATATGAGCGGTAAGCGAGTCGTGGCATGGAACGACTGCAACGCTGGCGGCAATGTGGATATCACATGGAACGCCGGCAACACAGTTCCTTCGGGAGTTTATATCGTTAGCATCTCTGTAGACGGCAACGTCTACTCTATGAAAGCTATCAAGAAATAATATTAACAGAAAATCTATATGAAGTATATAAAGTATTCATTGATTGCCGCATTGGGTTTCCTCTTCGTGCAATGCACCGAGGAAAGCTACAAGACCTATCCCCAGCAACCCGCTCCCCAGTGGAGCGTGGTTGAGGAGGACTTCGTAAGCGAGGCTCCGGCGTGGCAAGTGGCAGCGGTCGCCCCGGCTTCCGCCCCGGGGTGGAGAGCCGACTTCACTGGCAATGCCTCGGTGCCGTCGTGGACCGATCCTGACAAGAGCGTCTATCCTATGAGCATGACCGCCGTGGTGCGTCTCAGCCCCGTCCTCGAAACCCTTGCCGCCGACGGCGACATGATGGCAGCCTTCATTGGCGGCGAGTGTCGCGGTGTGGCTAAGAAGGTGATGAACGACGGCGTGCGCCTCTTCTTCCTTCATGTCAAGGCACCGTCGAGTGAGAGCGGCGATGTGGAGTTCCGCTATTACAGTGCAGCTGCGAAGCGCGTCTACGTTTCCGTGGCATCAGACGTAAAATATGAGGTGGATAAGATTTACGGCACAGCCGAGAATCCTGCTTTCCCCGACTTCGAGCAGTCAGGTCCCTTCCCCGTACCTACCAAGGCATGGGTGAAGGTGGACAAGGCACAGCTGCCGTTCACAGTAGCCGCTGGCGATGAGCTTCAGGCTTTCGTCGGCGGCGAGTGCCGCGGCATAAAGCACGTAGAGAGCGAGGCGGATATGCTCTACTGCTATGACGTCCTCGGTCGTGCAGAGGGCGAGCAGGTGACGTTCCGCTACTACAGCGCGGAGAAGAAGCAGGTGTTCGTTTCCGAGCAGTCTTTCGTCATCGGCAAGCGCGGTTCGGTGGTTGGTTCTGAGGAACAGCCGCAGAATCTCAGCTTCGTGCCGCAAGGCAGCATGACCGCTTACCTCACCCTTGACGCCGTTACAGGCAGCTATGCCGACAAGAGCGGCGACAAGCTGGCGGCGTTCATAGGCAATGTCTGCGCCGGCATGGGCGAAGTAGTGGGCGAGCAGGACGGCAGACCCGTATATAAGATGGTGGTGAATGGTGTCAGCTCACAGTCAGCGGCTGTGGACATCCGCTATTACAGCCATCGCAACAACTACGTGTTCACGGCACCTGCATGCCTCATGTTCGCCGACGGCAAGGTGGAGGCTTCGCCAGAGCAGCCGCTCACCGTACCTCTCGTTGTCGAAGGCAAGCATCCTCTCAAGATGACGGCTTGCGTGGCATTGCCTCAGAACATAGTGCGTCAGGCAACGGCGGATGACCTGATGGCAGCCTTCGTTGGTACTGAGTGTCGCGGCATGACAAAGGCGGAGCAGGCAGAGAACGGCGAGTATGTCTTCCGCATGGAGATAAACGGCAGCATGGGAGCAGAGGAACCTGTGACACTGAAGTATTACTCAACACGCAACAAGTATCTCTATCAGGCTCCCTCGGTGTTCACCTTTGCCAGTGGCGCAAGCTATGGCACAATGAGCGAGCCTCGCGTTCCTTCTTTCGTCATTGTTGAATAAGCTAAAAACTGTCTGTATATATGAATAAGAAAACTATAATAAGCTTGGTGCTGGGGTGCATATCTGTGCTCCCGGCATCAGCACAGAACGGATGGTTTGTTGAGGCAGGCGGAGGTGTGCAGACTATCTTCTCGAGCGATGCCAGCAAGCTGGATTTCGGCAAGCGCCTCACTCCGTCATACACTATTGGCGTGGGCAAGTGGATTACTCCGGCTTATGCCCTTCGTCTGCAGGTTGGAGGCTATGCGCTCAACGGCATGTCTACATCGGAAGGACTCTATCTGCGTGACCATCAGACCGACGGTTCCGTATATGGTCCTCACGACCCTGTAATAGATAATGTGACGGTCCGCCCTGACGGCACCTATCGTCATTATCTGCGTTACGTCAACGCTCATGTCGACTTCATGGTGAGCCTCTCGCGTCTGCTCTTCCGCAGTCAGGGCAGGTTTGACGTGCTTCCTGCTGTAGGATTTGGCTACGCTCACGCCTTCGCCTATCGCGGCACGGCGAACACCAACTCGCTCACAGCCAACTTCTCTGTCGCTGTCAAGTACAGCGTGCTGAAGTGTATGGATGTCAACCTTGAGATTGGTTCGGCTCTCATGCCCGACCATTTCGACGGTCGCATCACGGGCAAGAAGTATGAGCCGACGCTCGGTGCAACGCTCGGACTGACATATCGCTTCAACGCCTCAAAGCCATACGTCAGGAAGGAGCGCAGTAAGAAGCATCGTCGTGAAGCTGTGGTCGACACGGTGTATATGGTGGAGAGGGTAGTGGAGCGTCCCGTCTTTAAGGACCGCATCGTGGAGAAACCGGTGGCGAAGAAGCAGGAAGCGTTCCGTCTTGCCTCTATTAGCTTTGCTTACGCTTCTGCCAAGCCGGCGAAGAAGCAGGAGATAGTGTTTGAGAACATCGTCGAATATCTCAAGCAGCACTCTTCTGCCCGCATCCGTTTGGACGGTTATGCCGACAAAGCCACAGGCAAGGCACGAACAAATCTGATGCTATCTATTCGCCGCACCGACAGCGTGCGTAATATCCTCATAGAGCGTTACGGCATCGCTCCCTCACGCATCGATGCCCAAGGTATCGGCTGCAATGCGCAGCCGTATGAGAAGAACGAGCATAATCGTGTGGTGATTGTTACGGCACTGCCCGAGTGATGTGTGTTTTGTAAAAAGAAAATTCCGTAGTAGATAATAATGCAAGAGAGTGTGTTTTTATTACATACTCTCTTGCTTATATAGGTATAATGTCTTATTTTCCCAAAGACTTGAACATCTTGGTGATGCACTTTTTCTTCTGCTCCATGTTTGGGTGAACATAGAGATTAAGGGTTGTTGTGATGTTGGCATGACCGAGTAGTACGCTTACTGTCTTGTAGTCGCAGTTGCTTTCAATGCAGCGTGTGGCAAAGCTATGGCGCAGTCCGTGATACTTTAGTCGAGGAACGTCAAGACGCGCCATCAACCGATGATAATAGTTGCGATAGGTACGTGGCTCTGTAGGCTTTTCTTCATTGGTCAGCACATAGAAGTCTGTGTTTACCACCTTTTTCAGTGGTTTCACCATCGCCAGCAGTTCCTTGTTCATCGGTATCTCACGGCATGAGTTCTTGGTCTTGGGTGTGTTGATGACCAACTCTGTGTGCTTGTGTTCACCCTCCACCATATAGATGCGCTCAATGGTACGGTTCACGGTGATAGTACCATTATCGGTATTGATGTCCGACCATTTCAAACCACAAATCTCTCCGATACGCAAGCCTGTGGTCAGACTGATATAGATACCAAGGTCGCGGAATGTGAAGTGCTGTTTGATGAAATCGAGGATCTTTTTATGGTGTGCCACCGTCAGCACCTCAATATCCTTGTTGGTCTCTGTCGTGGGGTACTTGATGTCCCACTCGCAATAGTTCGTCCATTCGTTCTTTACTCCGAACTTCATCACCATTTTCAAGACAATAAGGATATCCTTCACCGTCTTAATGCTGAGACCGCCATTGAGTTTCTGCAAAACGAACTCCTGCACAAGTTTCTCACTCAGAGCCTCACAATCGCCAAACGATGGCAGAATGTGGTTCTCCAAAACTAACACATAAGCAGCGTATGTAGACTGCTTAACGTAGCGTTGCTTGTCACTTTTCCAAGCCAACGCAATTTCTCTAATTGTTTTTGCTGTCATTGTAATCCTTAATTTTGAAGGTGTACATATATAATTAGAGAAAATAGACCTCTTATGTCCCAAATCTCAGATTCCCTGAGTTTCAGGGAGAGTGGGAGAAGATGAGATTGGATGCTTTCACGGAACGTGTAATGCGTAAAAACAAAAGCAATCAATCAAGACTTCCTCTTACAATTTCTGCCCAATATGGGTTAGTTGACCAGATAACATTTTTCAACAAGGTTGTAGCAAGTACAGATTTATCAAACTATTACCTGTTAAAGAAAGGTGAATTTGCCTATAATAAAAGCTACTCGTCTGATTATCCGTGGGGTGCAATAAAAAGACTTGACAACTACGATCAAGGAGCTTTGTCTTCTCTTTATATTTGTTTTGCTCCACAAGACAATGTTGTATCTGATTTTATACTGCAATATTTTGAATCACCCAAATGGCATAAAGGTATTTCAGAAATTGCAGTTGAAGGTGCACGTAATCATGGACTTCTCAATGTTGCAGTACAAGATTTCTTTCATACATACCATTATGTATCAAAAGACAAGAAAGAGCAAATCAAGATTTCTAAATTACTGATGCTTCTTGACGAGCGCATCTCTACTCAAAACAAAATCATTGAGGATTTGAAGAAATTAAAGTCTGCAATTAGTAAACTTTTGTTCACGCGAAAGGATTTGTTAGAAACAACTATACGTTTAGCGGATATTGCAACATTGAAAAATGGTTATGCATTCCAAAGTAGCAAGTATAATATACTGGGGGAGTGGAAGATAATTACAATCGCAAATGTGTCTGGCGGGCGATATATAAACGAAGAAGATTGCAATTGCATGATTAACTTGCCGAATGACATACAAGACCATCAAGTATTAAAAGAAGGAGATATTTTAATATCTCTCACGGGTAATGTTGGGCGTGTTTCTCTTTGTAAGAGTGGCGCCTATTTACTCAACCAGCGAGTAGGCTTGTTACAAATTGAAGGAAATATAGACAAAGAGTTTCTATATCAAGTTCTCTCTTCTCGTAGATTCGAGAATAGTATGGTCGCTTGTGGTCAAGGTGCAGCCCAAATGAATATAGGCAAAGGGGATGTAGAAAACTTTGTATTACCATACTCCTCAAATGCCAATAATATTCATTTGGTTGCAAGAATACTACACTCATATGATGAATGCATCATTAATGAGCTACGAGAACTAACACTGCTAACCATGCAGAAGCAATATTTTCTTGCCCAGATGTTCATATAAACATCTGTGACAAGAAATAGTTCTTTTGCCGATGTAGCTATTCAAGTACTGATAACTCATTGTCGATTTTCGCATCAACTCCTTGCAGTGTTGATGCAATTTCTATATTGTGTCTATATCCGTAAGTAGGAATCATTATTCCGCGAACAATATCTGCGTTAATATTGCTTTGTGTACCAGTTCCAAGGTACTTGTGGATGTGTCGATACTTAAAATATGACAAGTAATAGTACAGATAATCCAACAAGTTTTTGTCTTTTAGTTGCATTGCAAACATTGCCTGACTTGTAGCAAGAGGCATTTCATTTATCGTTACCAAGCCAACTGATGCATACATTGACATAATCAAACTATACTTTGGAACTACCCATGCCGAAGAGTTTGCTAGTCCGCTTTGGCTCAAATAATTTTCTGTGCATCGGACATACTTACCTTGTTTTGTTATATCGTTAATACTCAAGAATGGTATTTCTCCATTATAGTATTCTTTATTTGTGGAAGTCGGAGTACCACCTGCCTTGCCTTTTGAAAACAAAGTATCTAATCGATTCCATCCATTAGGCATTTGAGCAAATAACAATTTACTAATTGCAGACCTACAAGCCACAAAATCCTTAATCAAGGGAATTAGAAACGATGTGTATGGGAAACTTAGAAAAAGTGTCGGGTTTAATGCGATGATTAGCGATGTCCTCAGCTATGAGCAACCACAACCATATATTGTTGAAAATACAGAATATACAGCAGAAGGAATTCCTGTATTAACTGCAAACAAAGCCTTTGTCTTGGGTTATACATCAGAAACTGACGGAATATATGACAAGGGCGATTGCATCATATTTGACGATTTCACTCTTGATTGTAAATATGTTGATTTTCCTTTTAAGGTCAAATCATCAGCTATCAAAATTCTAACGGCAAAGGACAAAGAGCTGTTACGTTATACATTTGAGTTTATGAAACATCTTGATTTGTCAACCGATGAGCACAAAAGGCATTATATCGCAGAAACACAAAATCAAGAACTTTTCTTGCCAACTGCGCAAGTAGTTAGAACTATAGCCCATGCTTTTTCTGCATTATCATCACGAATGAAAGCTGTTACAAAGCAAAGAGATCTGTTTGAATTACAAAAGCAGTATCTGCTTCGCCAAATGTTCATATAAACATCTGACGGAGCAAATATTGTTTCTGCATACTTAGGCTTGTTAGAATGTTCTTTTCCACCAATAGCTTGCTATCTATTGCAGATAACGACTGAGCATATTGGAGTTGTTCTATATATGATGGGCAAAAAAACTTGGCTTTGCCATAATCCTTGAAATATATGTGAGGTATAGCCATACCTGTCTTATAAGGTTCAAAGTTGAATACTTTCAGCAGATAGTAAAGGTATTGGAGTGAATAGCCTTCTTTTGCTTGTAATGTATTCAATGTTCCTGTTGCAGAACATTTGCCTGTAACGTAGGAAACGGTTCCTACACCAGAACCATCTTTGATAATATAAACGGCTTCACCCTTTGTATTATAATTGTCGAGGTAGCCAACGATGCCATTTGCGCCATAAACAGGATATGCTCCATGTTCACAAACATCACTTTCTTGTAAGGTGGAAGAACTGCATTCTACGCACTCTGACAAACGAACATTGGTCTTGTTGCTGTGAACTATCTTCTGTGCAATTCCCTTGATTAAGGACTGTAACTTGTCAATGATTTTGTTTTGGGTAGTGATG
>OGJJ01001184.1_pt1 | contig 20648 bp, 18 predicted proteins | sample 1572081 | NCBI WGS metagenome assembly OGJJ01 (sample SAMEA2582122, study PRJEB24529) | metagenome | biome: Human gut stool | place: China | collected 2011
TTGCACCCGCAGAGCGCCGCCGGTATCCCGGTGCTGCTGTTCCTTGCGTTCATCTCAGGCGCGGGGTATGTTATATGGGCGCTGCTGATGAAGAACAACCCGGTGTCCCGCATCGCGGTGTTCGGCCTCATCATCCCCATTATGAACGTCCTGCTGTCGGCGCTGCTCAACGGTGAGCCGCTGTTTGAGTGGAACTATCTGGCCGCGCTGGTGCTGGTCTGCATTGGCATCTTTCTGGTCAACCGCGCCCCGCAGACGCAGGAGACAAAGGCATGAACAACATTTTTGACACCCACGCGCACTATTCCTCCCGCCAGTTCGACGCAGATCGCGCCGAGCTGCTGACGGCGCTGCCCGCGGGCGGCGTGGTCGGTGTGCTGGAATGTGCCACACATTCCGGCGATGCTGCGCAGGTTTTGGAGCTGGCGCACGCCGCGCCCTACTTCCACGCCGCGCTGGGCATCCACCCGGAGAGCCTGATCGAGGAGGACGCCGCCACGGTGGCCGTCTACCACGGGGACTGGCGTGCCGAGCTGGCCGCCATGCGCCCGCTGTTTGCGGACAAGGCCGTTGCGGCGGTGGGGGAGATCGGGCTGGACCATCACTGGCCCGTGCCGCGGCAGGAGCAGTATGACCTGTTTGAAGCACAATTGCAGCTTGCCAAGGAGCTCGACCTGCCCGTGTCGGTCCATGACCGCGAGGCCCACGCCGAAATGTACGAGCTGCTGCGCAAATACAAGCCCCGCGGCGCATTGCACTGCTACAGCGGCAGTGCCGACGACGCGGCCTGGCTGGTGGAGCAGGGCATGTACCTGGGCTTTGGCGGCGCCGTGACCTACAAGGGCGCGAAGCGCGCGGCCAGGGTGCTGGCGGCCATCCCGCATGACCGGGCCTTACTGGAAACCGACTGCCCCTACATGGCCCCCGAACCGGTGCGGGGCACCCGCAACGACAGCCGTAACATTGTCCATGTGGCCGCGTACATCGGCACGCTCTGGGATATGGACGCCCAGGCCGTGCTGGATCAGACCGCGGCAAACGCCAGGGCTTGCTTTGGCGTGTAACCTTTTTGGTATATTCGGTATGGCAAAAATCTGTGGGGGCGAGCATTGCCCGCCCGCAGGGAGCATCCCGCATAAAGGCGCGGGCGGCCAATGGCCGCCCCTACATGACAACATGCCGCGTATGTATAAACAAATTTTTCAGGAGTGACTTACTATGAAAGCACGCATCCCTAAGCATCGCGAATTTATCATCGATTTCCCGCAGGATATGGACCAGGCCAAGGCTGACGAGGGCTGGAACAAGCTGAACGAGATCGTCGAGGAGTACAAGAAGGCCCACAACGGTCAGAGCGTCTACTCTGCGACCTTCATTGAGGACTGCGAGCCTGCCGTCAAGAAGCTGCAGGAGGAGTACGGCTTCAAGTACACGATCCAGGAAATCAAGTGATTTGCACCGGCGGACAACTGCGTCCGCCGGTTTTTGGTTTACACGCATGTAGGAGAAGGGGAGGACAAGATGGCCGCAAAGACTGTGATACGCCCGGCGGCGGAGGCGGATATTCCCGCCATTCTCGCGCTGTACCGCCAGCTGGACAGCGCTTTGGTTGCGATGCAGCCGGAGTTTTTCTGCGAGGGCCCGCGGGAGGAGGACGAGATCCGCAAGGCCATCCGTGCCGACGACGCGGATTTCCTGCTGGCGGAGCGCGGCGGCGCAGTTGTCGGCTTTGCGCTGGTCGGCTACGCGGGCTGGACGCCGGAGTTCAGCTGCGTTTTGCCCCACCGCTATGCGCGGCTGGAGGATCTGGCCGTGGACGAGGCCGTGCGCGGGAAGGGCGTCGGCGGCGAGCTTTTGGCCGCCGCCAAGCGCTGGGCACGCAACCGGCGCTTGGAGTACTTAGAGCTGAACGTGCTGGCCCAGAACGAGAACGCTATCCGGCTGTATGAGTCGCAGGATTTTGTCGAGGCGACGAAGGTTATGCGGTGTATGTTGTGACAGGAGACGGCAGCCTCCCGGAAGGTTGCTTTCTTTTGGCAGCAAAAGAAAGATTGGCAAAGAAAACTGCCGGCGCTCGTTGTGCGCCGCCAAGCGTCCCCGAACCTGCGTTGCCGGAAACAGCAGTCCGTAGGGGCCGGGCATGCCCGGCCCGCAGCCTTGCCATTGCCGCCCCTTTTTTTGCATCGTAGGGAGGGGTCTTGACCGCTTGACGGCGCACAACGAGCGCCGTCAGCCAGCAAAGCTGGCCCGCTCATGCGGTTGTTTGCCCTGCAGGGGCAAACATTGTTCGCTCCCCGATTTCGCTCCGCTCAACCGTGGGCCCACGCTCACAACCCCGCACCTCCACAGGGCGTCGAGGACGCCGCCCCCTACAACATTCACCGCAAACCTTCCGCCATGTGTAGGGGAAAAATCCATCCCTCCCGCGCCGTTTCTGTTACACCCAACCCTCCGGGCCATCTTCGCCACCCCACCAAAGGAGTCTCACCCATGCCCAACGATTATGAAAATCCGAAATATACCAACAAAAACGAATACCACGCCGGGGACGGGCCGTTCCAGTTCCCGTGGTGGGCCATTGTCATTGCGTTTGTGGTGTGGTGGCCGCTGGGTCTGGTGTTTATCGGCCTGAACGCCGCCATGAAAAACGGCAGGCTCGGCGGCTTTGAGCAAAAGGCCCGCGAGGCGACCCGGGACCGCACGGCATCCGGCGCAAAGCCGGTGTACAATGCCGAGTTCCGCCCCATCTACGATACCCCCGCCCAACCGCAGCCGAAGGCGGCAGCCCCCCATGCGGCTCCGCAGCAGGCGCAGGTACGGGCGGCGGGCAAAAAGCTCAAGGGCGCGGCGCTGGCCACCGGCCTGACGGTGGCGGGCGTGCTGCTGCTTATCTGTGCGCTGGCAGCGCTGCCCAGCGCCATCTACTGGCTGCCCGAGGCCCTGACGGAGGGCGGCAGCTATTGGAGATGGCTGGTCGAGGATTCGATGCCGATGCTGATGTCGCTGACCGGCGGCATCGGCTGCCTGTTCGGCGGCTGCCACATCCGCACCTCCCGCCGGATGCGCCGTAAGATCGACAAGATCGTCGGCGATGCAAAATATATGTACATTCAGGACATTGCCGATGCGCTGCCCTGCAGCTATGACAAGTGCTGCAAGCATCTGGAAAGCTGCATTGACGAGGGACTGTTCGGCCCCGATGCCTATCTGGACATGCACCGCAAATGTCTGGTGGTCAGCCAGCGCCCGCCCGAGCCAACGCCCGCCCCGGCCCCGGCCCCGAAGCCCGAAAAGCAGCCCCAAAAGCAGACCGATATGCCCGAGCGGGACCAGTACCAGAAGATATTGGACGAGCTGCGCCGGGTCAATGACGCCATCCCCGATGAGGAGATGACTGACAAGATCAGCCGGCTGGAGGCGGTGTCCGCCAAGATCTTTGAGCAGGCCCGCACCGACCCTGACAAGCTGCCCCAGATGCGCAAATTCATGGACTATTACCTGCCCACCTCGCTCAAGCTGCTGAACACCTATGCCGAGCTTGACCGGCAGGGCATTGAGGGGGACAACATCACCGAGTCGAAGCGCCGCATCGAGCTGACGATGGACACGCTGGTCAAGGCGTTTGAAAACCAGCTTGACCGCCTGTTTGCCAGCGATGCGCTGGATGTCAGCACCGACATTGATGTCATGCAGAACATGCTGCGCGCCGACGGCCTGACGGACGATACCCCGTTTAAGCTGTAACCACCCCAAAAACCTCCCTTTGACAAGGGAGGCTTTCTCCGTCCCGCAGCGCACCCGCCTGCCAATAATTGTAAGGAGCCAATATCCCTATGCAAAAATCCACCGGCCAGCTGCACAACAGCTGGCACAGCTTTTCCAAATACCGGCCGCTGATCCGCGAGCTGGTGACCCGTGACCTCAAGGTCAAATACCGCCGCAGTGTGCTGGGCTATGTGTGGAGCATCTTAAACCCGCTGCTTATGATGCTGCTGCAGACGCTTGTGTTCTCCTATATGTTCCGGTTCGACATCCCGAACTTTCCGCTGTACCTGATCTGCGGCAATACCCTGTTCAACTTTTTTAACGAAAGCACCAACATGGGCATGGGCAGCGTGCTGGGCAATGCGTCCCTGATCAAAAAGGTGTACATTCCCAAATTTATCTTCCCCATCAGCCGCGTCATGTCCAGCTTTGTCAATCTGCTGTTCAGCCTTGCGGCGATCGTGCTGGTCATGGTGATCACCTGCTCGCCGTTTTACTGGACGATCCTGCTTGTCTGGGCGCCGCTTTTGCTGCTGCTGGTGTTCTGCGCCGGCATGGCGGTGCTGCTCAGTGCGCTGGCGGTCTACTTCCGGGATCTGCAATATCTGTACGGCATCCTGACAATGGCATGGATGTACGCCACGCCGCTGTTTTACCCCATCTCGGCGCTGCCGCCGTTCATGGTGCCGGTCATCAAGCTCAACCCACTGTACCATTATATCAACTGTATGCGGTGCCTCGTCATGTACGGCACGGTGCCCGGCCCCAACACATGGTTTGCCTGCATCGGCAGTGCGCTCGTCATGATGGGCGTGGGGCTTGCGGCCTTCCGCAAGCTGCAGCGCAATTTTATTCTGTATCTGTAAGGAGTTTCCCCCATGTCCATCATTCAGGTGGAGGATGTCTCGATGCGCTTCAACCTTGCGCAGGAGAAAACCGAGACCCTCAAGGAATATGCCGTCAAGCTGATGAAACATCAGCTCTTTTTCAATGAGTTTTACGCGCTGCAGAATGTCTCGTTCCGCGTGGAGCCGGGCGAGTCGGTGGCGCTTATCGGCCGCAACGGCAGCGGCAAAAGCACGATGCTCAAGCTGATCGCGGGCGTTATGTACCCCACGACCGGCTCGGTCACCGTCAACGGCGAGATCGCGCCGCTTATTGAGCTGGGCGCGGGCTTTGATATGGATCTGACCGCGCGGGAAAATGTCTTTTTGAACGGCGCGGTGCTGGGCCATGACCGCGCCTATATGCAGGAGCATTTCAACAGCATCATCGACTTTGCCGAGCTGTGGGATTTTGTCGATGTGCCGGTCAAAAACTATTCCAGCGGCATGATCGCGCGCCTTGGCTTTGCCATTGCGACCGAGGTTAAGGCCGACATCCTTGTCTGTGATGAAATTTTGTCGGTCGGTGACTTTATGTTCCAGCACAAATGCCATGAGCGGATGGAGCAGATGCTTTCCGGCGGTACAACGCTGCTTTTTGTGAGCCACAGCATCGAGCAGGTCAAGCAGCTCTGCAAGCGCGCCATCTGGATCGACCGCGGCCGTATCCGCGGCGACGGCCCGGCGGCGGAGGTCTGCGACGCCTATGTGGCGGCGATGGAGCGGGGAGAATAACCATGCTGACAAAAAAACAGAATGCACTGCGGGAGGTGCTGACCGTCGCGCTGCTGCTGGCAGCGGTGGCCCTGAGTGAATACTGGTTTTTCCAGCTGTGGCGTCTGGACTGGCACGCACCGATGCTTTACGGCGGTGACGGCATCTACTGGGTCGGGCAGGTGCAGCGCAGCTATGGCGAGCTGACCGGCTCGCTCGGCTGGCCGTTCTATGAGGTCGCGGGCAAGTATAACCCGAACTACGACCTGATCTACGACATCTTTGTCTGGTTTGTCGGCCTGTTCACAAAGGACACCGGCACGGTGTTCAACCTCTATGTGCTGGTCATCCCGTTTGCCAACGCTCTGGCGGCCTACGCGGTGTTCCGGGTGGTGGGGCTGCGGCGGTGGCTCAGCTTTGCGCTCGGTCTTACCTTCGGCATGACGCCCTATGTGCAGCAGCGGATGGCGGGCCATATGATGCTGGCCGCCTGCGAGTTCGTGCCGTTCTCGGTGCTGCTCTGCCTCTGGTGTGCCGAGGACCCCGCCTTCAACCGCCCGGGCAGGGGCTTTTTCAGGAACAAGCGCAACTGGCTGGCACTGGCCATGGCGTGGGGCATTGCCAACAATGGCGCGGCCTACTATCCGTATTTCACCTGCTTTTTTCTCTGCGTCACGGCGCTCTGCCTGATGCTGCGGGAACGCAGCTGGCGCGTGGGCCTGCCCTGCCTTGTGACGATCGCCGAGATCGTTGGCTGGATGATCCCCGACTTCTTCCCGATGGTGCTGGGCATCCTCAACGGGCAGGGCAGCACGCTGACCAACGGCGTCTACCGCAGCCCGGTCGGCGCGGACATCTACAGCCTGCGCATCAGCTCGCTGCTGCTCTCACCCAACGGGTATGGCGTGCAGAAGCTTGCAAACTGGCTGGGGCGCTACTTCCATATCCTGACCACCGATGAAGGCCCCATGTACAACGAGAATGCCTACGGCTACCTCGGCATTGTGGGTGTGCTGGGCTTTCTGGCGCTGCTTGTCCTGCTGCTGCGCAACTGGGACTGGCGGGACGCCGCGCCTCGGCGACCGCCTTTGGCTGCTGAGCCGCCTGAATGTCATGGCGCTGCTGCTTGCGACCATTGCGGGCTTCGGCGGCATCATCGGCATCCTTGTGCGGTTCATCCGCGGCTATAACCGCATCAGCCCCTATATTGCGTTTTTTGCGCTGCTGGCCGTGGGCCTGACGGCGGAAAAGCTGCTGACACAGCACACCGGCCGCCGCCGCGGGGCGCTGCTGGCTGCCGCGGTGCTGTTGCTGGGCTACGGCTACTGGGAGCAGCAGGGGCTTTTTACCCCAGATTACGAAAAGGTCCAGCAGATCTGGTATCAGGACGCTGCCTTTATGGCGGAGGTCGAGGACGCAGCGGGGGAGGGCGCGATGCTCTTTACGCTGCCGTATATGAAAAATTTTGAGAACGGCTCGCTCAATAATATGTGGGACTACACGCTGCTGCGCGGCCCGCTGCACAGCAAGACCCTCAAATTCACCTACGGCGCGGGCTACGGCACCAAAAACGATCTCTGGTACAAGGAGACCAGCGCGCTAGAGCCTGAGGCGATGGTTGCCGAGCTGCGCGCACAGGGCATGACCGGCATCTATCTGGATCTGGACGGCTATGCCGTGGAGGACCAGCAGGCCACGCTGGCGGGGCTGACCGCCGCCGCAGGCTGTGCGCCGGGCGATGTCATCACAAGTGAGAGCGGGATGCTCTGCTACATCCCGCTCGGGCAGGAGTGACGGATGAAACTGCAAAAACTGACGGAAAAGCGATGGTTCTGGCCTGCCCTCTGCGCGGTGTCGGTCGTGTTCGGCTGGTGGTATCTCAGCATCACGACCTGCGCCCCGCTCGGCGGCGATGATGAGCTGATCAACCTGCAGAACTACTACTATATTACCCATACCTCCTTTGGGCAGAGCGTGCTGGATTACCTCGGCGATCTGTGGGTGCAGTTCACGCTGCAGAACGGGCGGTTCCGGCCGTTCTCCTCGCCGCCGGTGCGCGGGCTGACAAGCTGGTTTCTGGGGGATCTGGTCGGCTACCGCCTGTACATTCTGGCGTGGACCTACGCGGACATTGTGCTGACCGCATGGCTGGTGGGCAAGGCGTCCCGCAGCAAAAAGCTGGGCATTGCCTGCCTCTGCCTGCTGCCGATGATGTTCAGCGTCTGGCAGGACTCCACGGGCAACAGCCTCTACTCCTACGGCGCACTGGTGCAAAGCACGCTGCTGCCCGCGCTCGTCGCAGGGCTGGCCGTGCTGCGCTGGCAGGACACCGGCCACAAGCGGTGGGCCGTGCTGGCGGGCTACTGTATGTTCCAGTGCTGCGCCACGTTTGAGATCGGCTTTACCTATATCGTCCCGATTTTTGGTCTGGCGTGGCTCTACACCGACAAGGCCCGCGACGCGCTGCGGTTAAGTATCCCGGCGCTGCTGGGCGAGTGCGTGACGCTGGCCTTCAATATGGGCGCACGGCTCATGAACACGCTGCGGGCCGCGGGCATTCTCGCGGGCAGCGTCTCCCAGATCGAGGGCATCTCCCCGAACTTTGACCTGCCCGCCATCCTGCGCACCTGGGCCATGCAGATGTCGGCGGGCTTCCCGCTGAACGCGATGCTGTTCGGCAAGATGCGCCCCGGGAAAATATATCCCGTGGACGTGCTGTGCGGCGTCATGGTGGCCGGTGCGGCAGTGGCCGCGCTGGCGGCGCTGGATAAGCTGCCGAACAAAAAGCAAAATCTGCTGCTGTTTTTAAGCGGCCTTGCCATGCTGTCCGCCCCGGCACTGCTGATCGGGCTTTCGCCCAAGTACCAGCAGCCCGGTCAGGTGGACTGGCGGCACGGCTACATTCCCCAGACTGTGGAGAGCTTCGGCGTCGGTTTAATGGCGCTGGCCGTGCTGGTGATGCTGCTGCGTTGGGCCCGCGGCAAGAGCTGGTGGCCCGGGGGCCGCGCGGTGCTCTACGGTCTGCTGGCCGTCTGCATGGCCGGGTCGGTGGTCTGGCAGCGCGCCGCGACCCGCTCGGCCTACGACCAGGGCGGGCGCGCCTACACGGTCTTTGGCGACGGCGTCGCCGCGGGCCTGGCCGCCGACTGCGGCGACACGCCGGTGGTGACCGATTACATGATCTGGGGCGGCCATGAGGTCGCGGAGAACGCCTTCTTCCTGCGCTACGGCGATCTGGACGCCGATGCCCACGCCCTGCAGGTCTGGCGCACCGAGGACCACGCCGACGACGAGGCAGTGTACCGCGTCGGGTTCACGCTGGGGCAGGACAGGCACTACGACATTGCCTGGTGCGGCCTTGGCCACGGGGCAGACCCGGATGTGCTGACAGATGTCGAGGTCTGGCTGCCCGCGGGCACCTTCCTCTATGATGTGCTCTATTACACAACCGCCGACGGCGAGGAAGTGCGCAGAGAGGTCTACCTCGACAAGAACGGCACTATGATCACGCTGGACGGCGAAATTCTCGCGGACAGCATCCGGCTGGCCGCTCATTAGGGGGCACCCTGCCCTACGCATAACGTAAATCGGGGCCTGTAGGGCGGCCTGCCCACAGGCCGCCGTGCCCGCTTGCGGAAGTGCAAAGCCTGTTGGACTGCCACCCCGTAGGGGCCGGGCATGCCCGGCCCGCTGCCCTCCCGCAAAAGCCCGTCCATCTTCCCGCCGCGGGCCGCAGCTATGCGGCCCCTGCGTACTCTATCAATTCAAGGAGGTGCCGCCCTTGGCACAAAATAAATCCCGCCGCCTGCTGTGGGCGGTCTGCCTTGCGGCGCTGGCGGCATTTGCTGCGGCCATGGTCTGGCTGCACTACCAGCAGCTTTGCTCCCCCGGCGGCGGCAGCGACCCCTATACCTCCGACCTTGGTATGCACCTGGCCTTCGCGCAGCGCGGCATGGTCTACTCCACCGTGTCGCTGCTCATCGGCCCGGCGTATGCACTGGCCGGGCGCATCGGCATTGCCGTGCTGCTGGCGGCGTTCCATCTGGCCGCCGTCGCCGTGTTCGCCTGTGGCCTGCGCACTGCCCTGCCCGATGCCCCGCGCCCGGCGCGGCTGCTGGTCAGTCTGGTGGTCAACCTTGCCACGGCGGTCTGGATGCCCCGCGGCGGCTACTGGTACCAGGGCACTGTCGGCGGCACGATTTATCACAACACAACGTATATTATGCTAGCGCCCTTTGCACTGCTGGCGATGCTGGCCTTTTACCGTGTCTGGCCGACGATGCGCGATGACCTGGATCTGCGTGCCTACGCGGTCTACACGGTGCTGCTGACCGTGGCGACCAGCTTCAAGGCCAGCCTGATCTTTGCATTCGCCCCGGCGCTGCTCGTGCTGCTGATTGCCGATTTTGTGCGCACCCGCGCCAAAAATCTGAAAAATGAGATCGTCATGGGGTGCAGCGTTTTCCCCAGTGTAGCGCTCTGCTTTATCCAGGCCAACGTCCTGTTTGCCGAGGAAGGCTCCGGCATACGCCTGATTTTCACCGTCCCGTTTGACCACCACCGTATGCTGTGGGGGCCGTTCAACGAGGCCGGTGTGCTGGGGCTGGCGCGGTCCTTCGTCTTTGTGGCGGCAGTGGGGCTGCTGCTGGGCCGCGCGGCGTGGCAGCGCTTTCGCTACCGGTTCAGCCTTTTCACCTTCGCCTTCTCGCTGGCCGAGGCGCTGCTGCTGGTCGAAAGCGGTGAGCGGCTCTATCACGCCAACCTCTGGTGGGGGCCGTTCATCTGCTTCTGGGTGTTCTGGCTCGAGTCCGTCAGCGTCTTTTTGCAGCAGACGCGTACCGGGGCCGTGCCCCGCTGGCGGCTGGCCGTCTGCGCCGCCGCGCTGGCGTGGCACATCGTCAGCGGTGTCTGCTTCTTAGTCATGCTTTTGCAGGGCGTAAGCTATAACGTGCCGATCCTGACGTATAATTTGTGGTAAAAAATAAGCCGCAGGTGCAAAAACGCATCTGCGGCTTTTGTATGTTGTCAGCTTCAACCCGTAGGGGCGCATTCTATATGCGCCCGTGGCTGTGTGCGGCAATGAGTAACGCCCGCGGGCGGATATGGAATCCGCCCCTACGATGGAGGGAGCGATGCTCGTCATCGACCCGGCCGGGTAACGGCAGCGGCAGGCTGCCTGCGGGCGAGCACTGCTCGCCCCTACGATTTGCGCTTTCCCTCATGCCCGCCCGGCAGCGGCAGACTGCACACCAGCGCAATGCCCAGCGCCAGGGCCAGCGCGACCTTGAAGGTCTCGCCGCCTTTGCTGGCGAAAAGCTCCTGCTCGCCCTGCAAAAAGTAGTAGGCCGTGTAGTAGATGCCCGCGCCCGGCACAAGCGGAAAGATGCCCGGCAGCAGAAAAATCGTCACCGGGGCCTTGTGGCGGATGGCAAAGAACCGCGCGCAGCCGGTCAGCGGCAGCGTGGCGACCAGCGTCGCAATCGCCGGGCTTAAAGCGAACAGCTCCACGCCGAAGATGTAGACCATCCAGCCCACCGCGCCGGTCAGGCCGCAGGCCAGGTAGTGCCGCCGCGGCATCTGGAATGTGATGCCAAAGCTGATCGTTGCAATGACGGCCACCACAAAATGGGCAAAATAATGTGTCCAGACCGGCATCACGCCACCCCCAATCCACGGGCCATGATCCAGCCCAGCACCACGCCGCCCGCAATGCTGCCCGCAATCAGCAGGGCATCCAGCAGGCGGATGGAGCCGGACAGGTAGTCGCCGTTCAGAATATCCCGCACGCCCATCGTCAGGGCAACGCCGGGGGTCAGCACCATCAGCGCGCCGATGATCGCCGCGTTGGCGTTGACGGCGGGCACAACGGTCTGCACCGCAATGGCCCAGATCGTGCCGCAAAACGCCGCCACAATGTCGGTGAATATCCGGTTGATGCCGTGCCTCGCAAACTGCTGGCAGACGAGCGCCTCCAGCAGGCCCGCCACCGCGGCCACCGGCATGTCTGCCAGCGTGCCGCCGAACAGGTACGCGAACCCCGCTGCCCCGACAACGCAGGCCAGAATTTCCAGCTGCGGTGTGCTGCGCGGCAGCGTGCGGGCCGTGTTCAGCCGTGCTTCGGCCTCGACGACGCCCAGCCTGCCGGCGGCCAGCTCACGGGAAAGCTCGTTCACGGCCTCGACGCGGCCCAGATGGACCGACACGGTGGGCACGTGCCGCACCAGCGAGACGGCGTCCCGCCCCGGCAGGTGCGCCGACGCAAAGATGCCGTTGGTCAGAACATAGACATGGAAGTCCCGCACGCCGAGGCTGGCGGCCATGATCTCCATGGTCTGCTGTGCGCGGAACACTTCGCCGCCGTTTTCCAGCAGCGTCTGGCCCGCGTCCATGACCAGCTCCAGCGCACGGTCAAACAGTGCATCAGCCACGGATATTCTCCCGCACAGCGTTGAATTCCGGGTAATGGGCGTACAGATGCTGCGCGATGGCCTCCATGAGCAGGTAGTCATGCTCGGAGTCGATGTCGATGATGCCGGTGTCCATCATAACGCTGACGCCGAACTTGGAGTGCCACAAAATCGGGTCGGGGTTGTCCACAAGGAACGCGCGGCGGATGACGTAAATCGACGCATTGACGTCGTATACCTCGGGTGCTTGCTGACGGCCCGTGAACTGGCTCTCGATGACCATCTCGGCGTGGTCGCCCACGATCTTGAACATATTGAACCACGGATTGCGGCGGGCCTCGCAGACGCTGAAAATGATCTGCAGGTCCTCGCGCTCCTGCGCTTTGGCAAAGGCGTTCTCAATGTCCTGCTCGGTGCGCAAGGGGCTGGTGATGTCCAGATCGATCATAGCATCGTACTGTTTTCCGGTGCGGGCCTCCATGCGGGCAAAGCTGTCCTTGTAGACCTCGACCTTCGGCACGCGGTCCCCGCCCAGCTCGGCCCCGCGGGGCAGGTAGATGACCTCCGGGTACTCGGCGGCCACCAGTCTGGCCAGGTCCTCGCTGTCGGTGTTCAGCGCAACGTCGATTTCCAGCTCCGGGTGCTTTTTAATGAACAGCTCCGCGGCGCTCAGCGAATAGTAAACCAACGGTTTGCCGCAGAAATTTTTCAGATTCTTGTTTTTAAAGCCCTTGCTGCCGGCACGGCCGCAAATTGTAATGAGCAGTCTTTTCATTGTACGTTCTCCCCCAAGGTAAGTTTCAGCACGTTCAGTGCCAGCGCGGGCGGGTTGCAACTCTCGCCGCTGCCCGTCAGCGCGTAGTCCACAAAATATTCCATCTCCCGCTCATAGCGGCGGTTGACGTCCTCCTCATAGTGCTGCACGGTGCCGTCCGGCAGGGTCAGCGTGCCCGCGCCAAAGTCGGCCAGATAGCTGCCGTCATGGCAGAAAAGCTCGATGCTGCGCCGGTATCCGCGGCCAAAGTAATCAAGATGCACCTCGGCCAACAATGTGGGGTATCTGGCGATATACACCGACAAATCGTCGGAGTCGATTTCGAGGTCGGAATAGGTGCCCTTGAAATTGTACAGCTGCTCCGGCACGCCGAACAGCTCGACGAGGTAGTCCCATTCGTGGATGAGGTCAATCGTCACGCCGCCGCCCATCGCCTTGTGGGCGCTGTAGACCGTGCGGTAGTCCACGCCGGGCCGCCAGTCGGGCAGATAGCTTGAGCAGATGACCCGTGCGCAGTAGGGGTGCAGACCGGGCAGCCGGTCCTTGAGCGCCAGCATGACGCCGCACCACCGCATGGGCGCGGCCACATAGGCTTTTTGCCCCGCGGGCAGGCAGTCGGCCAAATCCAGTCCGGTTTGCTCGGCGGAAAAAATCGGCTTTTCGATGAAAAATGCCCCGCCGCGGCCCCTGACCCGGGTCAGGGCGTCGGCGTGCAGGCTTGTGGGGTTCGTGATGAACACCATGTCATAGTGTGCGGGCGCGTCGGCCAAATCGGTGTACTGGGCGTGCAGCAGCGCGGCCACGCCGTCCCGCAGCGGGCGGGACAGGTCGCTGCGCAGCGCGTCGGCCTGTAAAGTCCAGCCCCGGTCCGCACAGAGGTTGGTCAGATTTTTTAAATGGCGCGTCCCGATGGAGCCCAGCCCCACGAACAGCGCGGTGATGGTACGCATAGGAGATCCCCTTTTTATAACAAGTTTACGGCAGGGTTGTGGGGGGGGCATTTATGCCTCCCGCGGGGCTTGCGGCAACCGCAAGGTGCCCGGGCGGATATGGAATCCGCCCCTACGCTGTAGGGGTCGATGCCTGCATCGACTCGGAACCCCGGAGGCTGCCGCACGTAGCTTTTCTTGGCCCCCTCTGCGAGGGGGCTCCGCCCGCAGGCGGTGGGGGAGAGAACCCTGCGGCTATCCGAAATTTTACGGGCTATGGCAAGGTTTTCTCCCTCCGGCCCTGCGGGCCACCTCCCCCGCAAGCGGAGGAGGCTTTAGTGACTTTCAATAAAGTCCATCAGCTCAATTGCCTTCAGGTCCTTTTCAAAGCTCCACTTCGGCTGCTCGTCGCCCTTCAGCACGCCAAAAAAGTTCGTCAGCTCGTCCACATAGGCGTTTTCTACAACGTTGTCGCTGTAGCGGCTGTCGTGCTCAAAGCTGGCGTAGGTGTTGACAAACCGCTTGTCGCCGTCCTTGAACTCGTACAGTGCTTTGGGGTTGCCCTCCCAGAACAGGTGGATGCCGTCCCCGAAGCACTCAAAGCTGCGCACGGCCTTGCGGCTGACGACGTCGGCGGCCAGCACACCCTGCACGCCGCCCTTGTGGCGCAGCAGCAGCGTCACGCAGTCGGGGTAGGGGAGCCCTAAGTCGCTGATCGTGTCCTTCTGCACGGTCACACTCTCCACGTCGCCGAAGGCGTCCAGCAGCCACGGCAGGTCGATGCCGAAGATCTCGCGCACGCCGCCGGTGCGGGCGTTGCCGACGAAGAAGTTTTTATAATTCTCCCACGGGTGCCAGTCGGGCAGATACTGCCCGATGTGGTAGATATAGTGTACGGGCTTGCCAAATTCCGCGACCTGCTGTTTAATATACTGTGTCTCGCGGCGGTACAGCATCGTGGAGGACAAAAACAGCGGCAGCTTTTTGGCCGCAGCCTTGGCCATATTCTCCCGGTAGCCGTCGCTGACCAGATTCAGCTCGGTAAAGACGGGCAGGTCGTTGTCCAGCAGCGCGCCGATGACCGCCGCGTGGGCCAGCGGCGCGGTGCAGACCAGCGCGGCGTCGGGGTGCTCGGCGGCGACGGCCTCGCCGATGGTGGCATAGGCTGCGTCCGCCAGACCCAGCCGGAGGGCCTCGTCGCGGCGGCTCTCGGCGGTGTCCACGCCGACGATCTGAATAGCCGCGTCAATGCCTTTGGTCAGCCGGGCGCGGCGTTTGCCCATGCTGCCTAAACCGACGATGAGAAGTTTCATACCAAAACGCTCCTTTGCGGGTCAAATTCCGGCACAGGGCCGTCATAAAAGATTTTAGGTCTTGCAAAATCAAATTTTGCCAGCACAGCGCAGATTTTTTCGCTGGTCTCACCGCCGTTATACGGGCTGACGGCGCCGGCCGCCACGGGGGCAAACGCCGGGGACAGCGCTCTGCGCAGCGCGGCCTCGATGGCCGGCTCGTCGGCGTCGCAGCAGAGCACGTTCGCGCAGATGGCGCGCCCGGCCTGCCGTCTGCCGATGTTGACCGTCGGCACCTTAAAGGTAGGCGTCTCGACGACACCGGACGACGAGTTGCCCGCCACGAGCGCCGCGCAGTCCATGGCGGAGAGGTAGCGCCGCAGACCGAGGCTCTGCACAAATCCGGCGCGGTCCGGGTGGGCGGCGGCGAACGTCTGCATCATGGCGGTGCAGACCTGCCCGCCCGCGTCGGCGTTCGACCCGGTGATGAGCCAGAACACGCCGTCCACGGCGGCCATAGCGTCACACAGCGCCTGCACCTGCACAGCGGGGGCACCTGCGTCGGGGGCGGTCTCGGGGTGGTAGGTCACGAGCGCAAAGGGCTGCATGAGGTCAAACCCAGTCGATTTGCACAATTCCTCACGGCTCATTTTGGGCAGAGTGCGGATGTTTTCATCGCCCAGGCCGCCCACGCAGAACACGGTTTCGGGGGCTTCGCCCATGCGCACCAGCCGGGCCGCGCTTTCGGCACAGCTGGGGAAGTGTACCGCCGCCATTTTGCTGATGCAGTGGCGATAGTATTCGTCCGCCGCGCCTAAGGTCACGTCGCCGCCCGAGATATGGGCAATCGGGATATGCCGCGCCGCTGCCGCAGCGGCCACGGCGAAGATCTCAAACCGGTCCCCCAGCAGCAGCACGGCGTCCGGGCGGTGGGCGGCAAAGTGGTTGTCGAAAATTTCCATCGTGCGTGCGATGGTTTTGGCGACAGGCTCATCGGCGTTGTCGGTGAAGATCGGCAGTCTTGCCGCGATGGGCAGGCCGTCGGCTTCGATTTCATGCACGGTCTCGCCCAGACGCGGGCAGAGATGCGCCCCGGTCACGACGAGCTGCAAGTCCAGCACATCGGACGCCGCGATTTTCTGCACCACCGGGCGCAGCAGGCCATATTCCGCCCGCGTGGCGGTAACGACGGTGATGGTACGCATGGTTATGCTTCTCGCTTTCTTTTTTAACGGCAGTCTCCCGGAAGGTCGCTTTCTTTTGGCAGCAAAAGAAAGCTCGCAAAGAAAACTGCCGCTGTTTCGACGCAGCGGACCCGCGACCAAGGGGCTGCACGCCCCTTGGATTCCCAAAGAGGAGGTCGCAGAGGGCGCGGGCTAAACGAAAGCAGTATTACTTTTCGTTCTTAACGCCCGCGCCCTCTGCTCCGTTTTAAAATTCGGGTGTTCCCCCGAACCCCCGCAGGGGTGAACGGCAGCTCTGTAGGGGCCGGGCATGCCCGGCCCGCAACTTTGCCGATACCGCCCTTTTGTCTTTTGCCCCGTAGGGAGGGGTCTTGACCCCTCCGCGGCCTACCGCCGCCGCGAACCGCAAAAGCCCCTCCGGCCTGCTTCGCGGCCACCTCCCCGCTGCGCGAGGAGGCTTTCTGCGGACGGCTTTGCCGCGCCGCCTTTCCTTCCCGTTTATAAGATGTCAACAACCTTCAAAATATCCCCGTCCACCGTGAATTTCACTTTATTGCAGCCAAAATCCAGCGTGTACACCCGCTCCGGGTCGTGCTGGTAGGCGGGGCGGGGGTCGTTTTTCAGCACACCGGACAAAGCGGTGCGCTTGTTTTCCGGCACTTTGCACAAAAGCGCGTCGGGGCAAACCACCTGCAAAGCGTATTCCTTTGTCGTGTCCGTAAATCCGCCCCGGGCGTCGGGGTAGGCGTCCACATAGGGCAGATACGGCTTGATGTCGAAGATCGGCGTGCCGTCCAAAAGGTCCGCGCCGCGGACGATCAGCTCGCCGTTTTCGACGCCCGCCAGCTCCACGCAGGAAAGCCCCAGCGCGTTCGGGCGGTAGGGGCTGCGGGTCGCAAAGACGCCGCGGCGCTCGTTGCCGCCCAGGCGCGGCGGGCGCACGGTGGGCCGCCAGCTTTTGCCCGCGGCATCCTCTGCCGCCACGGTGGAAAACTGCCAGATCAGCCACAGCCGGTCATACCCCTCAATGCCGACCAGCGCGTTCGGGTCGCGGTATTCCGGCTCAAACACGATGCGCGCCGTCAGCTCCGGCACCAGCCCGCTCTGCCGCGGGATGCCGAATTTATCCGTAAAATCCGTGCGGATATGCGCAATCGGATGAATTGTGTACTCCATGGTAACGTCTGCCCCCTTTTTGTCGTCTATTATATAGGAAAAGAACAGATTTTACAACTTCCCCATCTTCCCACCATCGTCGAAATATGATACAATATGTGGTATATTGCACGTAAGGAGGTGTGCGTTTGGCACCAATCATCCGTACAGAGAAGCTGCGCAAGGTCTATGCTGTCGGCAAGGAGCGCGTCGTTGCGCTGAATAATGTCGATTTGTCGATAGAAAAAGGCGAATTCTGCTGTATCGTCGGCCAGTCGGGCAGCGGCAAGTCCACGCTGCTGAACCAGCTGGCCGGGCTGGAAAAGCCGACGTCCGGCAAGGTATACATAGGAAAGCACGAGATCAGCAAAATGACCGAGAACGAGCTGGCCGAGTTCCGCCAGCAGCACCTGGGGTTCATTTTTCAGAGCTACAACCTGCTGCCCACCATGACGGCGGCGGAGAACGTCGCCCTGCCGCTGATGTTCAAGGGTGTGGACAAAAAGACCCGTCTGGCCCGCGCTCGCAAAGAGCTGAAATCCATGGGTCTGCTGGGCCGCGCCAACCACCTGCCCACCGAGATGAGCGGCGGCCAGCAGCAGCGCGTCGGCATTGCCCGCGCGTTCGTCAGCAGTCCCAAGGTCATTTTTGCCGATGAGCCGACAGGAAACCTTGACTCCCGCACAAGCAAGCAGGTGCTGTACCGCATGCTGGAAATGTCCAAAAACAGCGGTGTCACGTTCGTTATGGTCACCCACGAGCCGGAGCTGGCCGAGTGCGCGGACCGCATTGTGACGATCCTGGACGGCAAGGTCTGCTCCAACGTCGTGCAGGACGAGGAGACGAAGAAGAAAAACCGCGACGCCCTCTTCGCCGATCTGGAAGGGAATCTGGATATTGGCGGGGAGGCAGCGAAGGAACAGAAAAAGTAATAAGCCCGAGGCCCCGACCGAGGGCGGTTGAGGGGCGTGTTTCCGCCGCGGCCCGCTCACGGAGCCGCCACACAAGCTCTCCCCTCATCCGCCGCCTGCGGGCGGCAGCTTCCCCCCCCAGGGGGAAGCCTTGGGGTTATAAAATTTGGAGGTACAAACCAACCATGAAACGCCTATTTTCCCTGCTGACCGCCTTTGCTCTGGCGGCGGCGCTGTGTGCGCCGGTTATGGCAGACGACGTCACCGCACCGGATGTCACCGACCCCACCCCCACGCCGACGGCGTCCATTGACACGACCAACTCCGACGGCGTCTACGTCTCCGCCTACTCCGTCACCGACACTGCGGGCGGCGAGGTCACCACCGTGCAGGTCGGTGATAAGATCAACATCGTGCTCAAGGTCGTGGACCACGCCTCGGCGCGGTACTGCGTCAAGCCGGAGGAGATCTCCGCGCGCATCAACTCCGCCGTGTTCACCTACACCGGCACCGGCGAGATCGGCCAGCTGTTTGACAGCAACGACGACCCCAACGCCACCCGCCTGCAGAATGTCCGCAACGGCTCTGCCACCGCAGACGAGATTGCCCAGAACGCGCAGTACAACTACTACAGCTACGTCCTTTTGTTCCGCGATGTCATCTACAACGGCGGCGGCAATACCGTGCCGATCAACCTTTCTTATCTGGATACCTCGAAGCCGCTCCAGCAGTTCAGCGTGACGATCGGCCAGTGCGTGGACAAGGACCAGACCACCTCGCCGAATCTGCTCGTCCGCACCTCCAGCTATGGGGACAGCGTCATTGCCGGCTCGCCGTTCACCCTCTCGCTCGGCCTTTACGCCACGGACGGCAATGAGAATTTAAACGATGTCATCGTCTCGCTGACCCTGCCGGAGAATATTCTGCTCAACAGCGGCAGCCTTTCCAACTATGTCGGCACCATCGCCGCCAAGCAGACCCGCGATGTCACCTTTGAGGTCATGCCCTCGGCCGGGTTTACCGGCACGGTGGCCAACATCACCGTCAACATGACCGGCACAGGCTCGATTACCGGCAAGGAGGTCAGCGGCACAACAACGATCTCGGTCCCCGTCAGCCAGCCCAACCGCTTTGAGGTCGGCCAGCTGGAGCTGTCCAGCGATACGATCTATGTCGGCGATACCGGCAGCGTCTCCCTCACCTATGTCAACAAGGGCAAAAACCCCATCAGCAACCTTGAGGCACGCCTGACCGGCACCAATCTGGGCGCGGGCAGCTACCAGTATCTCGGCAACCTGAACGCCGGTACCGAGGGCAGCGTGGATTTTGACATTGCCCCCGATGCTGCGGGCGCAGTCAGCGGCATCATCACGCTGAGCTATGAGGATGCCTCCGGCAACCCGCAGACCATCTCCAAGGACTTTTCCGTCAGCGCCGAGGAGATGAGCATGGACAGCTCCTATGACCCCTCGATGGACGATGTGCAGCCCGAGCAGACCGGTATGCCGGTCTGGGCATGGGTGCTGATCGGTGTCTGCGGCGCAGTGATCGTCCTTGTTGTAGTGGTCGTGGTGGTTCGCAAGCGCAAAAAGGCCAAGGCGCTGGCCGCACTGGAAGCAGAGGACAGCGATGAAGATCTCTGATGAAATCACCCTGTCGGCGCGCAACCTGCTGCGCCGCAAGGGCCGCACAGCGCTGACGCTGGTCGGCGTCGTCATCGGCACCTGCATGGTCGTGCTGATGATTTCGCTGGGCATTGCCCAGACCAAAACGAATGAGAAAATGCTGCAGAGCTGGGGCGATCTGACCCAGATCCAGATCTACGGCTACGGTATGATGCAGGGCAGCGACGGCAAGCCGCTGTATCTGGACGATGCCGCGATCGCCAGCATCAAGCAGATTCCCCATGTGGCGGCGGCAACGCCCTACGCACAGGGGTACAATCTGGAGGGCACCATCACGGCGGGCCGCAATGACCGCTACACGATGGATATTTCTAATCTGATCGGCATCGACCCCACCGCACTGGAGCCGATGGGCTTTACCCTGCAGAGCGGCAGCTGGCCGACCAACACCCCCGCCAGCGAGAAGGCCACCAAACTGCAGGTGCTGGTGGGCAGTTCCACCGGGTACAATTTTCAGGATTCCCGCAAGAGCTACAACAGCCCCAAGCGCTACCGTTACGAGGGCCAGACCGACGCCAACGGCAAGGAGCTGCCTCCCTTTGTGGACATCGACAAGGATAAGATGACCCTGACCATAAAAACCGGCGAAGGCTCTACCGAAAAAAGCCGCAGCTGGCAGCTGGAGATCGTGGGCGTGCTGACGCCTGACGGTGCCAAGGGTTACTGGACCCAGTCCGGCGTTGTGCTGCGCATTCAGGACATGCAGATGCTGCAAAAGGTCTACTGCGACCTGACCAAAACCAAGCTTGAAGCGAAAAGCTACGAGCAGGTCTATGTCAAGGTCGATGACCTCTCCTCTGTGACGGATGTGGAAAACGCCATCCACGAGCTGGGGTTCACCAACACCTACTCGATGAACCAGCAGCGCGAGGAGATGCAGAAGCAGGTCATGAAAAGCCAGATGATCTTCGGCGGCATTGCGGCGGTCTCGCTGCTGGTGGCGGCCA
>OGJJ01001194.1_pt1 | contig 20501 bp, 8 predicted proteins | sample 1572081 | NCBI WGS metagenome assembly OGJJ01 (sample SAMEA2582122, study PRJEB24529) | metagenome | biome: Human gut stool | place: China | collected 2011
GGGTATGGCATCCCTGCCATACCCACGCAGCCACAAAACTATCTTCCCACAGAATTCACGGAACACACAGAAACGACTGGCGGAGAAGAAAAATCTGTGTACATCTGTGCAATCTGTGGGAGGCTCTTATCAGCCAGAAGGTTCTGTGGGTTCTGCGTGTTCCGTGGGAGATTCTTATCTGAAGCTATGTTGGTGCAGCGGAGACCGCTGCACCCCCTAAAGATTGCCATGCTACGACAACAAGGTTGCCACGCTACAACAACAAGATTGCCACGCCACAACAACAAGATTGCCACGCTACGACAACAAGGTTGCCACGCTACAACAACAAGGTTGCCACGCTACTGCAAAATGTCGAGAAACGGATGGAAGATGAGACGGAAGACAAACTGGGAGATGAGCTGGAAGATAGGCTGGAAGATAACCCCTATTGTTCAGGTATCTCCCAGTCATTACTTCACTGATACACAGCACGTTGTGCGACGAATGGAAGATATGGTAGATTTTTTCAGCTACTCGATTATATTTATTACTTTGCTACCCTTATACAACCCATTCTATCCAGTTCTCGGGAGTCACCACAGCCTTTTCCTTCACATCATACGCCGTTAGGAACGAAGAAGGGAATTGAGTATTGGCACGACGTGAATTCCACTTCATCTCAAAAAATTGCTCTAATCCCAAAAATCATATATAAATTTGGGATTGTAATCCCAAAAGTTATATAGAAATTTGGGATTAGGACCTATTTAACAAAAAAAGCAGGGCTCCGAAACCGGAGCCCTGCCCTTTTTATATATACAAATCTAAACGTGCGGATTAGAAGTTAGAAGCTCCGTTATCCCACCAGAGGTGCTGACCCTGAGTATCCGTAGCACCCTCACCGAGAGCTGGGATACCAGTGTTAGCGATATCCTCCTTAGTCTGAGGATCGTCAGAAGCCCAAGGAATACGACGCATGATATTCTCCTTTGTCTGTACCCAAGGATCGCCAGCGCCGATTGTGCCGTCGCCGTCAGCTACACCGAGAATCGGGAAGAGCTTAGGATAGCCTACACGACGGAGGTCAACCCATGACTCGTAGCTGTACGGGAAAGAAGCGATGTACTTCTGAGTGATGATCTTCTCGAGCTTAGTCTCCTGAGAGTCACCCTCGTTCCACTTAACGCCGATCTTTGTTACGCTCGGCATGTCGGGGGTGAGACCCTGTGGGTCAACGTACGGGATGTTCTTCGAAGCCTCAACGTTGAGGTATTCGTCAACCAGCTCGTTGTATTTGTTGCCCATGAACGAACGGCTCTCGAGAGAAGCGTTGCGGATGCCCTGCTCGTAGAACTGCTTAGCTGTACCGCCCATGTTCCAACCGCGGAGAGCGCCCTCAGCGAGGAGGAAGTAAACCTCTGAGCACTTCATGAGGAAGAGAGGAGCCTGAGTCTGAGCCAAGTAAGCCTTGTCGAGCATAGAGTAGCCACAGTACGGGTTGTTGGCTGCTGCCTGACCCTCACCAGGAGCAACACCGTCACGCATACCTACGTATACAGAGTTCATCGGTGTGGTAGCCGGGCAAGAAGAACCCTCTACAGCCTGCGGAGACTTAGCAAGACCTACGCTGTTCTTTGTGAAGAGGTACTTCATGTACGGGTGGTCGAGGTTCTCAAGCAGGTTCAGGAAAGAAGCACCCATAACGGCGTCGCTCCAACCTGTGATCTCAACCAGCGGGTGATCCTTGCCAGAGAATGTAGGATAGATGGCAACCTCATTGTCAACGTCGGTGATGACACCGTCGCGAACTGCTTCCTCTGCCCATGTCTTAGCTGTCTCCGGCTCGATGCCACTCATGTGGATAGCCATGCGGAGCTTGAGTGAGTTGGCAAAGCGGATCCACGGCTCCATATCCTCCCAAGTCTTTGAATACGGCTCGTTAACGATAGTGAGGTAGCTGTACATTACGTTAGCCAGCTGCTCCTTGTAAGCCTGAGAACGGTTGTCCTTGTAGTACTTCAGACAAGCAATAGCGTCGTCGAGGTTCTTCTTGACACCGTAGTAGATTGTACGTACGTCGTTGTACTTGAACGGCGACTTGTCGCGCAGAGCCTTGAACTCCTCATAAGGCATCGGACCGAAGAGGTCGGCGTTCTCGATAGCCGAGTAGTTGAAGAGAGTAAGGAAGATAGCCTTCAACTCAGGAACTGAGTCGATCTTCTCTGTGTTCAACAGCGGAGCGATGTAGAGCTTAGCTGAAGAGAAGCCGCTGCCAGGACCACCGATAGAGCCCTTACACATGTCGTATGTAGAACGCAATGTGAAGTTAGAGTACGGGAAGTCGTAGTGAGGTACGCAGAAGTACTGTACGTAGTTGTCAGGACCGAGTGTGTAGCAGAACTGGTAAGCGTGTGCTTCAGGAGCACCACCGTCCTTACCGCCACGGATACCGTAAACACCGGTCTGAGCTGTACGGATGTTATCGTCAAGTGCCATGATAGCCTCTGCAACACCCTCGTCAGAAATCACCTTCTCGTAGTCGATGACATCTGCTTTACCAGAGCTGATCACTGGAGGCACGATGGTCTGGTTTGCGTTGAACTCGTCACCCGGGGTGTCGTAGTCGAGACACGACTGCATACCGAAGGCAGAGAGCGCAAGCGCAGCGTAAACAAATATCTTTGAATTTTTCATAATTCTTTTTTACTTTTTTGAATTGGTTTAGAAGTTTACATTCAATGAGAAGCCGAACGAACGTGACGACGGCATATTGAATACCTCGAATGCGCCGAGACCAGTGCCAGTAGAGAGCGATACGTCTGGGTCAACCGGAGCGTCCTTGTAGAGGAAGAACAAGTTGCGAGCGATGAACGAGAGGCTCAGGTTCTTGTTCTGGCCGAAGAGGTTGCGGAATGTATAACCGAGAGAGAGCTCACGCAGACGGAAGTTGGTACCGCTGTAGAGGTAGCGCTCGATGTCCTGAGGAGTTACACCACCAACTGAGTTGTAGTAAGACTCGATAGGAACGATGCGGCCAGAACCGTCGTCGAGACGGATACCGAGGATGTTGTTGCCATAGATAGCGTCAGCGTAGATCTTGTTCTTCTCAGCGTAGAGGCGAGCGTCAGCTGTGCGCTGTGACAAGCCTGCACCGTCGAGGAACGACTCTGTCATAGAGAGTACCTTGCCACCGATACGACCGTTGATAAGGAATGAGAGCGAGAGGTCCTTCCATGTGAATGTGTTAGACCAACCCATCTGCCACTTAGCGTTCTGGTTGCCTACATACTTGCCGTATGTCTTGCTTGACTCTGTCTCCATTGACAAACCACCCTTAGCGTTAAGAACGTAGTGACCGTTCTCGTCGCGCTTGATGTCTGTTACGTACATGTCGCCCATTGAGCCGCCTTCCTTGTAGAGCACCTGCACACCGCCTACGTATGTAGCGATGACATTCTCCTTACCGGTCTCCTCGTCATAAGCTGTACGGAGGATCTTGTTGTCGTTGTAAGAGAGGTTGTAAGATGTCTTCCAACGGAGCTGACCGAACTTGAAGTCGTAGCCGATAGTAGCCTCAATACCCTGGTTGCGAATCTTAGCAGAGTTCATTGGGATTTGCTTGCCAGAAGCGTTAGTACCAACGAGGTAGAGGTTAGACATGGTAGAGTTGTAGTATGTCAAGTCGAGGCTCAAGCGGTTGTTGAGGAACAATGCCTCGATACCGGTCTCGAAAGAAGCTGTCTTCTCAGGACGCGGATCCTTGAAGGTAGCCCATGAAGACGGAACCAACGCACCTGTCTCGAAGTTGCGTGTAGCACCAGCGTAAACGATACCCGGGATAGAGTTACCTACCTCTGAGTAAGAAGCGCGGTACTTCAAGTAGTTGAACCACTCTGGGAGCTTAACGAGGTTGCTTACGATAGCGTTCGCACCGAAGCCGAAGTAGCCGTAATCCTCAGGCGTACCACGATCCTTGAACTGACGGAAGGCGCGGTACCAGTCACGACGGTATGAACCATCGAAGTAAACCATTTCCTTCCAACCGATCTGACCTGTTACAACAGCACCCTTGTTCCAGTCAGAGCTTTGGCTTGGAGATGTAGCGCCAGGACCACCGGCTGCTGTAGAGAAGTAGTTAGCCATTGTAGAGAGGTGCTCACGGTCACCATAGTAATATGTAGCTGTTACGTCGTTGCTATGACCGTACGACTTGCGGATGTGGCCTACATAACCTGCTGTTGCAGAAACGTCCCAATCGCCGAATGTCTTGTTGTAAGTAAGCATGAAGTCGGTGTAGAGGTCGGTTGTCTTAGAGTAGCTCCACCAGTAGCGACCGAGGTCTTCCATAGAAGCCGGGAGCCATGTTGTAGCGTAACGCTTCGACTCGCTCTCGTACTTTGTGAAGTCCATACCCAAACGAGCCTGGAACGAAAGACCGTCGTAGATGTCGAGTGAACCAGTCACGTTACCGAAGAAACGGTCTTCCTTAGCTACGCTTGAGTTCTGGTTAATAAGCCAGTACGGGTTGTTCTGGCCCTGAGCTGAGTAAGCCCAGTTCTGCATCGGCTGACCTGTTACTGTGCCCTGCTCCTTAACCTTTGTATAGTTGCTGCCCTCACGCTTGAAGTATGTCTGGTAGCCTGTGAGCCAAGAAGCGTTGTTAACGCGGTAGTTATCGCGATAGTAGCCGAGATCGATGTTACGCGGCATCATGTACAAGTGGTAGATCGGGTTCATTGTGATACCACCACCAGGACGGTTCTTTGTCTTTGTCTGGATGTAGTTCATCGACACGTCGATAGTAGCACGGTCGTAGAGCTTGAAGTTCTGACGGAAAGAGAAAGTGTGACGGTTGTATGAGTTGTTGTCAATCATACCGTTAGCATGAGAGTTACCATAAGAGAAGTAGCTGCTCATCTTGTCTGTACCACCAGAGAGGGCGATAGAGTTGTTGGTTGTCACACCGGTCTTGAAGAAGTCGGCAACGTCGTCCTTTGCACTGTTGCGCAAGTGTACGTTGTTCATTGTAGCACCGAAGTGCTCACCATACATCGGAGTCTGGACGATGAGCTGGTCGTTGGTACGTGAAGATACCTTATTGCCCCAGCTGCTGATGCTCATTGTGTGAGCGTTCTCGTCGATGGAAGCACCGTAAACGTTCTGGATTTTCGGGGTTGTGAGCGGAGTGTCGAATGTAACGTTAGAAGAGAAGTTAACACCAACCTTACCCTCGCGACCCTTCTTTGTGGTGATCATGAGGACACCGTTGGCAGCCTCCGAACCGTAAAGAGCAGCAGCGTTGGCACCCTTCAGCACGTTGATAGACTCGATATCGTCAGGGTTAATCATTGAGAGAGCGTCGCTACCCTCAGATACGCCTGTTGTAAGCATGTTTGCACCTGAGCCTACCTGGCCGCGCTGCGAGTTGTTCATAGGAACACCGTCAACAACGATAAGCGGAGTAGACGAACCGAGGATTGACTTGTTACCACGGAGGATAATCTTAGAAGCACCACCTGCACCACCTGCTGACGGAGTGATGGTTACACCAGATACCTTACCCTCGAGAGAGTTAGCAACGTTCGGGTCCTGCACGCGGTTGAGGTCAGAAGCCTTCACCTGCTGTGTAGAGTAAGTAAGTGACGACTCCTTACGCTTGATACCCATGGCGGTTACTACGACCTCCTTGAGCACTGAGCTCTCGTCCTTCATGGTTACATCTACGCTTGCACGACCGCCGATCTTTACCTCCTGCGGTGTGTAGCCGATGTAAGAGAACACCAAGACAGCGTTCTTGTCCTTAACGTTGATTTTGTAGTTACCGTCGATGTCGGTCACTACACCAAGACCAGTGGCACCCTTCACTACGACGCTAACGCCGATAAGTGGTTCGCCAGTACCATCCTTAACAGTACCCTGAACGACAGAGCCCTGAGCCTGTGTCAAAGCATTAGGAGCCACGTTGCCATTAGCAGACGCATACTGCATAGGCAGACCTGCTGCGAGCATCGCAAAGGCTGCTTTCAGCACCATACTGCTTTTCTCGTTTGATTTGTTGTTCATTGTTTGTTTTTTAATAAATGAATATAGGTGGAACCGGCGGAGTGGCACCGCCGCCCGCCGGTTCGCTATTCGTTGTTATTACTTCTTGATTACGTTGAGAGCCTTGAACGGTTTGCCGTCCTTGAGCACCTGTACGATGTACATGCCCTTGCCACCCTGAACAGCTACGTTCACTGTCTCGCCGGCATCAGCACGGAAGTCGTTGCTCTGGAGCACTGCACCTGCTGCGCTTACGATGTTGATGGTGTAGAAGCCACCCTCAGCGAAGCGGAGGTTAACGCTCTCTACGAACGGGTTAGGATAAACAGAGAAGCCTGCTGCGTCCTTAACGTCGTTGATTGCGTCAACACCTGTGATAACGAGTACGTTCTCAAGTGCCTTCTCAGACTCGCCCCAGAAGTTGGTGAGCTTAACGCCTGCCTCATACTCGCCCGGACGAGCGAATGTTACGACAGCAGCCTTGTCGGTCTCAGAAGAGATACGACCGCCGTTGAGCTGCCATGTGTGTGAAGTCTTCACCTCAAGTGTACCGTCGATGCCAGGATAGCCTGTCACCTCGTTGTTAGCACCTACTGTCTTGTAAGATGCTGTAGAAGTGTTCTCACCGCCAGAGCCAGCCATCACAACCATTCTTGCCTTGTACTGAGCACCTGCCTTACCAAGGTTGACGAATGTAGAGTCGCTCTTGTCCATCTCCTCGAAGGTGTAGTAGCCCATAAGTCCCTCAGGCACCTCGTTAGCTGCGTAGCCCTGCATTGCGCGAACTACCTCAGCGTCGGTAAGAGGCTTGTTCCAAACCTGCACCTCGTCGATAGTTGCGTTCAGACCTGCCTTGTAAACACCGCCACCACCGATGAACACGTTAGCGTGCTCAGAAGTATTAATGCGGTTGTCAGTGCTATTCTCACGTAGTGAAGAAGAAGAGAAGTTGTTAGGACCTGCTACGCACTTGCCGTTGAAGTAGATCTTCTGCTGCTTGTCAGAAGACTGAGTAACAACGATGTGGTTCCAAACACCCGGGTTGAGTGCGTAACCTGTAGACATCATCGACTCTCTCGGGTTGTCGTGAGCTGTCCAGCCGAAGGTGTTGAACGATACCTCGTTTGCAAGGTGGTTGCTGTTGCAGCCGTGCTCGCCAGCGTTGATCTGCGGACGAACCTGTACCCAGAGGTCACCCCAGTTGTTGTGCGGCCATCTGTCAGAGATAGTATTCTTCTGGATGAGGTTTGTACCCTGCTTGTCGTGAGCATAGTTGTCTACCTTAACCCAGAGAGCGTAAGAGTAAGCCATGCTTGTGTTGTTACCGCCGTCGAGTGTTACCTCTGCCGGGATAAGGAGCATGTTCGGATCCTTAACAACAAGACCGCGTGACACCTTACCCTCACCGTCGCGTGATGTGTAGTTGAGCTTGATCTCCTCTGTTGTCTCAGCTGTCTGCTTGTCAGCAGTTACGGTCTCAACAACCGGCACAGCACCTGTCTTCTCCGGAGAGATGATTACCTTGCCGCGGAATATCTCCTTTGCACCCTTATCGTTAACAACCTCGAGGTCGTAAACGCCAACCTCTGCTACAGAAGTTGTGAACTGGTTGCAATTTGAGTACTTCTCACCTACCTGAGCACCTGTCTGTGCGTTGAGCAGACGGAACGACTGAGCGTTCGGTGCGAACTGGTCCTCGTAGTAAACCTTGAACTGCTCGTTCGGCTTGATAACCTGGCGGTCGATAGCTACCTCTGTAGACGGTGTGTCGTATTCTACTGTCTGGTACTCGCTCCAAGAGATTTCGCTCTTCTGCTGACCGTCAGGAGAAACGGCGCGTACACCGAAGCGGCAGTCGCGCTTCTCGAGGTCGGCTACCATCGGAGCGTCGATTACGTAAGCTGCCCAAGATGTTGTAGCTGTGAGGTACTGCTCCTTCTCGCCCTTCTGCTGGAACCAAATCTCGTAGTACCATGTATCTACCTCGTCGTTGTATGTCTTAACGCCGCCGGTCTCTTCCTTGGCAGCGTAGCGAATCTTGAAGTCGCAAGTCTTGTCCTTACCGCGGAGCACCTCAATCTCCTTAATCTTCGGAGCAACCGGTGCGAACTTCTGCTGCGGATTGCGAACTGCGAGCTCACCAACGAGCATGTTGTAGTCCTTAGCAGTGTTGTCGAGGCGGATACCGATCATTGCAATCTCGTCGCCCGACTTCAGACCGAGCTTGTCGAGAGTAGTGGTGAATGTTGTCCACTGACCGAACTTCTCAGCTGCAGGGATAGCAATTTCCTTGTACTCTGTGAGCTTGCCCTTGAGAGCTACGAACAACTTAGCGTGTGTGTCGAGCTCGTTGCTCATCTTATATGTAAGAGAGATGTTGTACGAAGGCTCTGTCTTGAGCAAGGTCTTGAAGAGCTTTACACGAGATGTTGTTGTCTGACCCTTCAGGCGGAGGCAAGAGCCACCCCAGTAAGCGTCGTCCCAAGTCAACTCAGCCTGAGCGAGGTTGCCGTTCTTTGCGCTCTCGTTGCCGTCAACAATCCACCAACGCCATGTCGGCAGGAAGTCCTGAGTAGCGATGTTGTGCCACTTGTGGTTGAACGCCACCTCACCCTCGTTCTTGAATGTAAGACCGTTACCGAGGTTGAAGCGTGTAACGAACGGCACCTGCTGGATAGTAGACTTAGCTGTTACGTAGCTTGCTACACCGTGGAACTTGCCCTTCAGGCTGCCGTTAGCGAGTGTTACGACGTCGCTCCATCCGAGGATGTCAGGAGTGTTAGCCGGGTTGCGGTTGCCACCGCTGAACACCATCTCCTGCTTGTCGAGGTAAGCCTGCTGGATAGCCACGTCAGATGTACCGTAGTCGGTAGCACTCTGGTGGATAAGGCCCTGTGAGTGAGCACCCCAGAAGCCTACAGAAGCCTCTACGTCGTTGAGGTCGTTCCAGTTAGAGCTTGAAGCGTGGAGCGCACGGCCCTGGATATCGAAGCCCTTATAGTAGTCGTACGGATCGCGACCAAGGCTCTTTGCATATGCTGCAGTGTTCTTGAGAGTACCACTACCGGTGTTGTAGTTAGAGAACATCATGTCGGTAACGATGTTGTCCTTATCACCGAACTGAGCCTTGTTGTGATTACCAAGACCCTGGTCGAATGTGATGCCACCGTAGTCGTTAGTACCGTCATACCAGTGGAGCTGGAACTTCCAACCGATCTTCTCAGCCTCCTTATGGCACTCAGCGAAGAAACCTCGAATCTGCTTCATTGTAGCAGCACTGGCATTGAACTCCGAGTTCACACCAACGCCGTCGATGCCGTAGTACTTGAGAATCTTAACGAAGCGCTCTACGTTTTTGTAAGTGCCGTCAGAGTTCTTCTTTGTCAGCTCGCCGAAGGTCTTGCCCCAACCGCTTGCTGCATAAAGGTTTACATTGGCATTCCAAGGAATAGAAGCAACGCAACCTACCGCTACACCATTCTTGTGAGCAACGTCAGACAGACCGCCAGTTACGCGGAACCAAGGTGCTGTCCAGTTACCGTGGATGTTAAGGTATGACCACATTGAGAAGTTGTCGCCCTCGAAGCAATAGCGCGGAAGAGCCTTCCAAGAAGACGTTGGGTCGTCGAGCGGAGTCCAGAGACACATCTTACGGCCCGGCTTAGCCTGCTTGCTAACCTCTGCCTGATAGTCGTCAGCCTCAGCGATGCGCGGCAATGGGCGAACGCGTGAGATGTAGAACTGGTCGTCCATCTCGCTCACCTCGTGTGGAGGTGTGCCGGCTTCCCAGTTCCAGATGTTCTCGAGGAGGTACTGGTCACCCTTGTCCTGAATGTCTAACGGATGAGTCGGAGTACGCTGAGCATAACCGAACACGCAGCCACACAGAAGCATGGATGCGAGGAGTGTTGTTTTCTTGTTGTTCATTTAGATATTGTTTTGTTGATTAGGTATTCTTTTAGTTGGCAAGAAGACGAGAAGACGAGTGGACAAGGGGAATTGCCTCCCTGTCTACCCACCCACTCGTCTGCTTTATTTACTTACGGATAAGCTTAACAGTGCGAACTGTCTTGCCGTCCTTCTTCACATTAAGCACGTAGATGCCTGCCTTAGCGAGGTGTACGTTAACCACGTTGCCAGCGTTGAGCTGAGCTGCCTTGCGAGCCACCTGCTCACCAGCTGTTGTGTAAACGCTAACTTCGTATGCGCCAGCCTCAGCGAACTCTACCACTGCGTCCTCGCCTACTGTGTAAGCCTTCATCTCTGCGCCCTCTACAGCGTCAACGCCAGTAGGATAAGCCACCTTGATTACAGAGAATGTCTTCTCTGCCTTACCAAGAGCGTTAGAGAGTGTAAGAGTTACGTCGTAGTCGCCACCTGTGCGGAACGAAACGTTTGCAGAACCTGCCTCGCCGTTACCAGTAATGTCAGCGAATGTAGCGTTCTTAGCAGTCCAAGACGGCTTGGTCTCTACCTTGTATGTCTCGCCAGATACGAACGGTGAACCTGCGATGTAAGTCGGCTCAATCCACTGGAGAGTAGCCTGACCCTCGCTGCCACCTGCTACCATATCCTGCATACCACCATTTACTGCCTTTGTACCAGCAGATGTGAAGTAGTTATCTGTTGCCTTCTTCTCGAAGTCCCAGAATGCCATAACACCAGCCGGGAGACTCTTAGCGTTGAGGTCGCCCATAGCAACCTTAGCTTCTGCCTCTGTAACAGCCTTATCCCAAACTACTACGTTGTCGATAATGCCGTCAAGACCGTAACGATCGTGGAGCGGACCACCGATGCAGAGGTACATACCGTTTGTGATGCTGTAAACATCGTCCTGATATGTTGGCTCATATGTAGCAGGGCCGAATACAGGATTTCCACCCTGCAAACGCTTCCATTCTGTTACAGTCTGCTTAACACCATCCAAGAACATGTCGGCACGCAACTGACCTGCTGTATTGTAATCGAACGACATTGTAACGTGTACCCAGTTGCCTACAGGGAACTTGGTGTTACCGTACTTGTACTGGAGCTCCTTATTAGATGTAGCGTCTGTACCACGGAATGTGATACCCTCAAAGCTGCCATCTGGGCTGATCTGTGACCAGTTCCAACCCCAGTCGGTCTTAGGCCAACCATCCTGCTTGTTGTAAACATTGAAGAGAGTAGCCGACTTTCCTTCCTTGAGGCTGTTAATCTTCAACCAGAATGAGATAGAGAACGACTTCTTGCCTACGAGTCCGAGGTCTGCAGCAGGAACACCGAAGCGTGTCTCCTTCAGGTCGATACCCTGTGAACCAGAACCGTCAGCAGCGCGACCTGTGTAAGCCATCTTAACATTCTCGCCTACCTTGAGAGAAACCTCTTCCTCGCTACCGTTAGCTGTGAGAGAGTAAATCTCAGGCAGAGCACCTGTACCTACGCTTGTAATCTGTATGTAAGAAGAGAATGTGCGTGTGGTCTGCTTAGCTGTACCATCCTCGCCGTACTCGTTACCAGTTACCTTAAGGTCGTAGCTACCGAGGTCAGCAAGTGATGTTGTCCAAGAGTTGCCTTCACCGCTCTTAACTACCTTACCGTCCTTAACAATCTCCCACTTAGCAGCAGGGTGCTCTGGGTCGATGTAGCCGAGTGTGAACTCCTCGTTCGGCTTGATAGTTGTCTTGCTGCTTTGGATATCATCGTTGTAAACATATGTAGCCGGTGCCATGTAGCCAGACCAAGCAATCTCAGACTCTGTCTTGTGGTCAAGAGCTACTGCAGAAACACCGAGGCGTACCTTAGCGTTTGCCTTAGTAGTCGGGATTGAGTAGTAGAGACCTGCCCAAGAGGTTGTTGTACCCATGAGCATCGGCTCCTTACCCTCCTCCTGAGCGTAGAGACGGAAGTGAGATGTCTTAACGTCGAGGTTGTAGCACGGCTCGCCAGCTGCCTTGTTGTTAGGCATGTTGAAGATAATCTTAGCATCCATACCAGCCTTGCTGTTGTAGAGCATCTTGGTGTTAGCAGCGTCGATAACCGGAGCAGCCGGTGTAGCGTAGTTGCCACGAACGATAGAGAACTCGCCGAGCAATACCTCAGCATTCTTAGCGTTCTTGAAGTTGAGAGCTACGAGAGCAAGTGTCTTGCCGTCGAAGTCAGAACCTACTGTGAATGTCTGCTTAACCCATTCGTTAACGTCAGCTACACGGTCTGCCTTGCAGAGGTTGTAAGCTACGCCTGTGCTCTCGCTGCCCTCTGCCGAGAGAACGAGGTCGAGGTCTGTTGCACCCTCGTTGAGCTTATAGCGAACAGTGATAACGTCGCCCTTCTTCAAAGCGTACTTTGTCTTGAAGAGGTGGAGATACTCGTTAGCTGTTGTACCAGAAATCTTGAGTGTAGAACCTCCGAAGTAAGCATCGTCCCATACGAACTGAGCGTCGAGTCCTGCAGCAGGAACGTCAGCTGCTGTACGTCCGAGGAGCTTGTCAGCGAACCAGAAGTGCCATGTAGGCAGGTAGTCCTGCATACCTACGTTGTACCAAGGAGAGCTTACCTTGCGCTCGCCATTGAGGTTGAAGAACTTACCGTTACCGAGGTTGAAGTAAGTGATGAACGGCTCCTCAGCGAGATCCCAGCTCAGCGGTGAGCGTGCTGTCATGAATGCAGCCATACCGTGCCACTGTGGGTTATAGGCAGTGTACTGGTGCATACTCTTAACAGATGGAGTGATAACCGGGTTGCGATTACCGCCACCGAAGTAGCACTCTGTACGGCGGAGGTAAGCAAACTGCTTCTTATCATCAGACGAACCGAGCTCTGAACGGCTCTCCCAGAACATATTCTGAGAGTGAGCTCCCCAAAGACCGATAGAAACACGCTGATCTACCAAGAGAGGCCATGATGTGCCGCCAGGCTGACCGCCCTGCATATTAACACCGCAATAAAGGTCGAGCGGATCGCGACCGAGCTTCTCTGCGAATTCTACTGAAGGAGCGAGCTGACCACGGTTCCAGTTGTAGTTGAAGAAGAGTGATGTACGTACGTTCTTGCTGTCACCGAATGTCTCCTTGTTATGATTGCCGAGACCACCGTCGAATGAAACCTGACCGTAGTCGTTTGTACCGTCATACCAGAAGTTCTCAAAGATCGGGTTAACCGGCAACATCTTCTTAACGAGGGCTGCGTGGAATGTGCGTACACCCTTAACATAAGGACCACCGCCATAGAACTCAGAGTTGTAGCCGAGACCGTCGATACCATAGTACTGCAAGAACTTAGAAGTCTTGTCTACGTCCAGAGAAGCAAGACCCTTAAGGCATGCCGCCCAGCTTGCGCTGAGGCTTGCGTTAGGAATAGAAGCTACACCTGATACACCAACACCGTTCTTGTGAGCTACGTCGAGGAAAGCAGCCGGGATACGTCCGAGCGGAGATGTCCAGTTGCCCCAGTGTGTAACGTACGACCACATAGAGAATACCTCCGAGTCAAATACGCCGTTAGGAAGTGCGTTGAAGTCAGAGTTGTTTACCGGAATCCAAGCGATGAGCTTCTTGTCGTTCTTCGCATTGAGATCAAGACGCACCTGAGTAGCCTCGTTGCGGAAACGAGCACGTGGCTTAACACGTGAGATATAGAAGTTGTCGTCTGCTGTCACCTGGTTGCCTGGAGTCCAACCCTGAATAAGGGTGTGGAAGTTTTCGCTGCCAGTGTTCTTACCAGCTTCTACATAACCTTCACGCATCTGCTGTGCGTTAGCGCTCATCACAGAAAGTACGAGACCTGCTGCGAGAGTCAATGTTTTACGGGATAAATTCGCCATAAGATTTGTATTTAGTAAAATTGATTAAGTTTTTATTTATATAAATAATGTAAGTTAGAGAATGCAAAAGTGGCAAATACACTTCCATTCGCCTTGCAAAAATACACATTTTTTATATAACAAAGAACAAACGCTTATTGCGTTTTCATAATATTAACATCTTTAACACTTCGGGGGCAGGGGGATGCCACCAGAGGGTGCAGGTGTCTCTCAAGGGGGTGCACTTGTCTCCTAAGGGGGTGCACTTGTCTCAAGTGCACCAACAAAACTAACGATGCACTTCTTGCAGGGGGTGCACTTGTCTCAAGTGCACCAACAAAACTAACGATGCACTTCTACCTGGTTGGTGCAGTTCTTGCTCTGGCAAGCGGCAAAGCCGAGCGGAGACAACTGCACCCCCTAACGATACACTTCTTGCTTACTTGGCGCACTACTACTTGGTTGGTGCACTTGAGACAAGTGCACCCCCTAAAAGCACCCCCTACAAGCACCCCCTGAAAGCCCTTACAGCAGATACTGCACATTCTCTGCTACATATAATGAATAGCTATCTTCCGGCAATCCGTTAGGGTTATTAACAATATACGCAAGTTTATGTGCGAAGTCGTCTTCCCCTCGCATCATGCGATCGAACATCTCGCGCTGCCAAACATTACCATCAGTCGCTACACATTGTTTTATCATACGCGACGAGTAGCGCTTCAACTTACTGACGATAGGGATAACGCTGTTTTCTCCAATTGGCGACAGTAGTATATGAACATGGTTGGGCATGACGACGAAGGCATGGAGGTGATACGTCTGCTTATCGTTGAAGAACAAAGCATCCTCAACAAACTGTCTGCACTGTGCATCACGCAACACACAACCGCCATATCCTTGCATCAACCACCCATCCACTATATCTTCCAAACGTTTCTCCTCTGCCGTCAACTCCCCCTCCTTCGTCTCGCGCCGTCCTAATGCCTCGCGCATGAGTGCCAGTTCCTGCAGCTTGGTCTGCGGGAGCGAGTCGGCAAGACGAAAGGTGATGAACTGCACCGCCTCTGGCTGAAACCAATGAGGCAAGTGACCACACTGAATGAGGATGTCGGAATGACGGTTGAGGAAGGTAATGTGGGGCATGAGGTATAGCGGGAGGGTAAACAGGGTTAGATAATTTGATTGAGGAGGGGTGCTCGCAAGGGGGTGCAGTTGTCTCAACTGCACCAACAGAACAATCGGCACTTCTGCTTTGTTGGTGCACTTGGGACAAGTGCACCCCCTGGTGGCACTCCCTTATTAGTCGGCGAGGGTGAAGTCGAGCTGTTTCTTTTCGAGGTTGGCACTTGCCACCTTGATGCGTATGGGGTCTCCAAGCTGATACTTGTTGTGGTGGCGTCTGCCCACGAGACAGTAGTTGCGCTCGTCGAAGTCGTAGTAGTCGTCGTCGAGGTCGCGCATCGGCACAAGACCCTCGCAGTGGTTCTCGTCAATCTCGCAGTAGATGCCGTACGACTGTATGCCTGAGATGTGCGCATCGTAGACATTGCCCACACGTTCAGACATGAACTCCACAGCCTTGTACTTGATAGAGTCGCGCTCGGCGTTGGCAGCCACCTGTTCCATCTCCGACGAGTGCTCGCAAAGCTCCTCGTAGTGCTCCTTGTTGGCAGAGCGTCCGCCCTGCTGGTAGCGAGTGATGAGTCGGTGAACCATCGTGTCGGGGTAGCGGCGGATAGGCGACGTGAAGTGGGTGTAGTAGTCGAACGCCAGTCCGAAGTGTCCGATATTGTGGATAGAGTACTTCGCCTTCATCATGGCGCGCAGCGCCACGGTCTGTATAAGGTTCTGCTCGCGCTTGCCCTCGCACGCCGACATGAGCGTGTTGAGCGACTTGGCGAGAGCACCCTTCGTGCCGTCGGTCTTCATCTTGTAGCCGAACTTCACCACGAACTCGCGCAGCGTCTCGAGCTTTGTCGGGTCGGGGTTGTCGTGCACACGATAAGGCAGCGTCTTCGGCTTCTTGCCCTTCGCCACCTTGCCCACCGACTCAGCCACGGTGCGGTTGGCGAGGAGCATGAACTCCTCGATGAGCTTGTTGGCATCCTTCGAACGCTTGAAGTAGCAGCGCACCGGTTTGCCCTTCTCGTCTACGTCGAAGTGGAGTTCTTCGCGGTCGAACTTCACGGAGCCATTCTTGAAGCGTGCTGCGCGCAGCTTCTTAGCCAGTCGGTCGAGCATGATGAGCGCATCGGCATTCTCGCCCTTGTATCCACCCTTGGGTGCTGCAGGTGCGGGTTCACCCGTGCCGTCTACCACGCCGTTCTGCTCGAGCAGCTCCTGTACCTCTTCGTAGGCGTAGCGGCGATTCGACTTGATAACGGTGTGCACAATGCGGTATGCCTTCACGTTAGCGTCCTCGTCGAGGTTGAAGATTACGGAGAACGCCAGTTTCTCCTCATCAGGTCGGAGCGAGCAGATGAAGTTGCAGAGACGTTCGGGGAGCATCGGTATGGTGCGGTCGACGAGGTAGATGCTCGTGGCGCGCTTCACAGCCTCCTTGTCTATCACGGAGCCTTCTGTGACGTAATGCGACACGTCGGCGATGTGCACGCCCACCTCCCAGAGTCCGTCCTTGAGCTGTCGGATGGAGAGTGCGTCGTCGAAGTCCTTTGCGTCCTTCGGGTCGATGGTGCAGGTGAAGACATCGCGGAAGTCCTCGCGCTCGGCGTAGTCCTCCGGCGTTATCTCAGCTGAAATCTTCTCGGCAGCCTCCTCCACGTTCTTCGGATACTTATACGGCAAGCCGTACTGCGCGAGGATGGTGTTCATCTCCACGTCGTTGTTGCCAGCCTTTCCGAGTACGTCTACCACTTCGCCAATCATGTTGCGGTGATCCTGATCGGGCCACTCCACGATGCGCACCACGGCGTTGTCACCGTCCTTGCCACCTTTCAGCTTTCGGCGCGGAATGATGATGCTGTTCGCCAGCACGTTTGAAGGCGAGATGAGCGTGCAGAGGTCGTGGTCGAACGAGAGTCGTCCGACGAAGGTGTCCTTGGCACGTTCCAATATCTGTATCACCTGCGCCTCCTTGATGTGGTTCTTGCGTCGCGCCATGCAAGCGAAGCGCACGCGGTCGCCGGTGAGAGCCCACATCGAGTTGCGTTCAGCCACGAAGATAGGCTTGTCGGAGTCGTCGGGCCTGATTGAGTTCTTGCCGTTTGTCTTGCGCTGGAAGATGCCCTCCTGCACCTGTCCCTTCATGTTCAGCTGATACGAGTTGTCGGTGACGCGCGTGATGAAGTCGTCCCACGCCATCTCCTCCATGATGTCAATAGCGAGCATCTTCAGCGGATGCGTGTCGAGATGCAGTGAGCGGAATATATCTTTAAACGATAGTGTCTTGCCTGGGTTGGAGGCGAAGAGTTCTTCAAGCTTCGGGGCGAGCTGTTTCTTAGTCAAGCGCTTGCCACCTTTCTTTCCTTTTCCCATAGTATTTGGTTTTTTGTCGGCGAGGGTGTGAGCCTCGTCGAAGTTATTGTTTTTCTTTTGCAAATAAACAAAAAAAAATTGGAATAGCAATGCGATTGTGTCAGTTTTTTAGAATTGGTGCTGTTTAGGGGGTGCAGCTTAGGGGGTGCAGTTGTCTCAACTGCACCAACAGAGCAGAATGTGCAGTAAACTCTGTTGGTACACTTCTTGCTCTTGCTTCTAATTTGTTGGTGCACTTGAGACAAGTGCACCCCCTTGTGCAAACGTTTGCACAGCGCAAAGAAATTCTGTGAGCCACGGATGCGCTCTATATTAAAATAATGTGATAACTTTGCAAGCGTAATTAAAAACCAATCTAACGAATGTCTGAACTGCAACCAACCACGATGAAGGACATCGCCGAACATTTCGGTGTGTCCATAGCCACTGTGTCGCGTGCCCTCAACGGTAGCGCACGTGTCAGCGAGGAGAAACGCAACCTTATTTGCGAGTACGCCCATGCGCACAACTTCTACCCGAACGATATCGCCAAATCGCTGCGCAACTCTCACAAGCAGCCGGTGAAGGTGATTGGTGTCATCGTGCCCGAGTTCACACATTATTATTTCTCCACCATTCTCAACGGCATCGAGGACGCTGCGTCGAAACGTGGCTACCGCATCATCGCCACCACCTCGCGCGAGCAGTACGAGCGCGAAGTGCAGCTGTGCCAGATGTTCGAAGCTCACCAGGTGTGCGGCGTAATCGTGTCGCAGGCTAAGGAGACGCAGGACTACGCCCACTTCCAGGCACTGATAGACCGCGGCATACCGCTCGTGTTCTACGACCGCATCTGCACGGGTGTGGACGCAAGCCGCGTGGTGGTGGACGACTACCAGGGGGCGTTCGCTGCCGTGACACACCTCATTGAGACGGGCTGCCGCCGCATCGCCTTCTACGGCATGAAGGGCAAGACGGCACTCGGACAGAACCGCTACAACGGCTATCACGACGCACTGCTGAAGGCGGGTATGCAGCCCGACGAGTCGCTGGTGTTCGTCTGCGACAAGCGCGAGGATGCCGAGCGCATCACGCCCGGCGTGCTCAGCCGTGCCGACCGCCCCGACGCGTTCTTCTGCGTGAACGACGACACAGCCATCGGTGTACTTTACACGGCGAAGCACAACGGCTTCCGCGTGCCCGACGATGTCGCGGTGTGCGGTTTCACCAACGGCGAGCGTGCCATCGCCTGCGACCCGCAGCTCACCACCGTGGAGCAGCGCGGAACAAAGGTGGGCGAAGAGGCTGCCACCATACTCATGGACAAGGTGGAGGGGCTCACGCCGTGCGACCGCATCGAGAAGCGCGTCGTAAAGACAAGGCTCGTCGTGAGGGAGAGCACGAAGGCTTAGAAGGCGGCGCATAAGCCGAACTAAGCCTCTCTAAGCCTTCCTAAGCCAAGGATTCGAGGGAGGGCTTAAAGAGGCATAAGAAGGCTTAGCTCGGCTTAGCTCCTAAAGAGGCCTAAGAAGGCTTAGTTAGGCTTAGCCTCAAAGTCCTCCAAAGAAAAACCAAAAAACCAAAATAACAATGAAACCAAAACCAAATCAAAGTTTCTTGAAACTGTGGAACCTCAGTTTCGGATTCTTCGGCGTACAGATTGCGTACGCCCTGCAGAGCGCGAATATCTCGCGCATCTTCGCCACACTTGGTGCCGACCCACACAGCCTCAGCTACTTCTGGATACTACCACCACTCATGGGCATCCTCGTGCAACCCATCATCGGCACGCTGAGCGACCGCACATGGTGTCGCTTCGGCAGACGCATACCCTACCTCTTCGTAGGTGCATCGGTAGCCGTAGCCGTGATGTGCCTGCTGCCCAACGCCGGCTCGTTCGGCATGGCTGTGAGCGCAGCCATGGTGTTCGGTCTCGTCTCGCTGATGTTCCTCGACACGAGCATCAACATGGCGATGCAGCCGTTCAAGATGCTCGTGGGCGACATGGTCAACGAGCAGCAGAAGTCGCTCGCCTACTCCATACAGTCGTTCCTCTGCAACGCCGGCTCGATCGTGGGCTACCTCTTCCCCTATTTCTTCACAGCCATCGGCATAGCCAACGAGGCGCAGAAGGGCGTGATACCCGACTCGGTCATCTACTCGTTCTACATCGGTGCGGCGATACTCATCCTCTGCGTCATCTACACCACACTGAAGGTGAAGGAGTGGAACCCGCAGGAGTACGCCGAATACAACGAGGCGAAGCCCGAGGAAGACGAAGGCAAAGCCAACTGGATGGAACTGCTGCGCAACGCTCCGTCGATGTTCTGGAAGGTGGGTGCCGTGCAGTTCTTCTGCTGGACAGCGTTCATGTTCATGTGGACATACACCAACGGCACCATTGCCGACACCGTATGGAACACCACCGACACCGCGTCGAAGGGCTACCAGGCGGCAGGCAACTGGGTTGGCGTGATGTTCTGCTGGCAGGCTATCGGCTCTGTACTGTGGGCAATGGCTCTGCCACGCTTCAAGAACGAGAAGGCGGCTTATGCGCTGAGCCTCATCATCGGTGCCGTGGGCTTCGCTCTCGTGCCGTTCGTACACGACAAGAACCTACTCGCTCTGCCGTTCATGCTTATCGGCTGCGCATGGGCTGCGATGCTCGCCATGCCGTTCGCCTTCGTCACGAACGCTCTTGAGGGCTACGGTCACAAGGGTGCTTATCTCGGACTCTTCAACGGCACCATCTGCATCCCGCAGATCATTGCAGCAGCGTGCGGTGGCACCCTGCTCTCGATGGTTGGCTCTGTGCAGAGCAACATGATGCTCATGGCTGCTGCGTCGCTCGTGCTGGGCGCCCTGTGCGTGGCTCGCATCAAGAAGTAACGTAGCGATTAGTAGCGGTGGTATCCTTGCCGCCGCAACACCTTATTATTCTATATTACTGTCTGGTAAAACTAATAATGTGGTCAAAGACGGGCTGAAAGCCCAAAAATCACATAGCCCAGGGCAGCGCCCTGGGTATTGAGTGTATATGTTGAACAATGCGCCCTGTAAGGGCAAAAGCCTTAATAATTAGGCTTTTGCCCTTACAGGGCGTTAGGTTAGTGTGGCGCATATTTACCCAGGACGTTGCCCTGGGCTATGTGCTTCTGCCCCTTCGGGTAGGGTGTTCAAAATCGCTTTAAAATCCTGCGCATTTTTTACCTATAGTATT
>OGJJ01001200.1_pt1 | contig 20443 bp, 21 predicted proteins | sample 1572081 | NCBI WGS metagenome assembly OGJJ01 (sample SAMEA2582122, study PRJEB24529) | metagenome | biome: Human gut stool | place: China | collected 2011
TTAAGCCGCTCACCCATACTTCCTTGTTTTGACGATGCAAAGGTAGAAAGGGAGAGTGAAGTCTTTTTTCGTAGCAAGAAAAAAGTTTCAAAAAAGTTGTTTTTGGGGCATTTTTTCCAGAAAAAAGGCTTTAAAGAGTCTCTTTTTCGGCTTTAAATGATGTATCATGTACACACCTATACATATATACATGTATTCACGTCCACATGACCAACAACAATGAAAGTTGTATTTTTCTAATTGCGTCCACAGTGAGGACGTAATTGAAAAAGTTGCTATTTTTGCATCAAAGTATTCTTATACGAATGTCTGCGTACAAAAACAGCAACTTTCTTGGGGCACCAGTAAAATCCTGTGTTTAGGCATAGATGTTAGTAAGTCTAAACAGGAAGAACTTGACATCTATGACACCATGCAGCTGTGCCCTGAATAACTTAATCTTCTAATGAAAAGATTCTGCAGCAGCATTAGTGGCTCTGTTAACAAAATAGTAGAAAACCTCTCCTTGTCTGGCTTTTATAGTTGAAACTACGGCACAAAAGTTCTTGTCCCCAAAGGCATCAACTTTCTTGTACCATTCCGATAGGCTTTGAAGTCCAGATGTCTTTGTGGCATTCTTGTTACTAAAAATCATTCTTAGCGAATGTGTGATAGAATAGGCGGTTTCCAAGTTGGGATATAGTTCAAATAAGATCTTAGCCCTCTTCTTTTGAGCGTCAGTCCATTTGTCAGAGGAAGTCATAAGAAGGTATCTGGAGCGTGCAAGCAACTCACAGACAGTATCACCATTATCAAGCTTCTTCGACTCGTACTTTCTGTTCTTTCTGTCTGGTTTGCGCCCTTGGTTGCCCTTTCGTTTTCCACCATTCTTTTCGAGGTATTTCTTTCTTCTCTCGGCATATCTTTTATTGCGTAGCTTCACATCCTTACGTGCTTTTGCCTCTGCTCTTTGAGCTTGGCGACGATACTTTACGCGAAGCTGCTGCATGGCATCACAGCAGTCTTTCTGAACATGGAAACGGTCAATGGTAATTGTTGCATATGGGATACTTTGCTCCACGATGGAACGCATACTCTCAGAGAAGTCCATGGTTACTTCGAGGACTTTGGCCCTCTCGTACCAAAGGATGTGCTTTAGAGCTTCCACAACGGTTTCAACTTTAGTTCCTTTGATGATGGCTATAATGGCTCCCTTGCCTCAATGTGCATCTTTATTGGTCACTATGGTGTAAAGTTCTCCATCAGACAGAGAAGTTTCGTCTATGCAAATATTTGGACCTATGTTTTTATAAAACACAAGCCAGTCCTCTGCATGCGCAAGTTCCTTCCAGGTTCTAAAACCGCTAAGAAATTCCTTGTAAGCACGTTCAAACTCATCACCCTTGATGTGATAGGGTTTCTGGAGTGATCTTGCTGTAATCGGGGATGTATCCAAGCAATTCTTTTAAAAAAGCGGCAAACTCTTTTGAGTGCCGTGTCCCCTGGGCTGTCAACTCCCAGTTCCTGCTATAGCTCTTGCCATCCTCATCCTTCCAACGTCGGCGACGAACATGGAGCACTGTGCGATGGTCACGAATAGGAAAATCATTGATGCAAGATTCTGCATAGAATCCATTGGCTTGCAAGTCAGAGTGTCCGGCAGGCTGAATATCCTTCTCGTCAAGATACAGATGGAGTAGAAGTTCCTGGTTACGTTCTTCCTCTTTGACATCTATCAGGTCAAAATACTCCGTAAACTCTGCTGGTAAAATATAGCTTAAAAGCTTTACTAATGGTTCTTTCCGCATAATCATTTTTGTTTTATGGGGCACAAGATACGAAATATTCTCCATAATCCAATATTATATGACACAGGTTTTTTACTGGTGCGCCGAAAACCCGTCGAGAAGCCGACCCTTCGGATGGAGGTTTCCCCATCCCTTGAAGAGACAAAGGGATGGACGCTCAAAGACTGGTATGACTATGCAATTCGGTTTCTTGAAGAGTTCAAGAAAGAAGTCCAAGCTCAGGAAGGAAAGAAGAAGGGTAAAGGAAAGTTCAATCTGGATAGGGCACAGATTTTTGCCTGTCTTCACTTTGATGCGAAGTCCAGCATTCCTCACCTTCACATCCTCATCAACCGCATCGACCTTGATGGGAATCTGATGGATGACTCCTTCATCGGGGAAAAAGCAGTTAAAGCTGCCCACGCCATCAATGTTGAACGTGGATGGGAGTTGCCCGAGGATATTCACGATGCTCACATAAAGGAGATAACGGAAGCCTGTTATTACATCCTGCATGGAATGGCAAGATATGATGGAACGCTTATATACACGGTCTTGAAAGTCGTGGCTACAAAGTCAAGGAACAACGTGACAAACAAGGTGTGCTGCATGGGTACACCGTGCTTCGTGGTAACTCTCGTTTCAAGTCATCGATATTGGGCAAAGGTCGTGACCTAACTGCATCCAAACTTGAAGCCACATGGAAAAAACTTCACCCAGTCGCTCCAAGTATTGTGAAACCCTGTCCTACTGTGGGCACCTCACAGACCACTGATAGAAAACCTCTTGTGGAACGCTATGCCGAGCGTCAGAGCGTTCCACAAGCTAAGCCGGAAGCCCCATCTGTCTTCAGGAAAATCCTGTCTGTTGATGATGAGAAATATTCCATCATAATGCCGATGGATGCATACACGGCTATGAAGGATGCCATCGAAGTTCCAGACGAGTCTGTGCCATTTGAGAACGTCTTGAACGTAGCCATGCTGCTGTTCATAAACTACGTTGATGCCGCCACTTCCATATCTGAATCCTGTGGTGGCGGTGGTTCCACTCCGTCAAACTGGGTGAAGGACAAGGATGAAGATGACCGCGAATGGGCACGACGCTGCGCCCAACATGCTAACTGGCTATGCAAGCCAATGAGCAGGTCTGTAAGAAAAACCAAAGGAATGCACCGTTAAAAACAAAACAGTATGAGTAATAAAAATAAATATGACAACCTTGTTGAGGAAATTAACAGGAAGGAAGAGATTGTCGACCAGAAGTATAATCTGGCTGAGCAGTTAAGCCAGGTCACCAAGAATGTGAACGATGTGAAAGCAATCGTTGACAAACTTGTAGCAGTCATTGACGATTTGAAGAAAATCGTGTTAGTCGTTACTGCTGCCAGCAAGAGTACTGATAATGCTGTAACTGCCATCACTAATACTATTCTTGACAGCCGGAATGTTGTCATCACGAATAAGCTGGATGATGAGTCTGTCAAACAGTTGCAGACCAAGTACGAAACGTATTACCAAAAAGAGAAAAAGCTGTATGATAAGCACCGTATTGACATTGGAGAGATGCTTGAACAAAACAAAGACCACTGCTATGAGATTATCAACCGAGGCGATGGTGTCTATTTCGGAAGGAAAACATTCATGCGGTTATACATTGTCTTTTGCATCTGTTTTGGCATCATTCTCCTGGAGGTAGTCTATGGCTTGTTGAAGTTGTGTGGAACGTAGTGAAGAATTAAAGTCGTTAAAAAGAGATTTACCCTGTACTGTTCAAAGATGTCCTGGCTGTATTGAGGGCAACTTTCAATTAAAACATTTGTCATGTGACAGGGTGTACGAGGGTAAATGCAGAAAGGACAATGCGAGGAATTGGCAGACAAAAACATCATGTTCTTGTCTGCCGAATTTCATGCCGCATGACTAATTGGCTCATCATGAAAAGCTGTAGAGTCGAATGGATGACTTCTCGTTTAAGAGTTTCATGAGCGCGAAGTAAACATCTACACTTAATTATAGAAACCTTTTAAAATCTTCTTTGTCTGTTAAGTACTCCATAATGAAATAGTTACTTACAAAAATAAAAGACGACTCTTTTAACTCTGCCGAGCCAAGATCACAACTTTCAGCACTTCCATAAAAATATTCACTAGAATAACAATTTGAATAATAATATCTCTCAGGGTGTGCGTCCCAACCATTTTTTTCCTCCTGATATTCCAACTTTGTTTCTAATAACAAGTTTATTTTGCTAATTACACGTTGAGGCATTTTATGACCTTTTCTTGGCCTAAATTCGTAAGATTTGTACCTACTTTCATGGTCATCCCTGCCAACGCGATTTTGACCAATTTGTTTGTGTTCTATATTACAGCAGAACACAAGTCTATATATATCGTAAAAACTTTCGTCAATTACAATTTTTTGCATGTTTGTTAGATAGGTGCTAATCTCATCATATTCTTTATAGTCTTCAGGAATACAAACCATGTAAAGTTGACGACTCGCTTCTAAATCAAAATACCTATATAGATATAAGTGCATAACACATGCTATATAGGCGGCTATGTCATCTTCAAAATTTAAATTATAAGGTATTTCCTCCTTAAGATGACAATATGCGACCCTTTCAAGTCTATTATATAGCAATTTTTGGTTAAATGCAAATTCAAATATTCTTGCAAAGTAAATATTTAAATAACTTAATTCGCTGCCACAAAATTTTACCACAATATCATTGTCTTTTTTTTCTACATTAATTGTAAGTAGTGTTAACAATGCTTTCTCTAATGTAAATGGCAAATTAAGCCTATTATTTCGGTCAAACAAATATTCATGACTTGCAGTGACACAAGATAAGGTTGGAATTAATATTTTGCCCTTCACTGGCCAACCATGTTGTAAGTAATCAACATTTATCAGAGAAAGTGGCCTTTTAAAAAAGTAATGCTCATGCTCTTCTCCTTCAAGATATTTGCGAATTTTCTCAGGAAACTCAACAAAAAGATAATTAATTGTAGAAGAGTATTTTTTTAACCAACCTTCTTTATTATCAAAACCTTTCCATATAATATCATAAGATTCAAATGTATACGGATATTTATCGGTTTCTCTATTCTTATAATCTTTATCAAATAAAGTTAGTTCAATCTTATAAAAATACTCCGAATAATTGATATCTACGTAATGACCATCTCGGGTAGGAAGACCACCAGTCCCAGATTGTCTGCGAACTTTAATACTATTTATAATGATATACTCTAATGTGATCTCTGACGAGAAAATCTCCAATGTATTCAAATCAATATAACCCACATTGCAATTAGTCCAAATTCCATCTTTTAATGAATCTGGAAAAGACACATAAGGAACTCTATTTTGTTTGTGATTATTTGTGGATGAAGATCTATAATTCCATCCTTTGTACTCTAGATAGGTTTGGGAATTATCCCTATTTGTTTTTAGGGATACATTCTGCATTATTTCACCATTAAACAATATAAGCATATTTTTATCAGTCATCTTACAAAAAGAGCCCCCAAGCAGTGTCTCGACAGGCGACCAAACCTCTATGCAACACTGCGAGGGAGTTCTGTATATTTGTTTGCCTATTGGCAGTTAGGGTCTTTTGCCGATGAATGAAACGTAGATTGTTCGTCATGCGCTCATTGCATGGGCGCAAAGTTAATAAAAAAACGGCAGAAAACGGCAGGATTGTATATTAAATAAGGTGAAGATGACGTTTTTTGTCCTGTTTTTGCATCAAAATGCTTCCTTCACCTTATTATTTCCCTAGCTTTTATTGCTTGTTCGCACCAAAGATTACCTGTCCGACCACACGTGACCATTGGTACATTTGGGGTATGTTCTTAAAAGTTTTACTAATGGTTCTTTCTGCATAATCATTTTTGTTTTATGGGGCACAAGATACGAAATATTCTCCATAATCCCATATTATATGACACAGGTTTTTACTGGTGCGCCACTTTCTTTTACAGGATTTTCAACGATTAAATTACCTCTGTCGCACCACAAAAACCGTTTTAATCCCGATATTTGTAATTTTATTGCAGATTTCGGGGTTAAATCCAGTTTTTATATATGTTTGATGCTTTTACTATCAATAAACCAATGAATAGTTCACATTGAAATAGGAATCTGAAACCTTCATGGTTGTAATCACCATGGATTTGTCCTGGTTGGTGAAGCAGTACTGCAGGCTGGCTTCATCAGCAGAAACAAGCGTGTAGTGCTTCTTCAGATAGTCAATGACAAGCCCACGGTTCACACTTCGCTCCGTATCTATAACAGAATAAAGGGAACCGTCAAGACGGGAGAAACTGTAAAGAATGCCTTCACTACCCTGCCCAGTCATAAAGGTCAACTGGATGTTGTCGCCGGAAGTCTCAGCTACCTGGCGGTAACGCTTCATGGATTGAGCCATATAGCTCTTGACCTCATCCACATTTGCACCCATGATATGGTAAGGCTCTGTCCAAACGTCCAGTTTTGTTTCCGGACTCTCGACCTCCTCCATCGGGTCATCATTGTCGCAAGAGGTGAATACTACTGGTGAAGCCATCATCATCAGAAGGATGGCGATTGAAAGATACTTTTTCATTTTCATGACTTTTCGTTTTTAATGTTATTTATTTCATTGTATTCATATCCACATGTGGACATGTATTAACGTCTATATGTATATATGTATCAACGTACACGTGTATCAATGTATTCATGTGTACATGACTACACGTCCACACTTTCTACATGACTTCCCTGATGGTTTTAGTCCTGATTTTCTTGACCTTACCATATTTCGACTCATAAGCTTCAATGCCTTGTTTCATGACGTATTCCATGAACGAGCGGATGGTGAAACCTTCCTTTCGGGCGATGGTCTGAACCTTGTCAACGAGTTCCTTTGAGCAGATAAAGGAGAAATGTCGCCAGGGTTCATCATTGGGCGAATCGCTCTCTGTCTGAGAGTTGGGAGCAGAAATCTGTTGCTCCTGAGGATTCCCAGGAGACCTGTCAAATCTGTCCTGCGGATGAATGGCAGCCTTACCGAGAATGTTGCCAAGCAGGATGTCCATATTCTTCTTTGCCATAGTCTTTACTGATTACGTGAAATAATTTCTTCTGTCAATGCCTGATAGTCCTTCGCTCCGTTCGACTGAGGGTCGTACTCGAAGATGCTCTGACCGCTGCCTGCCGATTCTGCCAGGGCGATGTTTTCTCGGATGCGAGTCTTCATGGTGATAGTCTCATAACGGGACTTCACGGCTTGCTCAACCACCTTGTTCAATTTGCGATGGTTGAATCTGGCGATAAAGACTCCTCCAAGTCTGAGGTTCGGCTTCACTCGCTGCAAGGTCGAGACAAAGGAATCGAGCATTCGCATTCCTTTCAGAGGAAGAAGCTCTGGAGTCATTGGAACGATGATTTCATCTGCAGCAAGGAAAGCGTTTGTGGTAACGATTCCCAAAGATGGAGGACAGTCTATGAGAATGTAGTCATAGTTCTGCTTCACGGGTTCGAGCAGTCGGCTCAGCAGCTGTTCTCTTGCCAGGAGATTGGTCAAGGCAATCTCTGCGCTTGCCATTTCGAGGGAGGAAGGAACGAGGTCGAGGTTCTCCCTGACGTGCTTCACTGGCAGGGGTGCGCCATCAACCAGAGAGTCAAAGATACTTGCCTGCACCTCATTTTCATTTAGGATGAAATACAGGGTAAGATTTGCCTGACCGTCAAGGTCTATGAGCAGGACTTTCTTGCCCATACGTGCCATACAAGCCCCGATGGAGGCTGTAGAGGTGGTCTTCGAAACGCCACCTTTATGATTGGCGAATGTAATGATTTTCAATGACATAATATAAAATCTTTTGTATATATGTATTAACGTATTCATGTGTACATGGCTCCACGTGTACGTGGCTACATGTATTAACGTGTACAAAGGTACGGGTATCTGGCGAAAGTTCCTTCACGCTTCCCCTAACAACCCAAAGTGTCAGGGGAAACGTCAGGATTTGAGGTATCATTTATTCAAAAGTGAAGGTGCGGATGTAGAAATAGGTGTCATCGTCCTCATACTCATATTCATTGATGAAGTCCATCATCTGCTCATCGGTTCGCTCTCCCTGCTCAATGCCGGTCTTGGAAGTCCATTCCCTGATGGCTTCTCCGATAGTGCCGTAAACATCATCACAACAATCCTCGAATGGTTCGCCGGATGCGCTGACACAACATTCTTCGGGAAAATAATCGCCTTCATCGTGGGTGTAATAGACCTCACATCCACACTCGCAGCATCTGTAGGAAATGCTCAGTTCATCATCCAGGAGTCCGTTTATCTCAAAGAAGAGGTCATTGCAAGCATCCCAGGCAGTTTCGGTCTCGAAGGAAAGCAGACTGGTGTCTTCATCCTCCTCATACTCTGCCCAGTAGATGTGACCACGCACACAGATGTGCTTCTTCTGATAGTCGATTCCATAGTGCTTTGCAAGGTCATCCAGCCAGATGTTCCTGCTGTTCACCTCCATGCGCTGAAGGGTGTTCCAAAGGTTGCTTACTGCCTTTTGGGTTCCTGTAACCTTATAGGTTGTTGTTGCCTGATTAGCCATTGTCTTGTATATTTATTTGATTACCATTCTGTATAATAACTCTGGTCGTTGGATTCACATTCCTCTGCCCATTCCTCATCTGTGAAGTCGCTATGCAGACAGTCCTTGCTGCAATAGTAGGCTACTCCCATGTCTGCACAATAACCCTCACGCATCAGCTTGCCGCATTCAGAGCATCGTCTGCAAGCCCTGTCGGTGTTCCACCAATAGTCCACGAAAGACTCTGCCACCACGTCCTCGCTTGTGTTCTCATCCCATTTGTCAAGATGGGATGAAGCAAACTGGTTCAACTCCTGCTCACTGAAGAGTTCCTTGTCTGTGCCGTTCACCGCCTGGGTTAGTCGGCTGAGAATTGATTTCATTGTTGTCATAATGCCATCTGATTTTATCTCCCTTTCGTAGATCAACTACTTCGGGGATGGTTAAAAATTATGTTGCATCCAGAAGGTGTTATGGCTATCCATACAAGGTTTTGTCTGCAAAATACTACCCGAATGGTGTGGAGATTTTTCAGCAAAGCAGCGCCCTGACCTTGTAAAGATAAGACAGAACCGTTACCTTCGCAACAGAATTCTTACCGATTCCCAGAAGTCGATGAATGAAATCCTCCTATAACTGGCTATCCTTTCAGCAAGGAAAAGTATAAGCATAAAATAGAAAAACCTGTTGTATATCTGTTGGTTATTGACGGTTTTGCATCGTTTTAATAGGGTATTAAAATGAAGCAGAATGATTAAAATGACAAGAAGTATAAGCACAAAAAAAGCGACCCGAAGGCCGCTCTTTTATCTGGAGAGAAGGATTTACTTATCCTTCTGGGTCTTGCCCTGCTGAGAATCAGGAGCATTCTCCTTCTCAACAGCTTCGTAGAACTTGGTGGCTACGAGAATCACTCGGTTGTGCTTGACTCCCTCGGCATCCTGCCATTCCTCTGGCTTGAAGTAGCCCTCTACAGTGAGGAGTGCTCCCTTGACCAGGCGGTCGAATGAAGAGGTATTCTCGTTCTTGCGCCAAGCCTCTACATTCATGAAGGCAGAAGTACGAGAGTTTTCATCGCCATTCTTCTCATTGCGGCTGATGGCCAGTGAGAAGCGAGCTACGCTTGCGGTTGTAAACTGATGGATGCTTGCATCCTTACCTACGAAACCAGTTACTGCGAAAGAATTTTCCATCTTTTTCATAATTCAATATTTTTAGAAGTGAAACATTTATTTTTTACGATGCTATCAGAGTTGGCAAGGAAAACATAGGAAGCAAGGAATTATAGAATTATTTCACCCTTGGGCAAGAAAAGTTTTTTGGATGAGCAGCAGACGGAAAAGTTTTTGAAAAAATTCAGAGAATAAGGCACCTGGTACTTGCAGAAATGTGGCTTGCACTAACTTTGCAGCGGAAAAAGTAAGTGTGGATGCTTCGTCCAAAAATATGAATGAAAAGGATGAGTAGAAAATATCTGCAGTTGGTTGGGTAAAGGAAAGCTGCATCCTCCTCGATGTTTGTTCAAGCAAACTGGTTGCGCAAGATGGCTTATAAGTTCAAGAGACTGGCAGGAAAACTCAAACTTCATCATGAACATGAATAAGACTAAGCGAAGGACAGAACGATCTGACCTACGACTGCCAAGGGTAAGCATCAGCATGTAGAGGGAAGCAGTTCTGAGAAGCATGATGCCTGAGACAAGAGGCAAGCTCAACCAATATCTCTTGGCAACAAGCGAAACTGAAGAGAAGGACTACGGAATTTCAGCAAGGAGAAGAAGGCAAAGCCTTGAACCAGCTAAAGAGCAGCCAAGGCAAAGCTTACGGCGCATACAAGTTTAAGGTTTAAGTTTACCCATGTATTATACATGTTCTTTCAAACTCAAATAGTAAACCACTACCCTCTTACAACCACTCAAACCAGGAAGTTTACAAGTTTAAGAAAACCATATATGTATATATGCCGAAATAAACTTGTTTATAACATATAATCAAGGATTTTGGGAGAATCTATTTTTCCTTGCTGAAATGCAAGAATAGTTATTCGAAATGGAGAGGAAAACTCATCCATATTAGGATAAAAATCGCAAAAACATGCCGATAAGTCGTGGAAATCTATCGTTTTTCAATAGATTTCCACGACTTATCGATACATTTTGGAGTTTTTGCAGGATAAATGCATTTTTATACAACCAGTAACTTCCACAAATAGCGACAGCTTTTGACAAGCAAAAGGTCTTAAATCAGCTAATTTGTGTTAATTATGCAATATTTTTGCAAGTATTCGACATCAAACTATACATTTTTCGAAGAAAAAGCTTATCTTTGCATCAGTATTAATAAGAAAATGACATTGTTATGATACTTAGAGCTACATTTGAAAATATATATTCCATCAAGGATGAGACTCAAATCAGCTTTGTGGCTGGTAAGAGCAATGCCCATCCGTCTCACGTTTCCCGTGCAGAGAAGCGTGATGACATTTCTGTTCTGAAGGCTGGTATCGTTTATGGTGCCAATGCTTCCGGAAAGAGCAACGTCATCAAGGCCATTGCCCTGCTCCAGCAGATAGCCAATGGAAGCTTTCCGCAAAGCAAGGTGGAACCTTTCAAGCTTGCTGATACCGAAGAGAAAAACTCTAAGGTCGAAATCGAGTTCAAGACCAAGGGTAAGTGCTTCGCCTATGGCATGGAGTTCAACATCGGAGGAATCAAGGAGGAATGGCTGTTTGAAATCAACAGCCGTACCGACAAGGAAGTTTTCACCAGAAAGGTTACTGCAGACGGCAACGAGTTCACGTTTGGCAAGGTGGATGGAAACGAAGAAACATCCATGCTGCTGAAGTTCATCGCCCACAGTACTCCTTCTGATTTCAGCTTCCTTTCAGAGTATGTGCGCAGAAACGGCAAGGGACTTGAAACCATACGCATGGCCAAGAACTGGTTTGCAGACGGCTTGAAGATCATCTTCCCAAGCACACGCCTGCAGGGAATTTCTTTCCTTACTGAAAACAATGACGAGCTGCAGGAAACGACTCGCTCGCTTCTTGCCTACTTCAACACGGGCATTTCAGACGTGCGCCTGTACAAAATCAAGAAAGAGGATGTAAACTTATCTTCCGATTTACTTGACAACATACTCAGCAAGGCCAAGAACGGCAAGGCGTACAGCATGGCTGCCACAGTTGGAGGCGAAATGCTTCTTTTCGAGGTAAATGCCAACGGAGGATATGAGATTTACAAGCAAAAGGCTGTTCACCGGAATCTTACTTCCGGCACAGAAGTTGTTTTTGATCTGAGCGAAGAATCTGATGGCAGCATCCGATTGCTCGACTTCATCCCAATGCTCATCGATTTGAAGCAAAATGAAGTTGACTATCTCATCGACGAGATTGACCGCAGTATGCACCCGATGCTCTCGCAGAAAATCTTAGAGTGCTATTTCTCAGGACTGGAGTCAGGAAGAGACACTCAGCTCATCTTCTCCACCCATGAATGTAACCTGCTCAACCTCGACCTTATCAGAGCTGATGAAGTCTGGTTTGTCGAGAAGGGAAAGGATGGAGCGTCTCATCTTACATCCTTGGCAGAATTCAAGCCTCGTGAAGATGTCCGCAAGGGTTATCTTTTAGGACGCTATGGAGCCATTCCGTTCTTTGCGCCTATAAGTCAATTAAAATGGTAACAGCTATGAGACAAAGAAAAGACTTTCAACGAATAGAAGGAGTTAAATCTTCTCGACTCATTGTCATAGCTGCCGAAGGAAGAGCAACCGAGAACATTTACTTCGAGGCTATGCGCCAGGAACTATGTGCAACTAATGTACAGCTGGTTGTTCTTAACCGAGAAGATGACAACTCTAATCCAGCCAATGTTCATCGTCAGATTAAGGATTTCATGGATGAATACAACATCTTGGACGATGATCAACTATGGATTGTAATTGACCGTGACGACTGGAAGGAAAAGATGCTTGCCGACATTGCACAGCTATGTCAGCAAAACAGCAATCTCAGATTCTGCATGAGCAATCCATGTTTCGAACTTTGGCTGATATTGCACCTTGAAGACATCGAAGATTATTCGGAAGAGGATAAGAAGAACCTCTTTGAAAATCCTCGCTTGTCAACTCATGGTACATGGACGAAATATCATCTTCGCAAACTGATGGGACATTATCAGGAATCAGACTATGATCCATCCATCTTGCTTCCACATGTCGAAGAGGCTATATGTAGAGCTGAAAAGCTGGATATAAACCCAAAAGACAGATGGCCGCAGACTACTGGAACCAGAGTTTATTTACTTGCAAAAAGCATCATGGACAGATAATGACCGTACAGATAAGTCGTGAGATACATTCCAAGACGATGCAATAATCCAACGCCCCTTACGTTATTATAGAAGACGAGGACAACCGCATCCGCAACCGAAGGGAGACCTTCATCAGGGAAACAGGCACCGAGGAAACGGTACTCATCACGATGATCACCTCCTATGGACTTGCGCCGGGCGGCTATTCTGATGACATCCAATGCCTGCTGACGATGGCAGATTTATTCAGATAAAAGCCGACCTCTCAAAAATGATAAAAAACCACGTTTTAGCACGAAAATGCAGATTTTAAGTGTTTACAAAAGTTAAATATGTTAAATCTTCAACCCTTTAAAATGGGCGTTTGTAAAGATATATGACATACAAAATGAATGAAATCAAGTGAAACCAAGTGAAAATACGAAAATCGTAAGTAGCTGATAATCAACATTCTTTTCATTCAGAAGGAAAGCGGCTCACAAATAGTACGTCAGTACTTAACCGATTGAGAATCAACGACATTCATTATTTGCGTGGGAAAGTGAAAGGCGTAGAAAAGGGCTTAAAAAGATACTTGAAAAAAGTAGGAAAGTAGTACTAAAAAGCACTGAATATCAGATAATTAAGGAGATAAAAATCCTCACATTTTAGCCCGGCTTTCATATGGCTCAAATCTATGTTAAATAACTGACATTCAGTTTGTTACGTTTGATGCATCGGAAAGTAAGTCGTGATAAACAACGATTAATATCGATAACAAATGATAGTTAAGGTGCTCAAAATGAGCACCTTTCTTTTTAGCCTTACTATTGGTTATAATCAATGGTAAGGCTTTTTTAGCACCTTTTTGTACCGCTCTTGTACCTCCACTTTTCAAAAGTAATAATTTGAGACTCCATTTTTGGCAAATGAGTGCAAGATTGCCGAGAGTTTTGGACAATGATGGACGATGATATAAGACTGTTGAAAATAAACGGAGTAATGACAGACGACTTTTTCTACAATAAATTAAGTAAAAAAGTATAAAAAGCGTACAAATGACAGCAAGCAAAGAAAGAATTCTAAAAATTTGCGAGTATTGTGGGAAGAGCTTCTATGCATCAAAATCCACAACTCGTTATTGCTCCAAGCAATGCAACAGTTATGCCTATAAGGCAGCAAGACGTGAGGAGAAAGTAAAGATGGCTGAGACAATGAGCCACAGAAAAGCTTCCGAGAAATCCATGTCTGAAATCCTCGTGAAAGAATACCTCACTATTCAAGAGGTCGCTATACTTTTGGGACTAAGCAGACAGACCATATATAATATGGTGTATAGTGGTAAGTTGCGAGCATCCAAGATTACTTCTCGTTTATCTTTAATCAGAAAGCGAGATATAGATTATCTTGTTGATAGTTTGCCATACACCACAAAAAAAAGTGCTTCAAAAGAAGCAGTTCATGCAAACCGAGAGCTACCTGTTCCAGAATATTACTCTGCCAAGGAAATTGCAGAAGTCCACAACACTTATGAGACCGCCATCTATGAGATAGTCAAGAAAGTCAAGATTTCAAGAATATCCATACAAGGAAGAGTATATTGGAACAAGAAAGAGGTGGATGATTATTTTGCACACCTGTCTCCAGATCCAACCATCAGTGAATGGATGACTGTTATGGACATTCAACAGAAATATTGTATGACGAAAACAGCCGTATATAGTTTCGTTAGTCACAATTCTATTCCAAGAAAAATGGAAGGTAACAATGTTCTGTATTCCAAGCGTCATGTACAATTGGCAAAAGGTGAATCCGTAGAAGACCAACTTTATTATACAATACCGGAGGCCATGAAGTTGTATGGTTTAAGTCAGGACCAGATTTATAAGCGTATCAAGAAATACGCTATTGAAAAGGTGAAGATTGGCAAGTATATCAAGATTTCCAAGCGAGATTTAGAGAAAGCTATCGGCAAGCCTAAGGTTATTTAGCAGTTATCAAAAGGTTAAGTTGTACCCCATTACATAACTCTATTATTTTGCAATCGATTTCAAAGGTCTCTTAATACGGGATCATATATGAAACATAAGTATCACATTATAAAAAGTAAACATCATGGTAAATACATGTACAAGAGTTTCTCTTCGCCAAAGAGCGATTAAAAACGACCGTATTTCTCTTTATTTGGATTTCTATCCACCAGTACGCAACCCTGAGACTATACAAATGAGTCGCAGGGAATATTTAGGTATCTATATCTATGCTCATCCAAAGAATGAGATGGAACGTGAGTTTAATACAGATATGCTCAACAAAGCAGAGGCCATCCGTTGTATCAGAACCCAATCACTCATCAATGAAGAATTTGGGTTTTTAGACAAAACACGACAGAAAGCTGATTTTTTGGCATACTTTGAGAAAATGACACATAAGAAAGATGACAAGTGGACATGTGTCTACAAGCATTTCTTCAAATTTGTTCAAGGTCATTGTACATTTGGGGATGTGACAGTGGAACTTTGCAAAAAGTTCAGAGAGTATCTTCTGAATGCAAATCAGTTGAATCGAACAAAACAAAAGGTATCTCTCAACTCTGCAGCAGGTTACTACTCTACTTTCCGTGGTCTCTTAAAAATCGCCTATCGTGACAAGTGGCTACGTGAGAACATCAATGACTATCTGGACAAGATTGAGCCACAAGATGTAAAGAAGGAGTTTCTTACCCTCGATGAAGTAAAGCAGTTGGCAGCTACTCCTTGCGATATACCTGTACTGAAGTCTGCCTCCCTCTTTGCTTGCCTCACAGGATTGCGAATCAGCGACATCTTAAAATTGCGTTGGGAAGACTTCGAGATAGCTCCCGACCAAGGCTATTGCTTGCGTATTCGTACCCAGAAGACTCAGACCGAGGCAACCTTGCCTATCAGCAACGAGGCATACGAACTATGTGGTGAACCAAGCACGGGTATCGTGTTCAAGGGATTGAAGCGCAGCATGATTAACCATCCCCTTAAAGCATGGTTGAAGAAGGCAGGAATCACCAAGCCATTTTCATTCCATTGCTTCCGGCACTCGTATGCAACAATCCAAATCGCCTTAGGCACAGACATTTACACGGTTTCGAAGATGCTCACCCATAAGAATGTAAGCACAACACAGATATATGCCGACCTCGTGAACGCAAAGAAAAGAGAGACAGCAAATAAGATTTCTCTTAAATAAATCCATTGCATTCATTTCATGGTGCCCGATATTGAAAAAATGTTCAATATCGGGCTTTTTAGTTAAAGGCTCCTAAAAGTTTTACGTGAGTCACGCGTGACTCACGTGTCTGTTTCTGCAGTTTTTCCTATTTTTGCGCCACAAATGATTAATAATACGCAATATGAAACAGTTTAAAAAAGAATTTTTGACACAGCATTTATTGGTTTTGTGTGCAATGTCTATCATTGGTGCACTTGTTCGCAACGAAGCTATGCAATATGGTGTAGACACCTTTTGCTGCAACTTGACGTTCGTTATCTCAACCACCATACTGATGGTTGTTTATCTCCATGCATTAGATAGTATCGTACGATTGCTTGCCCCATGGTTTAAGCATATCTTTTGTAATACAGTAAACAATACAGAAAGAAAGCGTCTGTCTTCTATTGCCATCAATGAAACAAATACATATGACGAGGGGGAAGAGCTAAACCTGGAAGATGTAACTTTCGTCTATGCAGATGAAGCCTCTTCTTGTATTACAAGCTATGAACAGTTGAGACAGGAAGCATTGGAAGACAAAGCCAAAAAGGAAAAGGTCTTGTTAAACTCAGCTATCGATTATACCAGAAGAACTTTTGCTGCCTACATGAAAGAGGAGCATTTGAACCAACTTTGTGACAACATCGCTATTTTCCAGTGTTGTGCCTCTACACACATGAGACATCATTCATTGATTGTTGATAAGGCTATTCGTACTATTGACTTAATGCATTATGCTTGGAATATAGGAAATCTCTTCAAGAAGAAAGGCATTGATACAGCAACCTTTATAAAACAAGTTTTTGCTGATGCGCTGGTAGATGTGGAAATATCCACTATTATAAGGAAGTTAAGAATGGAAGGTACCTGCATCATAGAATTACTACCAAGCTTAGATGTTCAAGGCGGAATTAAGACACATTATTGTTGCTGATAAGCATTGAGCGGTTATTCAGAGGTTATATCTCAGTGATATTTATCCCCATTACATAACTCATTTACTTTGTACCCGAATAATAAAAATTGAACAGATATGATAAATGAAAGTATCACCTTTGATAAGTTACCACAAGCGGTATCTTATTTAACAGAACAAGTTATCGAGTTGAAGCAAATGGTATCAGCACTTCAACCTACATCATCAGCAAATAACCATATATTGGTTGAGATTGATGAGGCTGCTATTATTATAATGAAGTCGAAGCCAACCATTTATCGATTGGTTAACCAAGGCATTCTGCCATCCTAAAAAAAAGGTAAGAAGCTATACTTCTATAAGGATGAGCTGCTTGCGTGGATTGAGAATGGTCGAAAAGCTACCAAGGAGCAGAACCATTCTGAAATGCTAAAAGCCATGCAAGGAGGAATGAAGCGCAAACCCAAGTCAATGTATAATTTTTAACTCTATGCCAAATGACAGCTTTAAATAACAATAAGGAAACTTCCATCAATCCAATGATTATCATGGATAAGGCTATTGATATGAGTACTCGCCTATCAGGAAGCCAGTTTCCCGTAAGCATCTTTCCTGCCAAGATTCAGAGAATCATCAAGGAGGTACACGAATGCCACAGTTTTCCTACCGACTATATATCAGCAGCCATACTCACTGCATTGGCTGTTGGTATCGGCAACACGCACTTGGCACAGATGAAACAAGGTTGGCTTGAAAGTCCTATCTTATACATGGCTCTTATCGGAAGACCAGGAGCCAACAAGAGCCACCCACTTAGCTTCGCTATGAAGCCATTCCTCGATTACGACTATGAGCAAAACAAGTTGTTCGAGGAGCAATACAGTAAGTTTGAGGAAAAGATGTGCATGTCTCGCAAGGAACGCATTGAAAATGGAGAGGATGGATTTCCGCAAGAACCTGTACGCAAACGTTTCTTGGTCTCTGATGTCACACCAGAAGGCTTGAGCTATATTCATGCGCAGAACAAGAGGGGTTTATGCCTATGGACAGACGAGCTATCTGCATGGTTCAAGAACTTCAACCGCTATAACAATGGTTCAGAGGAACAGTTCTGGCTATCTGTCTTTAGCGCCAAGACAACCATATCAGACAGAAGAAGTTCCAAGAGTTCCATCTTCATTAAACGCCCCTATATCTCAGTAATCGGAACCATCCAAAAGAAGATACTTAGTGAGTTGGCGAAAGGCGAACGCTCCAGCAACGGCTTCATCGATCGCATTTTGTTCGTCATGCCTAACCTTCAGCAGAAAGCGAGATGGAGTGACCGAGAGTTGCCCGATAATATAGAGCGAGATTGGCAAGCCATCATTCAACACCTTATTGATATGGAGTGTCCAATAAATGAGCAACAGGAAATCGAGCCTCATGTCTTATCATTCACTGAAGAAGCTAAGGCAAGGCTCTATGAATGGCAGCATCATTTCTCCGAGCAATGCGACAATGAAACAAATGATACCATTGTCAGCATCTATTGCAAGTTGGAGATATACATCATCCGTTTCTGTCTGATTATTCAATTGGCACGATGGACGTGTGGTGAATGTGATAAGGAAGCCATCGACCTGCTGAGTGTAGAGCGAGCCATCCGATTGACAGAGTATTTCAAGAACTCTGCCATATCAGTACAAAATATCCTCAACGAGAATATGCTCACCGCTCAACAACAAGCAATCGTCAACCATCTTCCTGCAACATTCACTACTGCCCAAGCTCATGATGTCGCCAAAGAGAACGACATGAAGGCAAGGACATTGGAAAGATTTCTGAATGATAACATCGGAGTCCTATTTCGCAAAGAGAAGCATGGAGAATATTCAAAGATTAACTCGTGACGGTATTGTCGGAATTGTCGCTTTTGGCGGTTTTAATACCAAAAGCGACAAAACCGACAGAACCGCCACATAAAAAAAGAAATGAAATGAGTACACATAGATTCATATTAGAGCCATACAAAGGCATCGCTACCCGACATACATGTCCAGAATGTCATAAGAAACGTAGCTTCGCCCGATATATTGACACAGAAGGGAAGATTGAGTTTCCTCCTTATGTGGGGCGCTGCAACCATGAGCAAAGTTGTGGTTATCACTTCACTCCCAAGGTTTTTTTTGAGAAGAATCCCGAAAAGAATGAGACATTCACAAAGGATGAGACTATTTCATATAAGAAGAGAGAAATGCCGAAGCCATTACCCACTTCTTATATAGACGAGAACATCATGCGAATTTCTCAGAAATGTTATGAGGCAAACAACCTTTTCTTGTTTCTATCTTCTCAATTCGGTGAAACAGCTACTCTTTCTTTGATGGAGAAATATCATGTCGGAACTTCCAAACACTGGACTGGTGCCACGGTATTTTGGCAAGTTGACAATCAAGGTAAGGTGAGAACTGGTAAGGTAATGCTCTATTATCCCGAGACTGGTAAGCGAGTAAAAGAACCATACAACCATATTTCATGGGTACACTCGCTTATCCCCCACAAGGATTTCAATCTCAGTCAATGCTTCTTTGGCGAACATCTTATAAATAAAGACAAGACCAAGCCTATAGCATTGGTTGAAAGTGAGAAGACAGCCTTGATAGCCTCCTACTATCTTCCTCAATTCTTATGGATAGCAAGTGGTGGTAAGAATGGTTGCTTTAACACGAAGTCGTTATCTGTTCTGAAAAACAGAGATGTGGTCTTATTCCCTGATTTGGGAGCGACAACAGTTTGGCAAGATAAGCTGCCAATGATGCAAGTTCTCGGCATCCGTGCAACACTTTTCAACTTTTTAGAGCATCAAGCCTGCGAAGAAGATAAAGCTAAAGGCTTGGACATTGCTGATTATTTGCTCAAAATCAAGCCTGCAGAAGCAAAACTTCAAGCTCTCATCAAACAGAATCCTGCCATTCGGAAGTTGATAGATGTCTTCAAACTCGAAATTGTTGACGAGCCTCAACCACGTTTCCGCACTCCTAAAAGGCAACGTGGTTTCAGACTCTGAGATGATTTGAAAAATCGAGGTATCTGACGATAGCAAGTTATGTTTTGAGTTACTCAAAACCTTTCGAGTTACTCTCGAAAGCACTTGCCTATCGGTAGATACCTCTCCAAAGTCGAGTATCTGAATCAACCTATCGGTAAGCATTGATTTGCAAATATGATGATTGAGTGACTTACTGACGTACTGATTCATTGTCGTATTGATATACAGACAGAAAGTATTGTATATATGTTTATATGTATATCATTCATTTGAACAAACGTCAGAACGTTCTAACGGTAACCCCAAAAGAACACTCACAGTCTTGTAATCGCAATGACTCTCAATACAGCGAGTAGCAAAACTGTGGCGTAGCCCATGGAATTTTAATCGCGGAATATCCAACTGCTTCAATAGCTTGTTAAAATAGTTGCGATACGTTCTTGGCTCAGTCGGTTTTGTGTTGTTCGTGAGAACATAGTAGTCCTTGTTCACCACCTTCATCAAAGACTTAAAAATTCTATTATTGAATTGCCTTTGTTATTGGACAGTAGTGAATTATGATAAATCGAGTTACTTCATTAAAATTGATTTA
>OGJJ01001214.1_pt1 | contig 20263 bp, 19 predicted proteins | sample 1572081 | NCBI WGS metagenome assembly OGJJ01 (sample SAMEA2582122, study PRJEB24529) | metagenome | biome: Human gut stool | place: China | collected 2011
GAGGTTGTCCACATCCATACGGCAGACTGCAATGCGGCGCACGCCCTCGGACTGCTCTGCCAGTTCTTCCATGCTGTTGCTGGCGGCGTAATCGCCAACATACAGGTTGGTACTATATGTAAGACCAGTGAACGGTGCATTTTTGGTGTATACACGTGCGATCGGTTCGCCGGAAGCCAGCCGTTTGCGGGCAGAGAGCTGATCCGTCAGGGACAGATATTCGCTGCCGCCATCCAGCGCAGGCAGGGTGCAGTCGTCCGCATCGGAAGCCCGGCGGCTGACCACGAATGCGGTTTTGTTCTGGATCTTATAGGAAAGATCCACGAATAGTCTGCACCATGGGCACAGGTCATCCTTCAGGTTGGCACTGGTGCCGCACACCTTGCATTCCCGGCCATCCGGGTAGGCGGCGGTACTGTTCAGCTGCCGCAGATCCTCTGCGGTATAGCGGTGGAATTTGTGCTGTTCCAGCAGCCGGTTCACCCGGCGGAACAGCTCTTTGTAGGGGCTTTTTTCAGTGGGGGTATTGGTCAGGTCGCTGCCGGAGCAGGGTGTCCATGCGTTGGCCAGAAACAGCTGGGTGCCGAACTGCTGCTGCAGCCAGCGGTTGAACTGCCGGTTCCACCGGGTCAGGGTATCGGCCACAGCGGCAGTGTTGGGCAGCAGCACATAGCAGTGTCCGCCGCCGCTGTAGATCAGGTTGGCGCGGGACACGCCACACCCGGCCAGAAGCTCGTCCAGATAGTGCTCCATGAGCAGCTCCAGAAAGAACGACCGGCTGCGCAGGGAGCGCAGGGCTTTTTCGGTATGGATAGTATAAAGGAACTTCTGGATGCGGGAAAAATCAGCGGTATAGAGCAGAAAAGCGTCCTTCTGGCAAAAATCCTTCTCCTGCTCAAAAAGAGCTTTGCGCAGGTCGGTGATGTTGTTTGCCTGCACATATTCGCTGATGCACGCCGCAATGGCTGCGGTGGTCTTGGCGTGATCAAACAGGGAAACATCCGGACTTTCGCCGGTAAAGGTGCTGGAAGGGAAGCAGCTGAACTGCGTTTCCAGCAGACCCAGCAGCGAGTTGATCCATTCCGGTTGTGGCTGCAGATCCGGCAGGCACTCACTCAGCTTGCGCACGGCATCTGCATAGACGGAAGCGGAAAGCGGCTGCTGCTGCCGTGGCAGCTTCAGGCTGCCGTCCTGTGGCTGCGCAGGCATCATCCAGCCGGGGTGGAAACCGTTCAGGTGAGTGAACACCGAGTCCAGCGGAAGATCCCGCCGGAAAGAACCGCTCTCACCTTCGATCTCCCGGCGGTCTGCGGCGGCAGAAAGATCATCTGCCAGATAAACGATGTAGGCAGGGGAGTCCTTGGGTAGTGTGTTCTGCACGCTTTCCAGCTCGGATGCATGGTGATAGCGTACACAATCCAGAATGGATTTCCAGTCTGCGCCGGTCAGCATCTCGCACAGGAATTGATAGCCCTGTGCGCTGTGGCTGCCACGCTGCCCGCCCGCACGGTACACGGCTTTACCGGTGTCGTGCAGCAGCCCGCCATAGGTGGACTGCAGGGTAAGAAGATCCAAAATATCATCTCCTTTACAAACGGCGAAACAACTGCACAATAATTTGCAAATAAAATTGGCAATTTTGTTTCAAACGTCACTATTTTGCTTTATTATAGCACATCCTGCCAGAACGCAAAAGATGCGAGAGAAAATATTTGAGCGGTTCCAGATGTTCCGCTCAATTCTATACAGGCCGCCGCACAGGCAAAGTTAAGGCTGAACAAAAGAAAAATTCCGCATCGGAAAAGATGCGGAATTTTTTGTCCCCTTACGGGGAGAAGAGTACCATAGAAAAAGGAGTGTTAAAACGAATGGTAGTTATCGCCCCCTTACGGGGATAAGTTGTAATGCAACTCGGGCTAATATCAAGTGTAAAGTTCAAAAGTTTTCGTCCCTTGACGGGGAGCATACACTCGTAAAGTATAATGGTGGAACTAAGTCTTATTAGTTTCCGCCCCCTGACGGGGATAATATGTGAAACGGCATATCATGAGGTCGGACATTTATTTTCGCCCCCTGACGGGGATATCATCAATCACGTTAGCGAACTTCCTAAGTGGAGCATGTTATCGCCCCCTTACGGGGATAAGCTGTAACAGTATGGCGAGTTCACGGAGGTAAAATGTTTGAAGTTTCCGTCCCCTCGCGGGGATAAGTTGCAATAATCATCTCAAAGACATCGTCACAAAGAGTTTTAGGGAGCTTTCGTCCCCTCACGGGAATAAACTGTAATTCTAAAAACAATATAGCACGTTAGCTGCAAAAATAAAAGATTCTTCCGAATAAAAAGTTAAAAATTGACGGTGCGAACCCTGTACCTGACCGTGGAAAAACAGGCGGCAGAAAAGAAGATTCGCACCTTGAACCGCGGCCTTCAGGACGGCGAACCATATCGTCGGAACCGGGTAAACACGAAAACGCTCTGTTTCAGGGTGCTGCCGTCCGGAGAGATGGTCTCCTGACTCTTGCGGTAGGAGCAGGCCGCAAATACCGGGATGCCTGCTCCTTCCAGCCGCAGGACGACCCGGTAGACAAAGGTAAACTCGCCCTGACAGAGTACAGCATCCGGCTTCATGTGCAGGATGCGGGCGGCATACGCAGATGCCAGCGAGTCCAGTGCCGCCTCATCCGCAGCAGGGTCGATGGCAGGAAAGGCAAGGTCGATCACTTCGCCGTAAGCCTGCGCTGCTGCCTTCTGTTCGGTGCTCCACTGGGCAGACGGATGGTTGGTAAAGTTGATGAACATAATACACCCCCTTGTCGCTGCAAAGAAAAAAGCTCACAAGTTGCAGATAGTTATGCAAGAAGTTCTAAATTATTTCTTGCTGAAAATGATGTTCATTACAACCGGCGCAACGAGACACATAAAAAGCGTGTACATGGAATGACCGCGTCTATCTTTTTTGGTGCTGCTTGGTGTTGCCCCCTTGCGGGGATTGTATAAATCATGTATCAGGTAAAAGGACTGTTCTCGGTTTTTTCGCCCCCTTGTGGGGAGGACACACTAAATATAGCACAAAATGTCGAAAAAATGAAGGTCTGAAAAAACTTCATTTTATCTTGCATGCAGAACGGCTTCATGATATGATGCAGATAAAAGAAACCGCACAGGATAAAACTGTAGCAGAATTTCCCGGTGCGAACAAAGTGACCGTATCACAGCGGCATAAGACCTGGCAGCAGAAGCTGCTGCGGATACGGGCAGAACAGGAGGATGTGTAAGATGGAACGCAATGTATTGCTTTTGTATATGAGTCCGTTCGGCAGAAATCCGAATATCCATACCCAAACCAACGAAGCGGCCGTTCAGGAACTAAGAAAGCACAAAGAAGGCCCGGACTACATTCTGGCGCTGTGCAGTGAGTTGGTGCGCACCAGACCTACCGTGCATCTGCCGGACGGAAAAACCTGTACCACTGTAGAGTATTTCCGGGATGTGTTCCTGCCTTCAGTGGACATTCCGGCAGAGCGGCTTGTGGTGATCCCGGTGCCGGACAGCATGGATGATCAAGCGCAGTTCCGGGCGATCTCTTTGCTGCTGGGTAAAATCGAAGCAGAAGATACCCTTTCTATCGACCTTTCTGGTGGTATGCGGGACACTGCCATGCTGCTGGTGACAGCTGCCCGGTGTATGCGGGACCTGCGAGGCGTGGAGACCCGCAGAGTGATCTATTCTGAGCTGTGCCCGGACGGGACTTCCCGCATCCACGACAGCAGTATGCTGTACAATTTATTCGACCTGATCACAGCAATGGACGAATTCTTTTCTACCGGAACGGCACAAAAGCTGAAAAATTACTTGCAGGGTGAAGGCGAAAATGACCCGGTTCTGCATACGCTGCTGACCTGCATCAATCAATTCTCGGATGATCTGGCTTTGTGCCGGGTGCAGGCACTGAATGAGGATCTGCGTCAGATCGCACGGGCATTACAGACACCACCTAAAGAGAGCAAGACCTTGATCAGCCTGTTTTTTCATCTGTTGAATGATCGTTTCCGTATGGAATTCGAAGGTCTGCTGGCATCACAGGAAAATAACCGGAGGGCTTTGGATAAGCTGCCGGAACTGGTGAGCTGGTGTGCAAAGCATGGGTTATATCAGCAGGCGTTGACATTGCTGTGTGAGCAGATGCCGGAGTATATTTGCAGCCATATTTTTTTACAGCCTACGGAAAGCGGGCTCAAATATTTGGAAACATGGAAAGAGAACAGAGGGAAACCATGGGTGTATCCATTGTTTCATTTCCATTTCTGCCGGATGGCTCTGCTGCAGCTAAAACTCCCCTATACGGTAGATTTGCGCTTGAACAGAAACAGAGGAAATGAGGACGGTAATATATTGTTTGGCGTGGCAAATGCAGAAGAGGTCCACGATTATGTGAATGAGGCGATTGATTTTGGGCAATTGGTCATAGACCATAAGGTACAGCGGCAGGTCGAAGGAGCGGCATTGCTTTATCAAAGGGTGATACATTACCGCAATCAGGTCAACCATGCAAACGATACCTCTTTTGGCTTGCAGAGCGACCGCATTCTCCCGCTGGACATTGCTCACATTGAGCAGCTCCTGCAGGATGTGACGGACTACCTGCAGGAGATTCGTCCCATGAGGCCAAATGTTCCTCAGGGTGTCAAAGCGCTGCCTGTTACAATGACCATTTCCGCAGGCACGACACCTGCCCTGTAACCTGTAAATAGAATAAGGATAACACAAAGCACCTCCGCTGCTGGCAAAACGCCAGTGGCGGAGGTGCTTTGTTGTCCCCTAGCGGGGATAAGTCGTAAGCCCAATAAATCTCTAGACCGCCTTGCGGCTTTTGCTTTCGTCCCCTTGCGAGGTAAGCTGTAATCTCAGAGCGTTATTGAAAGGCATGATAAGCTGAATTTGCTTTCGTCCCCTTACGGGGGTAAGTTGTAATGTTGGGGGAAAGGGTCATCAGTAAGAATTCATGGGTTTCCGTCCCCTTGCGGGGATAAGTTGTAACGGCAACCTTCTCAAAATTCTGTCGATTCTGAGCAAATACACACTACAATTATATTATACATTGAATTGCATGAAAAGAAAAGCGTTTTTGGGGCAAAATACTGTTTTTCTTTGGTGCGAACCGGAGGTTTTCAGGATGGCAGAGGCTTGTGCCGCGAGGAGGTTCGCACTGCCCTATGAAAGGGAAAGCACAAAGGCGACGTTTTAAGAACGCAATACGCTCATGTTTCCTAGTACAGTGCCTCCAGAAAAAGTCAACGGTTCTGTTCCGCATTTGCTGTTGTAACATCAGTTCTGTGCCATATAGGCCGCAATGCGATCGTAGTATTCCTGCACACCGGTGGCTGCATAGATACGGCTGTCCGTTTCCATGGCCTGTGCGGCATAGGCGCTGTAGTCTTCTTCCGGATCCACCGGCTGCGCCACCTCGCCGGCATAATCGGCTGCATCGCGGAAAAGCCGCAGCCGCTGCAGTTCCGGGTCTGCGGAGGTGTACACCTCTGCAAGGCGGTGTTCGTAACAGTGGTAGATCTCGTGCAGCAGGGTGTCCAGCACTTCTTCCACCGGGTCATTTTCCAGATGTTCGATGCTGATGCTGACGGCCCGGCTGCTGTCATCGTAGCTGCCCAGCGTGTTTTCCGGAAGGTTTGAACCGCTCACCGTGACGGCACAGGGCAGGCCCAGATAATACACCTCGATGTTGCAGATCGTCTGCATCGTGTCGATGCGCTGGGCCGTGGTAAGGTCCTGCCAGACCTCGGGCTGCAGCTTCAGCACCTCACTGATATTCGAGGCAATGGTCTGTGCCTGCGCTTCATCCACGGCCGATGCCTGTGCTTTTACTGCGGCGGGAAACAGCTCCCCTTCCAGAAACGCATGCCACCCTACACTGCCGATCAGACAGACACTGGCCGAGACCGCCGTGCACACCATCAGGTACTTCCAACGGGAAACTCTTGCCCGGAAACGGCGGCGTGAGAGCCGCCTGCCCCAGAACATCACGGCGGTAAGGCCCATTGCCAGCACAACCGTCAGCACCAGGATCAGCAGGATGCGTGTGCGGAAGGTCTTTGCGTAAGCCAGCACCGTGTACAGCCCAAACGGCAGGAAGACGCATGCTGAAGAGATCCACCCATTTTTTCTGCGGCGAAAGCCAAGGCTGAGCGCAAGCACCGCAGCCGCCGTCAGCCACAAAAGAATGTGCAGCGATGCTTTGCGTTCAAGCCCCGCCAGCGGGCGAAACAGCAGGCTGCGGTACCATACATAGCCCACCACGAATTTCCAGAAAACGCTGTACAGGTATTCAGCCAGCGTCATCGTCGAACGATCCTGCATTGCTCCACATCCTCTTCTTTCCTTTTTCAGTCCTCTTCCCCCGGGCCAAAAAGCTCGTCGAATTTTTTTTCTAGCATCTGACCAAGGTCATCTTTCCGGGCGGTGCCCGGCTTACAGCCTGCGGCACTGCGGGTCTCGTACCGTTCCACCGGGGCACGCAGTTCCAGCACGAACTTTTTGTGTGCGGACATTCTCATAGCTCATCACCTCCAAAGCGTCTGCGGCCGGTGCGGTCATTGCTGCAGATGAGATACTCCTGGTATTCCCGGCTGTTCAGGGTGTCGTAGCGGGGCAGGCATGCCGGCCGACACCCTGACCTCATTACGAACACCTTACCCATCGGTGCATAGAGCACCTCGTCGTATGGCAGATCCATCCGTTTGGAGACGATCTCACAGGAGCGGTTATCGAACCCGCCGGGGAAGTAAGCGTATACTGCACAGTTCTGCCGAATGACGGCAGCTTCTTCTTTGTACATAGCTTCCAGCTGTTGCTCCGACTGCAACAGCAGAATGGCCGAAAGCCCTGCCGAGCGGAACAGGCTGATGTCGCTGGCAAAGCCCTGAATAGGGGCCGTGCAGGCGAAATCATCAAAGATGTATCGCACCTCCCGGGGCAGCTCGCCGCCGGGACAGCTGGCCGCATATCGGAGCAGTTGCTGCTCCGTGCTGCGGTAGAACAGGTTCGCATAGTATTGCTGTGCGGTGTCTGCCGCCGAGGTGATCACCAGCAGTGCTTCCTTGCGGCTTGCAAAACGCACAGGGTCGAACTGCGTTTTTTCTCGCATCATGCGACGGATGGACTCCGGGAATACGGTGCTCAAGGCACCCGCCAGAGTATCCCGCACGCAGGATGCCGTGCGTTCTGGCAAGCTGCGCCAGCTGTTGAACTCCCGCACCGCAAAGCACCCCGGCGAGGCCTTTTCCAGCCGCTGGAACATCCCATACAGCTCCGGCTCAACACCATAGGCATTTTCGCAAGGAATGGTCTTGTCGAACAGTGCCAGTACATCGGCCATGCCGGGCATACGGCTGCCTTTGGAGGTCATGAAGCAGCCAGCGATTAGGCCCGAGAGCAGCTGCTTTGCCTTGACCTGCCAGTAATCATCCACGCTCTTGCGGATGGACATATCCACGATGGCTGCCGACAGTGCCTCGATGTCCGCGTAACTCTCGATGGAAGCAATGGGGTCGTAGCTGAGGGTGCTCTTCTTGGGGTGTGCCGCATTCAGGATGTGCACCATGTAGTTTTTGCGCTTGAGGTACTCTGCCATAAGGTAGGCGTCCCGCTCTTTTGCATAGCTCAGGATCGGGTTGCTGCAGTGCATCCGGGCCACTGTGGGCAGGATCACGCTAGTACTTTTGCCGCAGCCGGTGGTGCCCACGATCAGCGCATTTGCGTTGGGGCGAGTGCGGCCCACCTCGTCACCGGGCAGCACACAGCCTTCCGCCACAACAAGAGAATCTCGTTTCATCGTACTCTCCTTTACACTCGGTCCACAACACGGTCGCAGATTCCAAAGGCCACAGCCTCGTCCGCTTTCATGAAGTTGTCGTAACCAATGGCCGCTTCGATCTCTTCCACCCGGTGGCCGGTGTCCCGTGCCAGCAGGCCGGTCAGTTCTCGCTTGGTGGTTAAAATGGATTCTGCCGTTTTCTGGATGGAAGATGCACTGCCGCATACCCCGCCCGAAGCGGAAGCAATCTGCGGTTCATGGATCATGACCATGCTGTGCCGCAGGATAAAGCGGTGGCCACGTCTGCCACCGGCCAAAATCACCGCCGCCATGCTGGCCGCCAACTCCACACAGTACAGGTCGATGGGCACAGTCATGCCCTTCAGCTGGTCGTAAAGGGCAAGGCCCGCCTGCACGGTGCCACCGGGCGAGGTGATGATAAGCTTGATGGGGGCTGTGGCATCTGCGCTTTCCAGAAACAGAAGCTGCTGGATGATGGCGTTGACCGTGCTGGTGGTGATCTCACCGGTCAGGAACACCGTCCGCTGCGCCAAAAGCATGGCATCCAGCGGAAAGCTCTGGGTGCCGCTGCTGCTTTTTTGAATCACTTGCATAGTAATTTACTCCTATTTGTTTTTTCTGAACCCAGTATACCGACTCTGCTGTGCAATGTGTATCACCCAGCAGTTTACAGCCCCGGGTGCTGCATTTTCGGCGTGCTGATCAGCTCCGCATACCCATGCAGCAATTTCAGAATTTTCTTCTCCGGGTCTGGCTCTTCCGGATCGATGTGCTGCTCGGCATAGATGCGGAGCGTACCTTCCCCTGTGGGTTCCACCCCCACAGCGGGCCCGTTCCGAGAAGGGCCACGGCATTCCATGCGGCGGTCTTTCTCCCACCCGGAGCCATCTACCAGCCGCCAGCACTGCAGCGTGCCGTCTAAACCGGCGTACAGATCAAATCTCAGCCCGCTGGGCAGGGTGCAGAAATACAGGGTGCCCTGTGCCTGGCGCAGTTGCCGCAGGGTGATCTGCAGCTGCCGGGCAGCTTCTTCCACGGCCCACGCCGGGAACTCTGGTGCCCCGGCCATCAGACGGAACTCCCTGCGATGCGGGCCTGCTCTTCGGTGGGCACATAGCGTTCCCCCAGCCCTGCACGGTACAGTTCGGCCAGCGCTTCGCGCAGCAGGACAGCACGCTCCGGTTTGAGCACGCCACCTGCGTGGGCTTGCTCGATTCGCAGCTGCACCACAAGGCTGATCGCCTTCCGGTGCAGAAAATAGGCTTTCAGGTCCGCAGGGTCGATGATATCCAGCCCCCTGTGCAGGTAATCACGGTAATATTCGTCGTTTTTTTCTTCCGGGATGCCGCTGCACTGCAGATACTCCCGGATGCCCGCCTCGGCGGTCTTCATCTCCTCCTGGCTATAAAAGACAACGCCTTTTGCTGCCATATAATCAAATACCAGATCGATCATCATTTTTTGCTCCTCTCTGCCATCCGGGCCAGGATCTCCTGTGCCTCCCGAGTGGCGGCCACACGTTCGGTATAGTCATCGGAAATGGCACGGTCCAGGCAGTTGCGTAGGCTGTCGAACACTTTATCCCCTGCCAGTTCGTTCACCTTGTCTTCCAGCGCCTTCATGTTGCCGCCAAAGAATGCTTCCTTCATGGGTGCTTCGCCCACCTGCCCTTCCAGTGCTGTGCACAGGTCTGTGGCATGGCCGTAGATCTGCTGGCGCTGGGCGGCAAGGGCACGTTCCTGGCTAACCTTGGCCAGCTCCCGGTTTGTGTACATGGTCGTGATACCCTCGTTCATTCCTCTGCCTTTCTCTGCATAGTTGGAGATCTCGCCATTCTTATCCGACTTGAACCAGGATGCCTGACGGGTGCCCACGGTATTGTAGACCGTGTGGCCGCCCTTTGACGGCTCGGGCACGATGATCTCCCGGTTGAAGCTGCTGCAGTGCACCGTCTCATGGATGGCGGAGCGTTCCAGCTGGTTTTTGCTGGTGGCAAGCAGCTGGATCGAGCTTTTCCCTTCACTGTAGCGGTAGCCGCCGGTCACCCCCTCGCCAAGGTCCTGCACGACCCGGATGCTGTCTACGCCCTGGCTAACCCGGGCCGCATCCTTGGGCGAAAAGTAGGCCCCGTTCTCCTGTAGGATACTGGCGATGGTATTCTGGTGGATGACCTCGGCCTGCTGCTGCGGGCTGAGCTCCTGCACCTCTGTTGCCGGGGCAGGGGTGATTTCGGCTGCTGGGGCGGCGGGCGGTACTTCGCTGCCCTCGCCCAGCTGGACGCTCTCCAGGTTCCCGCCCGCAAGACCTTCGGTGCCCCCGGAGCCGGTCTGGCCTGTCTCGCCGCCTGTTTCGGGAGTGTTCATCTCATCGTTCTCGGCGCTGCCGCCGCTGATCTCGCTCATACAGTTCCTCCTTTCAGATGGTTATGGTATGCGGTCACGATCTGTCGGCTCTCGCTCAGCGGCACCTCGGCTCCGGCCAGCATTTCGCCCAGCAGGCAGAGCTTTGTAGGTACTGCCGCCGTGATGTGCAGCTGCTGCAGCATCTGTTCGATGTTCTCCGCAAGCACAGAGATGTTGTAGGGGTCGGCACGGATGCGGGCCAGATGGTACTGCATCTGCCCGGCATCCAGCGGGGCCAGCAGGCCCTGCACGGCACTTTTCCTGCAGCGGAACCGGCTGCCGCACACAAGGCAGGCCGCCGTAAAGCTCCCGGATGTGCCGGGCTTTTCCGTCTGCAGGTGGAACACCCCGGGGATGCCCCGCACCGTCATCAGACATTCGCCGGGCCGGAAGGCGTGCAGGGCACGGCGCTGCAGCACCGAAAGATCCATGACGCTGCCCATGCAGCCCCGGTCCTCGCCGGAATCCATGCCAAGGCACAGCTTGACGGCCGTGTTCGCCATGACCGAGTCAGGCATCAGGGAGGGCCGCTGGTCGCTGAGGACAAGGCCGGTGCCGCTGGCGCGGATCTCGGCAAACATCTTGTCGAAAGCCAGGTTGGAGCGGGCCAGAGCGCTGTCCTCGGCGTCCGTTTTGCGGAACACGTTGTGGGCCTCCTCCAGCACGATGAGCCGCTGCAGCACCGGGGACTCCGGCAGCCGCTGCAGGTAAGACTGGAAGCGGAACATCAGGATGTTCATGAGGAAGGCCGTGGCTTCCTCCGAGAAGTCGGCCAGTTCCAGAACCGTGGGCACCGTGAGCAGCTGCTTTGCCGTCATGCCGAAGGGATCGGCGAACACGCGGCCCAGCGCACCGCTGGTCATGGTCTCGGCCCGCAGTTCCAGCGCACCGGTCAGGTTCTGGCGCACCTCAGGCCCATAGCGGGCGTGGTGGGCGACATAGTCCTCCACCCCGGCCAGCACATCGGCAAAGGTCGGGAAGGGCTTTGCCGGGTCGGTGTAGGCCGCCATGCCGTACTCCCAGCCAAAGCGGTGGTAGGTCTGCTGCAGCAGGCCGCTGAACGCCTCCGGGATGGGGTGCTCCGCACCGGTGGAAGCCGTCAGCACCAGCGTAACGGCCGCGGCGTGGTTCTCTATGAGCGTACCGTCTTCCGGGCGCAGCGGATTGATGCACAGCAATGGGCCATCGGCACCGGAGGTATAGACCATAAGCGAAGGGATCTGCCCCAGCAGAGCGTTGTACTCCTTCTTGGCCGCTTCCAACACCACGAAGGGGGTCTGCTGCCGGGCCCACAGGTCCACCAGCAGGTTCTTCACCAGCGTGGTCTTGCCGGTGCAGCAGGCCCCGAACACCGCCGTGTGGCACAGCAGCGCCGAGAACGGTATCTCTGCCGGTGCGCCGCTGCCCAGCACGCGGCCCGCCGTGACGCCTGCCGCCGTGATGGGGCGCACCACCGGGAACAGTTCCCGGCAGCTTTCGTTCTCCACGGGGTTCTGCACATAGAACCCCGGGCAGGCGCAGGTGGGCGGCACGCAGAAGGACGCCGCCGCCTCGGCGCTCTGCAGGCTTGCCGCATAGACTGCGGCGGCGGTGCCGTCGGGCAGGCGTACCGCTGCGCGGGGGATGGCAAGGCAGGTCTCCGGGTAGCGGAAATTCCCCTGCAGGTCAAAGCAGCGGATAGGCTCAAAGCCCGGCTGCTCTTCCCGCCCGGCGAGGCATGCGCGGATGATGCCGGCAAGCTGCAGATAGTCGGTGCGGCTGTCCGCACCAAAGCGGATCATCGCCTGCACAAGGCCGGTGCTGCGGGCCTTTTCCAGCAGCGTGATCTCCTCCTGCACGGCGTCCAGCGCCGCAGCCACATTCTGCACCGGCACCTCCACCGTGCGGCGGGAAGCGCTGCCGCACACCCGGGGGAACGCCTTGCAGGGTTCAAGCTGCCGGGCAAGACGGCGGTCATCTTCCAGCAGGGCCTGAATGTCGGTATCCGCTGCGGGCAGGGCAATAAAGGCCGCGTAGCAGTGGTCCGGCCCTGACGAAGCCAGTGCTTCGGCCACGCCATCAGCGGTAAAGTTGCCCAGGAACAGCCCCGAACAGCGGTAGCCGCCGCTGAACCAGGACGCCTGCGGTCTGGTCTCGCACTCTGGCAAAAGCGACTGGAACAATGCTGCATTGTCGATGCTGCTGCCGTAGAAGGCGGCTGCACTGCCGTGATCCGTGCGGAACACGAACGCCGAAGCGGCACCGCTCTGGTGGGCGGCACGCAGCCACCGCGCCGCAGCCTTTTGCAGCAGGGCCTTACCTGCTTCGGGCGGGCCGCTCATGCGGAAGCCGCACAGCCGCGTCCAGCGGGAGATGGTGGGGAAAAATGCGCCTGCGTCCACCTGCATGGCATCGGCCTCGGACAGGCTGCGGTTCTGCTTGAGGGCAAGGATCTGGTCGGCCAGCGTCATGGCACGGCGCAGTTCAGTGCTGTAGGGGTTCATGGATTACCTCCTTCTTTTGCGATTGGGGAAGACGCTCCGGAATAAGATCCAGAAGCCGATCAGCATGATGAACAGGGGCATGCAGTCTGTGAGCAGTGCCAGCAGGAATGCTGCCACCGCTCCGGAGCGGAACAGGTAGACCACCGTGCAGGCAAGGGCCGCAAACAGCGCTGCCAGCAGTCCCAGCACCAGCCAGATGGCCGCGGCGCTGAGCTGCAGCCCGGGCTTCACCGCTGAGCCGGTGGTAAGGTTGTAGATGGACTTTACCACCCGGCGGCCGCCCTGCTCCTTCGCCCGGATACGCACTTCGTCGCCGATCTGGATGCGCCCCAGGCAGTTGCCGTACAGGCAGAAGTCCGTCACCTCGCTGGGCACCCCATCGGTAATGGGCTCGACTCGGACGGTGTATTCCAGGGTCTGGTGGGCGAACTGATAAGGCTCGCCCCGCACCAGCGCATTGAACAGCTTGTGCGCCCGACTGTAAAACACAGCCTGATGGTCCAGTTCCAGAACGCGGCCGGTGCAGGTGATGCCGCCCCGGCCGTGCTGCATGAACACTGGCTCTGCCTGTGCCTGCGGCGGGCTGACAAGGGGCGAAAGCGGCAGACTCACCCGGGGAGAGGCGGCAGGTGCCGTATCCTGCACCAGAACGCTGTGGCAAAAGGGGCAGTGGGTCTTGGCATCGCCGAAGAAGAACTCCGAACGGCAGTCCGGGTTTGGACATCGTTTCATCGTGCCTTCTCCTTTCAGCCAAACAACTTGCCGGTGGCAATGTACTCCTGCACACTGTCCGCCCACAGCCGGGACACCGACTGCATCTTGGTCAGGCTTGTGACGGGCGAATTCCAGCAGACCCAGTGGTTGCCGTTCGCATCGCTCCAGCGGTGGGTGGTGTGGCCATCGCTGGGGCGGCCACACAGGCTGGGCATCCGCAGGATGCAGGCCCGCCAGGTGTATGCGTGAAGGGTGCCATCGTAGACCCACTTGTAGTTGAACTGATATTCACGGTCCGTTCGGCCATGTGCATCGTTGGCAAAGTAGATCATGGGGCCAGTCTCGCCGTGGGGGTCACGCCGGGTAGCTGCCGCCGAAGCCGCTGCCTGCTCCGGGTGCCGGTTGTTCTGATAGATCAGGTACCCCACTCTGCCCGCAGCCACCACAAAGATTGCCAAAAGCACCCAGCCAATAAGTTCTTCCATAAACGCTTCCTCCCAAAATAACTTCAATAAAGATAGGTCAGGCTCCGCAGAAATACCTTCATGTCGGTATAATCCAGAAACTTCAGTGTTCCAGCCTTCAGCCAGCTTTTCAGCAACCGGGAGGCTGCCGGGCAGCTGCAGGTGAGCCCTTTGTCGATGAAAAGTGCATAGCCCACCTGCTCCTTCTCGAAGCCGATCCGTCCACAGGGGCGGCTGAACGAGGAAGGAAAGGTGCACTTCTCATAGACATGGCACCGATCATCGTTCAGGGACTGCTTGAGCATCTCGTACTGCGCATCGGTTCCCAAAACAAACTCCTTCACAGGCATTTCTCCTTTCTGGCTGCACATTTGCTGTGCTTTGGTCCCAGTATAAAATTTATCCCGGCTGCTTTGAACTAACCGCTGGTTTACACCGCACAAAAAAGAAAAACGGCCCGCAGACAGGTTGGCCACCCTGTCTGCGGGCCGCTGTGCTCAAAGCCGCCATAAGGCGCTTTGCGATCATCCCCTTTCGTTATTATCTGTCAGACGAACGACGAAGCGAGTTCTGATATCAGATGCCCATCATGGATTCGCATACTGAACAGCATTCCATTCTCGAGACGTTGGATGGCCATCTGATCCTGTTCGATCAGAACATCGGCCCTTTCCCCATTCTCCAGAAGCAGAGTCACCTTCTGCCAGCCTTCTGACGGGTCATTCTGCTGTTCATCCCGGTGGAAGCCGCCGCCCGGGAGAGTCGTCTGCTGCTCGCCGCCGTGGAAGCCGCCGCCGGGTAGGCTCGTCTGCTGCTCGCCGCCATGGAAGCCGCCGCCGGGCAGGCTCGTCTGCTGCTCGCCTCCGGAGAAGCCTCCGCCGGGCAGCTGGTTACGGACGTTCATCGCTTCGTTCTTCATCTTCGTTTCCTCCTTGGTGTTGTAGGTGTGGATGCGGACCATTTCTGCGTTTGCCATAAGGCAAAGTCCTCCGTTTTGTGTGACCGCTGGGCTTGGCACCCCGGGTTGGGTGCCGGACCGGCGGAAGTGTATCTTTCAGCATAAGACTTGTGAAGCCTTATGTTGTTTGTATTATAAGCCTCCTGCGCCGGGAAAGGAATCAACCGCTGGTTTACAGGGCTTTTTTCCAGCCACCGGTTTGCGGCACAAAAAGCTCTCAGGTGTCGAAGCGGATGGTGCGGGTATCCAGCCCTGCCCAGTCCACCTGCAGGTGGCGCAGGTCGCCGGTGCCGCCGCACATCTTGCAGGGCTTTGCACCGAACTCGGGCCGATCCGGGTGCTGGGGCACCCAGAGCGTCTCGTCCATGTAGGCAAAGCGCCCGGCGTCCCCGCCCAGCACCTGATCGAACAACTGGATGCCCAGCTGTTCCTTGAGGTCCGGGGCAAGGCGGATCCACACGAAGTTGCGGTCTTTCACCGCGTCCAGCATCGTATTGAAGGGGCTGCCGGGAGCCTCGTGGTACAGCAGGAGCATCAGGGCCAGATACCCCTTTGTAGCGTTCATCCGCTCGGTGGCGAAGATGGGGCAGGCCGAGGAGTCCACGTCGTTCTGGTAGCCCTGTTCGTATTGCTCGAACCGGCTGCGCAGCAAACAACGGGGGCAGCTTTCCGTTACGCCGGGATAAACGAAGATCAGCTCCGCAGCCAAACCATGTGCGTACATCATGGCTGCCAGATACGGCATGCCGTACTTCAGCGCCAGCATGGAAGAGCGTTTCTGGGCTGCGAAGTTATCAGTGCAGCCAAGGATCAGGTAATCGGTGGCCTTGCGCCCGGGGAAGCGGTCGAGGTATGCCTTGAACGCTTCATCGCTCATGGCATCGTCCAGCGCACGCGGGATGCAGAGCACCTGTGCGTCCGGGTTGATATCGCGGATGCGGTCGCGGATCACCTCGACCTTTTTGCGGCCCATCTCGGAGATGAACACGGCCTGCGTCGCTACGTTGGAGGGGCTGACGATGTCCGGGTCCATGAGGATGAAGTTGCGCAAGCCCGAGCGGGCGCAGTTTTCCAAGAAACTGCGTGCCCCGCCTACGCCAATGCAGACCACCACTTTCTGCTCCAGCACCTTCTGGGGGTAGAGCGAACGCACCTTGCCGAAGTAATCCGGGGTCTCGGCAGGCGTTTCAGGCTGCTCCTGTGCTTCCAGCGAAGCGCGGTATTCGTCCATCTCCGCCACAGAGTATTCCCTGTGCCACGGGGCAAACGTGCACAGCGCATAGCGGCTGCCGCTTTCCGCCCGCAGCACATGATCCAGATCCACGGTCAGAGCATCGCCCTTGAGGTGCACGATGTAGAAATACAGCGTGAACAGCCCCTTGCGGGCAGGCCGAAGGATGGGCAGATAGAAGAAGTCCTGCTCAAAGAAGCGCAGATGGATCAGTGCCGTGGAGATATCGTGGTAGGAGGGGCGGATGCAGCCGCGGGGGTGGCTGTGGTAGATGCCGGTAACGCGGTAGCCTTTCTCGGCCCAGTCGTGGAACACCTTTGTCATGGAATCCACATCGTAGTAGAAGGTGCCCGGCGTGTTGCGGGAGAGGGTATCGAAGTGGCACAGGTCCACCAGCGCCGTGTCTCCGGTGCTGCCCATCATGCCGCCGGTCTCGGGGGCGTAGCGGCCCACATTGCTGCGGAAGTCCGCCAGCACCTGGCGGGAAAAGCGGACCGTAGGCTCCGCCGGTTTTTCCGGGCAGGGCAGCTGGTTCTGGCTCTCCCGCACGGGGTCGCTTGCCAGCTGGCGGGTCAGACGGTCGGCAGAGCTGCACGCAAGGCTGCGCACCGCGGCAGCACCGGCTTCAATGTTTGCAAAGAACTCGTTACGCATGGTATTTTCCTCTCTTTTAAGCAAAATCAAACTTAATCTCGCGCAGTGAACCGCTGAGGGCCGCCGACTTCCCGGCCAGAACCTCCTGCGGGTGGCTCAGCTGCAGGTGCAGCAGCTGCCGGCCCACCGTTGCCCGAACGTTCCCGGCGCGGGTGCGGGCACCGTAAGCCGTATCGAAGTCCAGGAACTCGTTGAGCAGTGCCGGGTCGATGGAGCGCAGCTTGATGTCGTAATTCGCCAGCTCCTGACGAATAAACTTGATCACGATGCGCGCATTGGCCTCGGGGCTAAGCTCCTGGTAGACGATGTAGTTGGCGATCTTGCCGCTGATCTCGGGCCGGTGGCAATATTGGGTGAAGGCATCGCGGCAGATCTCTGTGCGCTCGAAGTCACCGGCTGCCCGGTACTTGTCCATGGGGATGGGGAGATTCGAGGTGAAGATCAGGATGCAGCGGCTGAGGTCGATGGCGGGGGAATTGTCCGCCATGCCCAGCTTGCCGGTGTCAATGGCTTCCATCAGCCCTTCCACCACCTTCGGGTCGCTCTTCTCAATCTCGTCGATGACGATGATCTGGTACGGGTTCTGCCGCACGGGGTCCAGCACAGTGGGCTGGCCGTGGCCGACGTAGCCCGGAGGCGCGCCGAAAAAGCGGTTCACGGTGTGGGCGCTTGCAAACTCGCTGCCCGCGACCTCGATGCAGCCGTACTCGGTGCCGTAGATCTCGGTCAGTATCTTCGCAAGCGATTTTGCGGTCTCTGATTTGCCTGTTGCTGTGGGGCCAAGCAGCATCACGGTGAGGATCTTCTCCTTCTTCTGCATCTTGTGCACCGCCACCAGCTCCGCGATGTCGTTCAGGGCATCATCCTGTCCAAAGACATGCTTCTTGAGCGGACCGCTGATTTTTTCCGGGTCCACAAGTTGGGGCTGCTCCCGCTTTTCCCGCTGCTCCAGCACCGCTGCCATGTCCACCACATCGTCCTCCGAAGGCGTTTCCTCTGCCACAGGGGGCGCTGCCGGCGCTCTGTCAGGCTCCGCACCAGCGGAAGGGGCCGCTGCACCAAACAGGGGCTGCAGCGCATACAGGAACTCGACCATATCCTGCATGCAGACAAAGCGTACCTCGCCCTGCTCCAGCAGGCTGCAGAACTTCGCATCCTGCACCGTGGTCTTGATGCCGTAGTCGATGTAGAGGATATAGACGCTGCTGTTCTTTTCAAAGCCCAGCCGCGCCGTGCCCGGCGTACAGCCGGGCGGCAGCACGCAGTGCTCAAACACATGGCAGCGGCCATCGGCCAGCAGTGCTTCCAGCCAGTCGAACTGTGCAGCCGTGCCAAAGACAAATTCTTTCATTGCTAAGCTCCTTTCAACCGAAGAAGGCACCGATCAGTGCCAGAACGATTGCAATGGCGGCCACCCAGCACACCACGGTGGCCACCGAGTAAGCCACCGGGAGAATGAAGAACCCTCCGATCAGGAATGCGCAGGACACGCCAATGCTGCCCGAGATGGTGCGGCAGGTGCAGATCTTCCATGCGGCCACGCCGATGTAGACCAGTACCAGCGCAATGGTGGTGAACTCAATGAAGCTGCTCATAAAGCATCCTCCTTTCAGGCTGCGTCGCGCTCGCCGTCAAAGCGGCGGGCAGGCACTGCTTTCAGCAGCTCGTCGGCGGCTTTTGCTGCACCCAGCTCATACCGGCACACATACTCGATCTGTGCAGGCAGACGCTGGAACAGTTTGTTCAGCAAAAAGTTGCTGTGGTCCGCACGGGAAGTGTAGAGCTGGCCGAGGGTGATGCTGTGGGTCATGCAGGTGTCTTCATCGCAGACCAGACGGCCGTTCGCTTCAAAGAAGTGGTAGACCGTGGCTGCGTATTTCTTCATGCTGAGCAGGTAGGCGATCTCCTTGCTGCCAGCAGGCTGGTAGTAGAAGTTGTGTGCGCCAACATACCGCACCGGTCTGCCGGGTCTCTTTGCCAGCGGTGCACGCACGGTGACACAGAGGATGCGGTCTTTATCCTTCTTGCAATTGATGTTTTTCATGGTGGTTCCTCCTTGCGTTTCCAGCTTGTATGCGGCTTTGTTTCGGCTGTCTTGCGACCCCGCCGTGATCATGGTCAAAGTATACTGCCGATGCCAAAAAACCACTATATACCAGCGGTTAACCCCGTGCAAAGCACTCTGCAACGCAAAAAACGCCGCAGGCATGAAACCTGCGGCGTTCAATAGAAGATCATAATAAAAAACGACGGGCTGATCCCCGTCTGCGGCCTCCCTTGCGGACTGCCGGTAAGTACAGATCAGCTCGTCGAGCGTGCAGCCGTACAGCTCCCGCAGGAACACCAGGTGCGACAGAGTTGGCAGTTTTTTGCCGCTCTCCCACATGCTGATGCTCACCCGGGAAGCCGGGTCGCCTCCATCCGTCAGAATGCCCGAGAGCCCTTCCTGCGTCAGGTGGTTGGCGTTGCGGTACTGCTTCAGCCTTGCGCCAGTTGCAGCAGGGTCCACCCCCATAAGCCATGCGGTTGCATAATTCACGGTAAGTTTGTTTTCCATGATCTTTCCTCCTGATCGTTTTTGACGTGTGAGCCTTGCGGCTCCGAAAAAAATTCACGCTGCGATCAATGGAAGGATCAACCCTGTTCAACTACCTGTAGTCTAGCAGATACAAGATGCCCTTGTCAAGAAAAAAACAGACCCTGTAAACTAGTGGTTTACTAATATGTACTCCCAATACTGGGTGTCCAGTATTGGGGGTACATATCAAAACGCTGCCACTCTTTTTTTACTTACAGTTCTCTCAGAATTTTCAAAAACTCATCAAACCGATAAGCACCTTCAAGATGGAGGTCTTTATTCTGAAACACCATGTAATAGCGATACTGGTTCCCGGCTGCATTCTGCCATGCACGACCCAGTTTGATCTTCTCACGGGACGCGGCATTTTCCAACTGGTCGCCCTTGGTTTCCACCAGCAGTACCTTTCCACTGTTTGTCATTACGATAAAGTCCGGGTAGTGGTTGCGGAAAGCATTCAGGCAGAACGCATTCCGTCCGCTGGTGGGATTGCGGTGTCACCAGCGGACACTATCAATACCAGTCAACGCCATTGTCATGTCGTACTCGAAATTATCGTCCAGCTCACATTCCTGCTTGTACAGGCTCTTGGTCAGGGAGGAAGCCTTGCCGGACAGGGTGATAAGCGGTGTCAGCTTGAACCGGGGTTCGGTGACGATCTTGCCTACCTCAAGCCAGTTATCTATATTTGGTACACCTTGTAAAACCTGCTGTCTTAAAACAATACAAGAGAGCCGGTCTGATACACTACAAAAGTAAGAAAATTTCTGAATGGGTAAACAGTGCTGAAAAAAGGTTCTGACATTGAAGCACAGCTCCATGTCAGAACCCTTTTATTTCACAAATTATTTTTTGGGGTTGCGTCGCCCGCTGTTTTCCGAGCCACGCACTTCCTCATGGTAAAAGTAATCCACAATGACCGGGTG
>OGJJ01001216.1_pt1 | contig 20228 bp, 19 predicted proteins | sample 1572081 | NCBI WGS metagenome assembly OGJJ01 (sample SAMEA2582122, study PRJEB24529) | metagenome | biome: Human gut stool | place: China | collected 2011
TCGTTTCTCAAATTCCTCGTCCTCGTCTTCTCTTAAAATATAAAGTCCCTGAATGATTGCAAGCATCAGGATCGTACATAATAATGAACTTCCGCCGTAGCTTACAAGAGGGAGTGTTACACCGGTCATAGGGATAAATTTGGTTGCACCACCGATCGTAAGAAAAACCTGAAATGCATATTCCGTACCAAGACCAAGCGCGATCAGTTTATAAAACGGTTTCTTGATCTTCAGGGATATATTCACGATCATCAAAAAGAAATTCATACACACCAGGATCAGGCAGATCGCAAATATTCCTCCCAGTTCCTCACAGATCGCACTGAAAATAAAGTCGTTTTTTACAACCGGAATTTTCTCCGGAGAGCCCTGGCAAAGTCCCATTCCAAACCATCCGCCTGTACCAATGGCAAACAGGGACTGTACAATCTGGTATCCTTCATTCTGATAAACTGCCATAGGATCTTTCCATGCTGTCACCCTCTGGCGTACATGCCCAAACAAATGATATGCAATAACTGCTCCGACCGAACCGCCGCCAAGGCCAAGCGCCAGATATCCTACATTCTTGGAAGCAACATAAATCATCACGAGGTATGCCGCAAAGAAGATTACCGCACTTCCCAGGTCTCTGGAAAGCACCAGAATCCCCACATGAAGTCCCGCTACAATAGTGGCCTGTAACACCTTTCTGAAATCAGCTCCCCTCCGAAGCAGCGCCGCCATAAAGAATACGAACGTGATCTTAATCGCTTCAGACGGCTGAATTCCCATAAGGGAAAGCTTTGCACCGTAGCTTGTGCTTGCCAGAACAAGAACCGCCGCCAGAAGTACAATACCAATTCCGGCATAAGCCCATGTAAGATCCTTTAAAAATTTCATTTTTCGTATCATTACCGGTATCACCAGTGATACTGCACTACCTGCGGCCACGATCAGAAGCTGCTTAGTTGCAGATGGAAGTGAAAGCCGGCAGAGCATGATAAATCCCACGCTCAGGAGCATGCACATATTATTTAAAAGAAGCAACGATGCATTCGGATAAATAATTCGATAAAGAATCTGGATCGCTGCAAAAAAGAGCATCATTTCGATATAGAACAGGATGACCCTGAAATCCATGCTTTTTAAATAGATCACAAGAAATGCTGTAAAATCAATAAAAAAGATCATGGTCAGCTGCTGATGGAGCAGTTCTCTCTTTTCTTCCTCATCCTGCCGCCACACCATATAAAAACAATGAAAGGTATAGACGATCATCAATGTGAGGATCACATACTTAGATAATTCTGTAATTACATTAATCATACACTTTTACTCGGCTCCTCTTTTAAAATGGCCTTTTGTATACCTGCGTCCGGAAGGTTTTCCGTTTTCCTGATAAACCGTCCGGAATTCTTTCAGGATTGCTTTTGCTTTCTCTGGCTCTTCGATCGTAAATGCCAGTCGCAAAGAGTGAAGGTTCAATTTTTTTACCTGATCTTTTTCACCCGGAAGTCCGTAAGGAATGCTGTTATAAATGATATTATAACAATATTTTGCTTTTTCGGAGATGTTTTTCCCCCATGGATCACAGCTGCATTTTACCGGAAATTCATTGTTATAGCGGTCTTTCAGATAAGCCGTCTCGCATTTTCCTGTACATCCGAAAAGATTTTTCCTTACACACTGCGCGGAAAGCATCAGTGGGATATAACCATATAAAAGCAGCTCCGAAGAAGTATTGTCTCGGTGTTTCAGTTCACCCTCATTCAACTCAAGGGGAACTGTATTTCGAAGAACTCCCTCTTCCCGCCAGAAACCAACACTCTGATCATTCCAGGTATACATGGATGCATCCAGGACACATTTTCCACCATATCCCATTTTTTTCAGTACTGCGTAAGATTCCAGGTTTCTTACCAGAAAACCCTTCATACCCTGCTCCAACCATTTTTGAGCTGATCGAAGCCACTTTTCGGGGATTTCTCCGCGATGGATATGTGGCGTAGAAAGATATAATTCACTGCTGGCAGCAAGTTCCGGTGAAAAATACTTTTCCATAGTATCAAAAGGAAAATAAAAACCTGTAATCCCTGTTTCGTTCAAAAGTATTTCCGCAGTATCCGAACGTTCACAGGATACATATACAGGCAGGCTGTCTGTTACCTTTTTGTGACAGGCAGTCTGATGCTGAGATTTCGTCTGCTGCTTCGTAACCTGTGCTCTCTTCTGACATCCGATCAGTGCTTCCCGCATCTGCCCCAGAGCATCTCTTCGTACTTCATTGAGAACTTTAACCGGAACAAAAATCCTTCCATTTATTTCAATGTTCAGATCCTCCCACTGAAAATCTGTATTTCCCAGTTTCTCCATCTGCTGACGGATCCTCTGTTCTTCCATTGGCTGATTTTTTGCAAACTGTACCTCACCGCCCATAGCAGTTACTGTCTGGCCCTTGCAGGTTATTTCAAGTATAACAGGACTTTCAGGAGAAAGTATTAAATTCCCATGAATTTTTTCTTTAATTTTTCTGATCTCCGGCTGGATATTACCGGATTTTTTTTCATTGGCAAAAGCCATCATTTCCGGTCCACGATACATATCATAGTATCCTTTGCAGGATCCTCCCCGGCTGAAAAGCTCAAGAAGATACTTCCGGTCTTCTTCCAGAACGTGATATTCTTTTCCACTTAAATACATATCCAGATATTTTCGATATACTGCCGTGACGCCCGCTGTGTACGCCGGCTGTTTCATACGTCCTTCGATCTTCAGAGACATAACACCCGCCTCCAGGATATCCGGAAGAATATCCAAAGTGCAGATATCTTTCAGGCTTAATGCACAAAAATCCTTGTCTCCTTTATATTTTCTGTGATCCATGGTTACACTGTAAGGAAGCCTGCACGGCTGTGCACAGCGGCCACGGTTTCCACTTCTCCCACCGAAAATACTGCTCATCAGACACTGGCCGGAATAGCTGTAACAGAGAGCTCCATGGATAAAAGTCTCTATTTCCAGAGGACTTGCCTTATGCATGGCAGATATCTCTTCCAGAGAAAGCTCTCTGGCCGGAACCACACGCGTTGCTCCCTTTCCCTCCAGAAACCGCATTCCTTCAGGTCCGGTTACTGTCATCTGTGTGCTTGCGTGAATATCCAGATCCGGAAAACTCCGGCGTATAAAAGAAAATACCCCCAAATCCTGTACGATCACCGCATCCAGACCAGCCTCATAATACGGAAGCAGATATTCAAACAACTGATCATCCAGTTCACGGTTCTTCAAAAGTGTATTCACAGTAAGATATAATTTGCGGTTATGGATATGTGCGGTCTCAATGGCAGTGATCAGCTCTTCCTGGGTGAAGTTCTGCGCATAAGCTCTTGCTCCAAAAGCCGGTCCACCTACATATACCGCATCAGCTCCGGCACCAATAGCTGCCTCAAAGCTTTCATAAGAACCTGCCGGCGAGAGCAGTTCTGTTATCATATTTTTCAAAGTATTCCCTCATCTCCCATCTGTTAATCAAATCTGATGGCCATAAAACAAAAGAGGATTACCGAAGCAATCCCCCATCCTTATTTAAGCAGTTCATCAAGTTCTTTCTCCAGTTCTTTCACTTTACCATCCAGAAGATTCTTCTGTTCCTGAGCTTCCTGTTCTGCCTTCTTCGCCTCTTCAATCTGCATTTTCAAAGAGATCAGTTCATGCTTCAGATCATACATCTCCTGGTCTTTCTGCTGCAGATCCTGTTCAAAAATCTCCGCCTGTTTTTTAGCCTTAAAATAATCATCTGTAATATTCAGACTGAGCAGTGTATGCTTGGTCTCCATGGCCTGTCTGGAGTATCCCGGCATCTGACTCAGCTCACTGATCTTATTATTCATATAGGCTGCAACCTTCTGAAAATATTCCTCGGACTCATACCCGCCCAGAGTAATGATCTTTCCATCGATAACAACCTGTGCTGTATTCTTTACCGCCATTCGTAAAGCCTCCTGAATTTATCTGTTACTGGTAATTTCCTCAATAACATTCCTCTGCATTGCCGGTCTTACAACCCGCAATTTCTTTTATTATAACTGATTCCCGCAAAAATGTATAGAAGTTTTTCTATTATTTTGTCGATAAATCTGAAAAGCACAAAACCCTTGATTTATGCGGGCTATCGGTTTTCATTTGTGACTAATGTGTGACTAATCAGAATTATATAACAATTCACATATTCCAAGATGATACAATATTTTTCTTAAAAATGCAAATTGCTGATGATCTTCTGGCCGTAATTCCTGCCGGATGCCTGGGCTTTTCCCATAATCTTTAACATATGTTTCCTCCAATAAAAAAAGACGATTACTCGTTTCCTAAAAATACTTGAATTATTTTTTTCGAAATGGTATATTGATAATACAAAAGGAACAACCGCCCACAAGGGGTTGACCTCAGTATAGGGATAGAATTACCACATTGCACTCAGCCAAAGTTTTGGGGTGGTTTTTCTATGTAGAATAGAGGTCAGCCACCCTGCAACACGATTGTTCCGTGTTCTATATTATCATATCATCCTTTGGTATTCAACGAATTTCACAAGGGGATCACTCGCCCTCTGAATCTTTGTATTTCGTCCTGTCCCAGATACCTTTTACTTTTTCCCAACCGCCGGTCGCAACCAAATACACTACAAACGCCGCAATAATCGATGCGAAAATATAATACCAGGTGACAGCTGTCTTATAATACGTGCACAGGACTGCCAGTGCCACCGGACACAGGATCAGTGATGTGACCAGTGCTACAATACTTGTCGGGATCTTATTAAGTCCCGGGAGCTCTTTGATCACCTGCACAATGATCGATACCAGGAACGCCAGCACCCCGATCAGCGCCAGACCATATGTTACATACTGCATCATTATATTTACATTTACATTCATGTTCATTCTCCTTTTCTTTCCAGATCTTCTATTCTATGACATGAGCAAATGATTGTTTCCATGTAGTGTTTCCCTTCTCCGACTGTTGCACCGGCGCAATTACAGTTTAAAGCACATGTTTTGAAATTTCTTATAAGCATCAAAGTATAACTCGTGCTTATCTCCGTTATATGTCAGCTCATAATACATTCCATCCGGCACAGTCGTGCTCAGAAGTGCTTTACTTACCACGTACACATACTGTACTGTGATTTGTTTTCCATCGGTCTTATCCATGTGTGAATTGGTATATTCAGCTACTTTTACTTTGCAAAGTCTTAAAAATTCTTCATTTCCCATTTCCTTACCTCCTACACATGGTCAATTTTCGGAATTCCATACTCAACCGCACGCTCATGTTCGATCTTGCATCCTCTTGCTTTCTACCAGTCTTTTGCAAAATAGGCGATATCGGCATCAGATAAAAACTCCAGGGACTTTCCAATGAACCACAGAGGTTTTGCTCCTACCGGTGCTGACTGGAAGAAAGAATCAATAACCTCTACAGGTTCTCTCAACAACTCTTCTGCCGCTTTGATTGCCACCTTTCGCTTTGCAAGAATCTCCTCATCTGCTTTGCCACTCATTGGCTGACTGATAAATAATTTCTTCATTTCTTGTCCTCTCTTTCTTAAAAAAGTGTATAAAAATACCACCTGCCATTTTCTGACTGGTGGATAATTATTGTTTATTTTAAGTCTTGCATTCTTGTGTATATTATCGTAAAATACACATAAGATATCTTAATAAGAACCATTCGCAGTACCCATGATCTTTTAGATCGTACAGCTGAATGGTTCTTATTTTTTATTTCTTTGATAAACACCAATTATTTTTCTATCCTTGTACAATGCGATCTCTTCCAAAAAAGGAGAGATGTGTTGATCTGAACAGATTATTGACCTGCTCCATTATTTCGCCCTCTTTCAGCGGGCAATCCGTTATATCAAAAATAAAGTTTCCTGCCTGGCGCTTTTTCTTTTTTACCGCATTATACAGAACGTTTTTTCACCTGTGCTAATAGTCTTCAATTCAGATTCTCTGGTAACCCAGTTACCGAGTAATTCACTTTTTTTGTGACCTTTACTTTGTCGATAAATCAGGACGAGGATATCCAAGATGGGTATATGCCAGCACGGAAGCCATTCTTCCACGTGGAGTTCTGTTCAGAAAACCTGTCTGTAAAAGATAGGGTTCATAAACGTCTTCAAGTGTTCCGGAGTCTTCTCCTATCGATGCGGCAAGTGTTTCAAGCCCCACGGGTCCGCCCTGAAAATTCAGGATCAAGGTCTGGAGAATGCGGCGGTCCGTTTTATCAAGGCCATACTGATCTACTTCCAGAAGATCCAATGCAAAACAGGCAACATCGTAGGTGATCACACCGTTATACTTCACCTGGGCGAAATCACGCACTCTTTTCAGAAGACGGTTGGCCAGACGGGGAGTTCCTCTGGAACGCTTGGCGATCTCGGCAGCTCCATTGGGTTCGATTTCCACGCCAAGCACCTGAGCGGAACGGAGAATGATCGTCGTCAGTTCTTTTTTATCATAAAATTCCAATCTCTGTGTTACGCCAAAACGATCACGAAGCGGTGCGGAAAGAAGACCTGCTCTCGTCGTAGCACCTACCAATGTAAACTTCGGCAGATCCAGACGAATCGAACGGGCGGATGCACCCTTGCCGATCATGATATCGATAGCAAAATCTTCCATCGCCGGGTAAAGAACCTCTTCTACCTGTCGGTTCAGTCTGTGTATCTCATCTACAAACAGTACATCTCCTTCTTGAAGGTTGTTCAGAATCGCAGCCATTTCGCCTGGTTTTTCAATCGCAGGACCTGATGTTACCTTCATATGTGTTCCCATCTCATTGGCAATGATTGCGGAAAGTGTAGTCTTTCCCAGCCCCGGAGGTCCATAAAACAGCACATGATCCAATGAATCATGACGTTGCTTTGCTGCTTCGATATAAATTTTCAGGGTATCTTTTGTTTTCTGTTGACCAATATACTCATCCAGACTCTGAGGCCTTAAATTTCCCTCCAGGGAAAAATCCTCTTCTGTAACATCTGTTGTAATGATCCTGTTCTCCATTTGCTATGCTCCGTTCTATTTCATTTCAGTGCGAGCATGTTTGCTCTTACTCACGGCGTTAAAAATTTTTCAGTGCAGCCCGAAGAATTGCTTCTACATCATCTGCCGGTATATCTTCCGGTACCTTTCGTACTGCACGAAGGGCATCTGCAGAACTGTATCCTAATGCGACAAGCGCCTCTACCGCTTCCTGACGACTATCCCTCAGATCAGAGGCTCCCTCGGCTGCTTCTTCCTGCTGATGCGCCAGTTTCATCTCAAAAGCATCTTCCAGCTTCAGCTTGTCTTTCAGCTCCAGAATCATTTTCTGGGCTGTCTTTTTCCCGATTCCAGGTGCCTTAGAGATTGTTTTTACATCATCGGAAAGTACTGCAAAACGAAGCTCGTCTGCACTGATCCCGGAAAGGATACCCAGAGCGCCTTTAGGTCCGACTCCGTTGACACCGATCAGGAGCTTGAACATGCCAAGATCATCCTTCGAAAAAAAACCATATAGCTGTAGAATATCCTCCCGCACATAGAGAAAAGTATGGATCTTCTTTTCATCGCCTATCCGCGCTTTCCCAAGATCCTGTCCTGTCATATAAATCTCATAACCAATTCCGCCATTTTCCACAACCAGGCAATTTTCACCGATATCTGCTACGGTACCTTTTACAAAAGAAATCAAATCTCAAGGCTCCTTCCCTGAAACAGCTGAACATCTGTTTCCCATATGAACGCAATAGTAACATAATTTTCAAAAAAAATCAACCCGGAATACAATCTCCGGGTTGATATACAAATCTGTGATTCCTCTCGCTGTTTTCTATCACTGATTAAGGAAATCCTGATCCTCAAAATAATTGATCCGCATGGAAGAACGGACATCATGAAGCGTTGCGGCAGCTTTTTCTCTCGCAACCTCTGTACCAGCTTTCAGGATATCGAACACATCTTCGGTTCGCTGCTCCCACATTTTCCTTCTTTCACGGATCGGTCCAAGTTCTGCCTGCATAACATTATTCAGGAACTTCTTGACTTTCACATCACCAAGGCCACCTCTCTGATAGTGAGCCTTAAGTTCATCCAGATTCTGATACTCTGGCAGAAATTCAGCAAAATGTTCCTGACGGCTGAAGGCATCAAGATAGATAAATACCGGATTTCCCTCTACACGACCAGGATCCTGAACACGAAGATGGTTCGGATCTGTAAACATGGACATGATCTTTTTCTTCACAACATCTTCCTCATCAGACAGATAGATGCAGTTTCCGAGAGATTTACTCATCTTAGCCTTTCCGTCAATTCCTGGAAGACGTAAGCATGCTTTATTGGAAGAAAGAACAATTTCCGGATCTGTCAGTGTGTCACCATAAACCGTATTGAATTTATGGACGATCTCCTTGCATTGCTCAAGCATCGGAAGCTGATCTTCACCTACCGGTACATGGGTTGCACGAAAGGCAGTAATATCGGCAGCCTGACTGATCGGATAGCAGAAAAAGCCTACCGGGATGCTGGCTTCAAAATTACGCATCTTAATCTCAGATTTAACGGTAGGATTACGCTGTACACGTGCTACAGTAACCAGATTCATATAATAAAAGGTAAGTTCTGTCAGCTCCGGGACCATGGACTGGATAAAAATATTGGATTTTTCCGGATCAAGCCCGCATGCCAGATAGTCCAGAGCAACCTGAAGAATATTATGACGTACTTTCTCCGGATGCTCCGCATTATCTGTGAGTGCCTGGGCATCTGCGATCATAATATAAATCTCATCATATAAGCCAGAATTCTGCAGCCTCACACGCTCTGCCAGGGATCCAACATAATGACCTACATGAAGGCGTCCCGTCGGGCGGTCGCCAGTTAAAATAATCTTACTCATGAATTTCGTTCTCCTTGAAGTATACTGAATATTTATGTTCTATTATAGCCCCTTGAAATTCACCGGTCAAATATTTTTAACCGGAAACTGCAATTTTCATTGAAATATAACCAAAAATTTGTATGTATTTATTTTATTTATGCATTATCGGGCACAACATGCTTTATTCCCAAAAAAGAACTGCCATATCACTCGGAAAACTTTCGTGACAGGCAGTTCTTTTTGTTTTACAGAATCACATGTCTTGGGCAAACTTCCTTACATTTACCGCAGCCTATACACTTATCGTAATCAATGTGTGCACAGAAATCGGTAACTGTGATTGCCTCGGACGGACAGTTCTTCTCACATTTTTTACAGCCGATACAGCCAAGCTCGCAGGCAACTGTAACTGCCTTACCTTTTGCGTGGGAGCTGCAGGCTACACGTGTCTGTTTGTCATATGGTACCAGCTCGATCAGGTGACGCGGACATTTGGCAACACATTTGCCACAGGCTTTACATGCTTCCTGATCTACGACCGCAATACCATTCACTATATGGATCGCATCAAATGGACATGCCTTTACACAGCTTCCGAAGCCCATACATCCAAATGTACAGTTTTTTGCACCGCTGCCAGGGATGAAAGCCATCATCTCGCAGTCTTCCACACCTGTGTACTCATATTTCACAGTCGTCTTATCACAGGTTCCCGCACATTTTACAAAAGCAACCTGACGTGCGGTTTCTTTTACTTCCTGTCCCATGATCGCGCCAATCTTGGCTGCAACAGGAGCACCGCCAACCGGACACTGATCTACAGGAGCTTCTCCCTTTGCAATTGCGGCAGCGAGTCCGGAACATCCCGGATATCCACAACCACCACAGTTATTTCCTGGAAGAACGCCGAGAATGGCTTCTTCCTTTTCATCTACCTTAACGGTTAATTTCTTGTCTGCAAGTCCGAGGAAGATACCAATGAATAAACCAGTACCGCCGACAATGACTGCAGCCATAATAATTCCTGTTATACTCATGCTCTTCTTCCTCCTATACGATTCCGGAGAATCCAAAGAATGCAATAGCCATCAGTGCTGCCGTAAGCAGAACGATCGGCATACCCTGGAAGGATTCCGGAATATCGTTGTATTCCATTTTTTCACGGATTCCCGCAAGTAATACAATTGCGATCAGGTAACCTACACCTGTGGCAAATCCGTTGACAACACTTTCAAGAATGCTGTATTCATATTTAACATTGTTCAGTGCTACACCAAGAACTGCACAGTTTGTTGTGATCAGAGGAAGGTATACACCAAGTGCCTTGTAAAGGGATGGTACAAATTTCTTGAGAAACATTTCTACAATCTGTACCAGTGCCGCGATAACCAGGATAAATACGATCGTTTTCAGATACTCAAAATGGGTCGGTACCAGGATGAATTTATAAAGCAGTCCTGCAACAAAAGATGCAATAGTAATAACAAACACAACTGCACCACCCATGCCGGCTGCGGTTTCTGTTTTCTTGGAAACTCCAAGGAAAGAACAGATTCCCAGGAACTGACTCAATACAACGTTACTGCAAAGCGCAGAACCAATTGCAATCAACATCAAGCTTGCCATTTTCTATTCCCCCTTTTTATTCTTTGTCGGAAGGACATCCGCCGCAGGTCGCACAATTGGAGCCACAGCCGGACTGGATCTTGGAAACATCTTTGCCCTTCTTTGCCATGTTGATCTTTACTTTGTTCTGGATCGCTGCAAGTCCGGCAAGAACCAGAAATGCTCCAGGTGCAAGGATAAAGATAGTGATCGGGGTATAGCCGGCAGCACCGGTAGCTGCATCAGCAACCGGAATGATCTGTGCTCCGAAAGCCTTTCCGGAACCAAGGATCTCTCTTACAAGACCAATGGCAACCAGGCCCACTGTGAAGCCAAGACCCATTCCAAGTCCGTCAAAGATAGACGGAAGGACAGGGTTCTTGGAAGCATAACTCTCTGCACGTCCCAGAATGATACAGTTAACAACGATCAGTGGAATGTAAATTCCAAGTGACTCATAAAGAGAAGGAGTAAAGCCTTCCATCAGAAACTGTACGATAGTTACAAAAGATGCTACAACTACGATAAAGGCCGGCATTCTGACGGAGTCTGGAATAACCTTACGCAGCATGGAGATGAGCATGTTTGACATAACCAGAACTACGGTTGTGGAAAGTCCCATACCAATACCATTGATCGCAGAAGTCGTTACCGCAAGGGTAGGACACATACCAAGCATCAGGACGAAAATCGGATTTTCGGTTATAATGCCGTTTTTTAATCTTTCACCACAATTATTCATATTCAACTACCCTCCTAAAATGCGTTTTTGCAATAGCCGATAGCTGTATTGACTGCACCGGTAAAAGCTCTGGATGTGATGGTCGCACCACTGATAGCATCAATAGGCTCACCTTCGCCGCCGTCCTTGGATACATAGAATTTGTCGGTATTCTTTCCAACATACTGTTCCTGGAACTTCGCTTCTGTAGCACGCATTCCAAGTCCGGCAGTCTCACTGATGGAAAGAATGGAAACGCCGCTGACGGTACCGTCTTTTGTTACACCAACTGTGATCTGGATATCACCGCCGTAACCCTCTTTATCGGTTACAGTTACCACATAGCCTTCATCTGCTGCTTCACAGACTTCATCTACGGTTGCTTTGATTCCAAGATCTGCAACTGTTTTATCTGCTGCTTCCTTGTCTACATCTACAGCTTTAAAATCTTCCAGGCTTACATCACTGAATACAGTCTGCCAGGCTTCTTTTTTTGCCTGTTCCTCGGTTCTTGCAATGGGTTCTTTGGTAACTTCGTAAACCAGTCCAAGGCCAAGGCCGGCAACTACTGTAATGATCGTAAGGATCAATGTATTTCTGATAATCTTACCCATTATTTCTTGCCTCCTTTTCCAAAAGCAACCGGTTTTGTTACTTTTTCAATAAGCGGAACCAGAAGATTGCAGAAAATGATCGCATAGGAAACGCCCTCTGCGGAACCACCAAAGAGACGGAATACCGCTGTCACGATACCGAGGCAGCAACCATATACCAGCTGACCTTTCGGAGTGATCGGCGTTGTCACATAATCGGTTGCCATAAACCAGGCTCCAAGCATCAGACCTCCTCCAAAGATATGGCTGAAAAGATAATTTACATCAAAGCCTTTGCCTGTTCCCAGCATATAGAAAATGACAAATATTGCAAAACTTCCAATATATGTAAGAGGTACCTTCAGATCGATGATCTTAAATGCGAGAAGGATCACTGCACCGATGAGGATCGCCAGAGCAGAAGTCTCACCGATGGTACCCTGGATATTACCAAGGAACAGATTCTTTACAGGAATAGAAGTCCTCTCAATGAATCCCTGGCTTTTAAGCGCTGCCAGAGGTGTTGCCTGTGTAACCGCATCTACAACAGCATGGGAGCTTTTGGAAACTGCAAAGTTGGTCATTTTTCCGGCAAAAGAGATCATAAGGAAACATCTTCCTGCAAGAGCCGGGTTCATAAAGTTCTGTCCAAGTCCACCGAACAGCTGTTTTACAACAATGATCGCAAAAGCACTGCCAAGGATCGGCATCCAGATCGGGATCTGGGGCGGCATGTTCAGTGCAAGCAGAAGTCCTGTTACAACTGCACTGAAATCAGTAGTTGTATTCTTTTTATGCATCAGTCGGTCATACAGCCATTCAAAAAACACACTGGATGCAACCGTCGCCAGCACTACAAGGAGTGCATGCACTCCAAAGTTCCAGATACCGAAAAGTGTTGTCGGCAGAAGTGCGATCACTACCAGCTGCATAATACGGCTGGTGGTCATTTTATCCCTGATATGGGGATTAGATGATACGTTATACATTTGTTCCATTGTTATTCCTCCCCCTATTTCTTTTTCTTGCGCTCTGCAAGAACCATTTTTCTCATAGATTTAATACTCTGAGTCAGAGGTCGTTTGGCCGGACAGATGTAACTGCAGCAGCCGCACTCGCAGCATTCCATACCATCCATTTTTTCGAAGCCTGCCATATCACCGTGTTCTGCAAGAGTTGCAAGGCGGGCCGGAACCACATGGCCCGGACAGACGCTTACACAACGTCCGCAATTGATACATGCAGTCTGGATCTGCTTCGCCTCGGAAACTGCGTCACGCTCCAGGAAAAGCAGGGAAGAAGTTGTCTTCGTACATGGAATATGAAGATCATACAACGCAAATCCCATCATCGGTCCGCCGGAGATTGCTTTTGCGATCTTTTCCTTCAGTCCGCCTGCAGCATCTACCAGTTCAGACAGATCTGTGCCTGTAAGAACGGAAAAGTTCTTCGGTGTACGGATACCGTCTCCGGTAACCGTTACATTACGGCTGATGACCGGCTGTCCAAGGATCACTGCCTTATAAACAGAAGTGACGGTCTCTACGTTATCAACCACGCATCCTACGTCTGCCGGAAGCATGGTGGAATTGATCTCTCTGCCTGTTACCGCATAGATCAGTGTACGCTCACCACCCTGAGGGTATTTGGTCTTAAGCTCTTTTACTTCCATACGCTCTTTGCCTTTGATGGCTTCTTTCATCCTGGCAATACAATCCGGTTTGTTGTCCTCGATACAGATACATCCCACTGCCTTCGGGAAAGCTTTCAGGATTACTTCCAGACCACCAACAATACTTTCCGGTTCTTCCATCATCCTTCGGTAGTCACTGGTGATATAAGGCTCACATTCCGCACCGTTGACCAGGATATGATCGATCTTGTCAGGTTCCTTTGGTGAGAGCTTTACATGTGTCGGGAAACCTGCACCACCCTGACCAACAACTCCGCCTTCCTGAATCCTTTTCAGGATATCCTCCTTGGAAAGATCCGAAAGCTTTGCAGGTGCATATTCCACAGATTCGTACAGACCGTCATTCTCAATGATGATCGCATCACCCATGGCGCCTACTGCGGTCAGACGTTTCTCGATTCCCTTTACGGTTCCTGATACAGACGAGTGTATCGGTGCGGAAACAAATCCTCCTGCTTCTGCGATTTTCTGTCCTGCAAGCACATAATCACCTTTTTTTACGATCGGCTTGGCCGGAGCTCCGATGTGCTGAGAAACAAGAATTGCCAGATCTCCCTTCGGCAGATACTTCTCGACAGGACAGTTTTTTGACAAATCTTTGCCGTCATAAGGATGGATACCACCCCTGAAGGTTAAAAATGCCATAGATCTCATCTCCTCCTTTATTTTTGCAAGTACATGTACATGGTATTTCTGCGTTGCGCATATACTCTTTTTTAAAGTTGATTCTGTGTTTCTGATTTTCCTTTTCTTATTTCATCCAAGACAAACAAGATCTATTTCGCTCCCATAAATCATTTCGCGAAACATTACCAGCGAACAGTAACAAAATAGCTTCTGCTTTGAGCAGGATATGTATGAAAGATTGAATCCAGACACGATCCTGTGATATACTTCGGTAGAAGATATTCATCAGCTCATAAAAAGCTGTAAATGAATAACTAATTTATGAAGCGATAATAGTCATTTTTTCACTGTCAATCCCTACATAAATCCAGTACCATTTCCTGTTTTTTATCATCAACTCTACTAATAACTATAACTCATTTCACTTTAAATTGCACTATTGAAAAGCAATTTTTTTGTGTATAATCAGATACAATCCATAAAGGAGAAAATTAACATGATCGTTAAAAAAATGCCGATTTTACAAGGATTTCCAGACTTTGAGACTGTTAAAAAATTGACTAAAAATCATGGATTTTCAGAGCGTTTTGTACCGCTTTTCTATGATATTGAAACTACAGGACTATCACGAAATTCCACTTTTCTGTATCTGATCGGTGCTGTAGCCTACGAAGGAAACAACTGGCAGATGTACCAGTGGATGATTGAAAATGAAGAGGAAGAACCTGAACTTCTGAAAACATTTTCTGAATTCCTTCAGGATTTTTCATGTACGATCCAATATAACGGTGACAGCTTTGACCAGCCTTATCTGGATGCACGATATCAGATCCACGGACTCTCTTCCCCTTTTACGGAGCTGCCATCTCTGGATCTTTACCGGGAACTAAAGCCGCTCAAGGGACTTCTGAAGCTTTCACGGATGAATCAGCCTTCCATGGAATCATTTCTCGGTATTACTGAACGGAACTACTATGATGGAGGTGCCTGCATCCGTCTTTACAAACAATTCGCTTCCGGAAAGAAACCGGAAGCGGCAGAGATCGTTATGGGACATAACCGGGAAGATCTTCTGGGACTTGGAAAAATTTTCTCCATGCTGTCCTATCTTGCTCTTTTCAATGAAGATTACGAAGCACTAAATTGTGAAATTCAAGACGATCAATTGGCCTTTACCATTAAAACTAATTACGATCTGCCTGTTGAATTTTCAAATCATAGTGAAGAATTCTACATAATCGGACAGAATAACCGTGTCCGTCTTCTTGTGAAGCTTCAAAATGGACGTTTAAAGCAATATTATTCCAATTATAAAGATTACGATTACATCCCTTCCGAAGACACTGCAATACCAAAAACCTTAAGTGCCTGCATGGATAAAAAGCTCCGAAGGCCTGCCAAAAGGGACAACTGTTATACCTGGTTTCCTGTAACAGAAGCTTTTCTGCATGATCCTTTAAAACAGAAAACCTATCTGAAACACTGCCTGCCATATTATCTTTCTGTTCTTAAATAATATCTCTGTTACGAAATTCCAATTAAAAAAGGCCGTCACAATAAATGTGACGGCCTCTGAAATTCAAAATATTCATCTGCTGTACAGCTTCTGAGAAATTACTCCTCTGTCTGCTCTGCAGAATTATCCTCGAGTGCTTTCATGCTGAGGCTGATCTTTCTGTCTTCGCCATTGAAATCAACAACCTTAGCCTCGATCTCCTGACCGATGGAAAGTACATCAGATGGTTTCGCAACGTGCTCTCTGGAAATCTGAGATACATGAAGAAGAGCATCTACTCCAGGTGCAAGCTCAACAAATGCACCGAAATCTGTCATACGTGCAACTTTGCCCTTTACTACGTTTCCTACTGCGAAGTCCTCAGCAGCTGTAAGCCATGGGTTCTCCTCCGGGAATTTAAGGGAAAGTGCGATCTTGTCTCCGTTGATATCTTTGATAAGAACTGTAACTTTATCACCTACGTTGAATACCTTCTTCGGATTCTCTACTCTGCCCCAGGACATCTCAGAGATGTGAAGAAGTCCGTCTGCTCCGCCGAGGTCAATGAATGCACCGAAATCTGTAACATTCTTAACAACACCCTCAACTTTATCGCCTACGTTGATCTTAGCAAGAAGCTCTTTCTGTTTCTCAGCTTTCTCAGCAAGAAGAAGCTGTTTGCGGTTACCGATGATACGGCGTCTTCTTGGGTTGAACTCTGTGATAACGAACTCGATCTCCTGATCTGCATATTTGGAAAGATCTTTCTCATATGTGTCAGATACAAGGCTTGCAGGAATGAATACTCTTGCTTCCTCAACATTGACACAAAGACCACCGTCAAGTACCTGTGTTACAGGAGCCTTCAGAACCTCCTGGTTCTCGAATGCCTCCTCAAGACGTTTGTTGCCTTTCTCTGCAGCAAGACGTTTGTAGGTAAGTGTAACCTGTCCCTCTCCGTCGTTTACTTTGAGAACCTTTGCTTCCATGGTATCGCCAGGTTTAACAACGTCTGTAAGCACAACGCTTGAATCGTTTGTGTACTCGTTCTTTGTGATGATACCGTCTGCTTTATAGCCGATATTCAGGATGATCTCATCATCTTTAACATCGATGACGGTACCCTGTACGATCTCTCCATTTCTGATTGTTTTTACGGAATCTTCCAGCATCTGTTCAAAACTTAATTCTGACATGTTCTTGAACCTCCTCAATAATTTTCTTTGGGGTGGACGCCCCTGCTGTAATACCTACACAACTACTGCGATGGAACATTTCAGAATCCAAGTCTACAGGTGTTTGTATATAGTAAGTATTTCCACATTCCTTTTTACATATTTCAAACAGCTTTTGAGTATTGGAGCTATGTCGGCCACCTACGACCAGCATAGTGTCTACCTCTCCGGCTATCGCTTTAGCTTCTTTCTGCCGTTCTTCGGTAGCATTACAAATAGTGTTTAAAATATTTAAAATATTTAAAACATTATTATCATAACTCTTTTTGCGGAGAATTTCAACTAATTCTTGAAATTTGTTGTAATTAAATGTCGTCTGGGACACTACACATACTTCTTTTTCCGGAGAAATATTGAATTTCTCAGCATCCTCAGCATTTCTGATCACTGTATATGGTCCCTGACACCATCCGCAGATCCCCTGGACTTCCGGATGGTCCGGATCACCGATGATCACAATATGGGCACCTCTGGAGCTTTCTCTCTCAACGATCTTGTGGATCTTCAGCACAAAAGGACAGGTAACATCTACATATCCGAGACCATATTTTTTGATCATGTTATAAACCCTGCGGCCTACTCCATGGGAACGGATCACAACAGTACCGCCCTTCAGGCTGCCAAGATCCTTCTCACAGATCACAGCCACACCTTTTTTTTCGAGATCTGAGACAACCTCCTCATTATGGATGATCGGGCCTAGTGTATAAATCGGTGCTGCATCGGAACCGATCAGCTCATAAACACGGTCAACTGCTCTTTGTACGCCGAAACAGAAGCCGGCAGTTTCTGCAACTTTTACATTCATCCATTCACCCTTTTTCTGTATACGGAAAGGATACTCTCAACCACTTCATCAATTCCCATCTCAGATGAATCAACAAGAACAGCATCCTCTGCTTTTTTAAGCGGAGAAACCGCACGGTTCATATCTCTCTCATCTCTGTCAACGATATCTTTCAGGATCTCATCCATATCGCAGGCTTCCCCCTTCTCTGTAAGCTCCAGGTATCGTCTGCTGGCACGGGTCTTTGCACTTGCAGTCAGAAAGATCTTCACTTCCGCATTGGGAAGAATGGTGGTTCCGATATCTCTTCCGTCCATAACTACATTATTCTCAGCTGCAAGATTGCGCTGCAGCTTCAGAAGATGTGCACGCACCTCCGGATTTGCAGAGCTTACAGATGCCATATTTCCTACCTCTTCCTTACGGAGGAACGCAGTTACGTTCTTTCCGTTAAGAATCACCTGCTGCTCACCGTTCTCATAACGGATAGAGATATCCGCATCGTGACAGGCTTCAGAGATTTTTTCGTCACCGCTGATCCCTTTTTCCAGAAGATAAAGTGCCATGGCACGATACATTGCCCCTGTATCTACATAAATAAAGGACAGCTCCTTTGCCACTTTTTTTGCAATTGTGCTTTTTCCTGCACCTGCCGGTCCGTCAATTGCAATATTAATACCCATAATCGTTGCTCCTTCCTCTTTTCTGTTATTCTATCGCCTGAGCTGCCGCATACGCTGTAGACCATGCGATCTGAAGATTATAGCCACCGGTCACTGCATCCAGATCCAGTACTTCACCTGTAAAATACAGATTTTTTATTTTTTTGGATTCCATTGTGGATGGCTGTATCTCTTTTACTGACACACCGCCTCTTGTGATGATCGCTTCCTTAAACTCTCCCATTCCCGTGATCGTAAACGGAAAAGCCTTGATCAGACGGCCAAAAGCCTGACGCTCTTCCCTGGAGATCTCATGTACCGGTTTTTCCCCGGGGATACCGCCAATTTCGATCATGATCGGAGTCAGAGAAGACGGAAAAAGAACACCGATCACATTTTTAAACTGCTTGTTATGATTTGCATCAAATTCACGCAGGATCCGGGCGTCAAGCTGTTCTGCATCAAGCGCCGGCTTCAGATCCAGGAAAGCCTCCAAAGGCTCCTTTTCCAGCTTTTTGCCGATCTGGGCACTGGCGGAAAGGATCAGCGGTCCTGTCACTCCGAAATGAGTAAACATCATCTCGCCGAAATCTTTATAGAGAACTTTTTTGCCGGATTTTACTGTAAGCTCCACATTCCGAAGGGAAAGGCCCTGAAGTTTGGAGACATAATCTTCTTTTGCCACCAGTGGTACCAGTGATGGTGACTGGGAAACAACTTTATGTCCCGTCTCAGCAGCAAAACGATATCCGTCTCCTGTGGAACCTGTGGACGGGTAGGAAAGCCCTCCTGTGGCAACTACCACAGTATCCGCTTCAAAAAAGGTACCATCCGAAAGTAATACACCGGTAACTTTTTCATCCTGTGTACAAACTTCCTTTACCTCTGTATGAAGATGGATCTGCGCTCCGGCTTTTTTCAGTTCCCGCTCAAGCGCACGGATAATATCTGATGAATGATCCGATACCGGAAAAACCCGGTTTCCACGCTCTGTTTTCAGCGGCACTCCTGCCTCCTCAAAAAATTCCATCACATCTCTGCTTCCATAGGTGTAGAAAGCACTGTAAAGAAATTTGCGGTTTGACATCACTGCCGGAAAAAGTTCTTCGGTATCGGAATCATTGGTGACGTTGCATCGTCCCTTTCCGGTGATGAAAAGCTTTTTTCCTAGTTTCTCATTTTTTTCCAGTATGTGAACCTGGTGTCCTCTGCGCGCAGCATATACACCGCAGAGCATTCCGGCGGCACCGCCGCCTATGATCGCAACTTTGGACATTACCTGTTATCCTGCCTTTTTTATCTTTTTTATGCACAAAGGAGCCTGCATACAGCAAGCTCCTTTTCCTGTTTTGAAATGCATCTGCATTTCTATGTGTGCTTTATACCGGGTATGCGCCGTTCTTGGTATCTGCTACAGTCTCATCAACTTTTGTCTTCTGAGCCTGGCGATATTTAAAGAAGTCCATGGCAACCTGCGGGAACAGTGCATATGTGAGAACATCCTCATCCTGCTCCTTGTACTGTGCCATCTCGCTCTCAAGCTTATCAAGCTCATCCTCCAGAAGATCTGCCGGACGGCATGTGATCGGTTCAATATCTCCGATACATTTTTTCTGTACTTCCGGATTGAACGGTCTGGCTGTTGCGCCATACTTACCACTTAACACGTCTTTTGTTTCTTTTGTGACAACCTTGTAACGCTCGCCCATGATCACGTTAAATACAGCCTGTGTACCAACGATCTGAGAGGACGGTGTAACAAGCGGTGGCTCACCAAGGTCTTTACGTACACGCGGAACTTCCTCAAGTACTTCGTAGAATTTATCCTCGGCATGCTGCTCTTTCAGCTGTGATGTCAGGTTGGAAAGCATTCCGCCTGGTACCTGATACAGAAGAGTCT
>OGJJ01001220.1_pt1 | contig 20204 bp, 15 predicted proteins | sample 1572081 | NCBI WGS metagenome assembly OGJJ01 (sample SAMEA2582122, study PRJEB24529) | metagenome | biome: Human gut stool | place: China | collected 2011
GAAAGCAGGGAAAGAAGGATGAAATGAGCAATACCAGTACACCCTATGATGATGCTCAGCGGACGCTGAGCGTGGATTGTCCAGGTTTATTGATACCGTTAGTAAATGAGGCGTTCCAGACCAACTATCCCTTAGATGCGGATGTAAAGCTTTACAACAACGAGTTTTTTATTACTACAGGAAATGATCAGAAGAGAATTACGGATTCAAATTTCTCCATAGATGGAGAGACAACAACTCGTTATCATTTTGAGTGTCAGAGTACTTTTATTTTTCCCCATGCGTCGGTGTTATACTTGAGAACGGAGTCCACTACACCATCCTCTATCTGGATGCGAATTATTACACCCGGCGGGGAAGTATCCTATGAAATCCCAGTGGTAAAGGTTCAGGACTATAGCCTGGAAGAAATCTTTGACAAGAGACTATTGTTTTTGCTGCCATACTATTTTTTGAGATATAAGTTAGAATTACTGGAAAACAATGCAGATGCAAGACTGGCACTGCGCCAGACCTATCAGGATATTTTTCAGAGACTAAGTTTTTTGGAACAAAGCGGAGAGATTACGGAGTTTACCAGACAGTCTATAAAAGCGATGATAGATAAAGTGGCAATGTTCCGTGCAAACCAGTATGAAAGAGTCATGGAAGAGGTGAAGGAGATTATGGGCGGAAAAATTTTAGACTACGAAGCAAAAGATATAAGGAATAAGGGAATCCGTGAAGGCAAGCAATTAGGAATTGTCGAGGGAATCACCATCGGAAAAGAGGCTGGCAGATTGGAAGGGATTAGTCAAAACATTCTAACCATGTATAAAAAAGGAAAAACCCCGGAAGAAATCGCAGATTTGCTTGAAAAAGATTTGGAAGAAGTAAAAGCAATCATTGCCGGAAAAGAAACAACAATTGTATAGCTTTGGCAGAAGAATTAGGAAACCCTCCAGGTCGTGATAATAGATTTGGAGGGTTTTTGTCCATTACCCAAATGTTAAAATGATAAAATCTGGAGTATAGAAAATAGGGTATTATTCAGCCTATAATTGACAATACCATACAATATACTATAATTGAATTACAAACAAATTAAGGGAGGTGCTTGATATGGCAACTACATTAGTACAGGTTAGAATTGATGATGAACTGAAAAATCAGGCAACTGCTGTGTATGATGCATTAGGAATTGATTTATCTACAGCAGTGCGAATGTTTTTGAAGAGATCAGTAATGGTGAATGGTGTTCCATTCAATATGACCTTACCAAAGAAAGATTACAAGGCTGAAAGGGCAGCAAGAGCACTTCAGGAGTTAAGTAATACTGCAATTGAGAATGGAACTTCAGAAATGACATTAGAAGAGATAAATGCTGAAATTGAAGCGGTCAGAAAAGGAAAATAAGGGGGCGGAACGATGCATTATTATGCAGTAATAGACACAAATGTATTGGTTTCCGCTATGTTGAAGACTCAGTCTGTCCTAGGACAGATTGCAAATGAGGCTCTTTTGGGTGACTTGATTCCACTGCTATGCGATGAAATTATTGTAGAGTACAGGGAAGTTTTGGCACGACCTAAATTTAAGTTTGATCAAAGAACTGTGAATATTTTTATTGAGGGAATCATTGATAGGGGTATATTTGTCGACACGGTTCCAGTAGAGGAAATCATTCCTGATCCAAAAGACATTGTTTTCTATGAAGTGGTTATGGAAGGATGTAATGAATATGAAGAGGCATATCTTGTAACGGGAAATACTAAGCATTTTCCTATAAAATCTTTTATTGTTACACCAAAGGAAATGCTTGATATTATGCATAAAGAATAAGGGAATACAGATTGGAATCAATGAGGGCAAAAGATTAGGAATTGTCGAGGAAATCACCATCGGAAAAGAAGCTGGCAGATTGGAAGGGATTAGTCAAAACATTCTAACCATGTATAAAAAAGGAAAAACCCCGGAAGAAATCGCAGATTTGCTTGAAAAAGATTTGGAAGAAGTAAAAGCAATCATTGCCGGAAAAGAAACAACAATTGTATAGCTTTGGTAAAAGAATTAAGAAAGATTTAAAATTTCACTTCGATGATAAATACAACATAAAATTTCCCCCTAAGCATTTCCTATCAACTGTCCGATATATATGTAGAATGAAATAGATAAAGAACAATGTATCGTGAAACACGCGATACATTCACAGGATGGACAGGTTGCATGGAGGCAAGAAATATCAGTTAGGCGTAAACGCCGCTATTGCATGAATGTGTGATAGCGGTGTTTTCTTTATACCGGTCCTTAAACAGAGGATTGTTTATGAATATATATGTCAAAGAATCAAAAGATTTATCAATCAAAAGAGTATCCTTGCTGTTCTATAAATCAGTAAAAATTTTACCGCTTTTGTCTTTAGAAGACATTTCATATAGCGACTTAATTATTGTGTCTCAATCAGATAGTTCTTCTATGACCAGATTAAAGGAATATCATGTAATTGTCTACGAACAGCTTTTCAACGAACTTTATTCAAGAGTCTATCAGGAATACTATAATAACCATGATTATTACTATCTCAAAAATGCATTGCAACATGCCCAAAACCCGGCGATTACCACATTGATTTCTGGGTCATCATATGGTGCATTTGGAATTGACTTGGATTACATAGATCATGCGGTAAATTTATCTGCAATCTCTCAAGACTTATATTATTCCACAAGACTTCTTTATCGGGCATGTGAATCTAATAGAAACATTAAAAATATAGTTCTCTGCGCCGGGCATTACTGGCTTTTTAGTGATTTGTCATTAACCCAAAACCTGGCAGAATTACAACGAGTATCGAAAGTATACTATCCTTTACTTGGAGACTTACATAATTGTCTTATCCCAGCACCAAAAGAAGATTACAATATTCAAAGTAATCTCATCGACTTTGAAAGAATCGTAAATACTTTTGCAATGATGGATTATCAGGAAGGTTTCTTTAATGAGAAACGGCCTCGCAATCGATGTGCTACGGTAGTATGGGATGCAGTATCAAAGAGCTGGGGGGATTTATCATCAGAAGAGAAAGAAAATGCAGGAAAAATCAGAGCAACAAGCCATAATAGTGGTATTAAACATACGGTTTCCTTTAATGAAAATATCGGCTTGTTACAAGAACTTGTTTATTTTTGTAACGATAGAGGAATTAATTTATTATTCACGGCGATGCCTGCATCCAGTCAATATTTAAAGTACTTAACCCCGGAATACAAGAATATCTTCTATACTGTTCTTGAAAATCTGGACGGAACTATCCATCTATTGGATTTGGTAGATGATAGCAGTTTTGATAATAAGCTTGATTTTAATGATACAGACCATTTGAATGATTCCGGAGCAAAAAAACTGACTCAGATGATTTCTTCAATATTGAATGAAATTAACAACTAATAATTTCATTCAGGTAGTTTTTACAAAGAGGAAAATGGAATGCAAAATCAAAAGATATTAGTGACGCAATCTTCAATGCCACCTTACGAAGAATATATTGAGGCAATTAAACCCTTATGGGATAGCCATTGGATTACCAACATGGGTATATATCATAAAGAATTAGAGGAAAAACTGAAACAATATCTGGAAGTACCGGAATTGTCACTTATGGTGAATGGACACATGGCACTGGAAATGGCAATACAGTCGTTTAACTTTCCGGAAGGTTCAGAGGTAATTACAACTCCATTTACATTTGTTTCCACCACACATGCAATTGTAAGAAACAAATTGCAACCTGTTTTTTGTGATGTGAAAATGTCAGATGGTACAATTGATGAGACAAAGATCGAGGATCTAATTACAGAAAAAACAGTTGCCATCGTGCCAGTTCATGTATATGGCAACGTATGTAATGTGGAAGAAATTCAAAGAATTGCTGATAAATACAACCTAAAAGTCATATACGATGCAGCTCATGCCTTTGGAGTAAAATATAAAGGAATTGGCATAGGAAATTATGGCGATGCGTCAATATTCAGTTTCCATGCAACCAAGGTATTTAATACGATTGAAGGCGGAGCGGTAGCCTTTTCAGACCACAAAATATATGAAAAATTATATAATCTCAAAAATTTTGGTATTCGTGGAGAGGAATTAGTCGTAGAGGTAGGAGCAAATGCCAAAATGAACGAATTTGAGGCAATTATGGGTTTGTGTAATTTGAAGTATCTGAGCCATTCATTGGAAGAACGTAAAATCAGGTACGATTATTATAAGGAAAGACTGAGTCACATCCCTGGTATTCGATTTTTTGAAGATAATGTGGATATCCAAAAAAATTACGCATATTTTCCGATAGTAGTTTCAGAAGACTATTCAATGACAAGGGACGAGCTTTACGAAAAATTAAAAGAAAATAATATATTTTCAAGAAAATATTTTTATCCAATAACATCTGATCAGGCTTGTTTCCGAAACAAATATAAGAAATGTGAATTAGAGAGTGCAAGGTGGCTTTCAAAACATATTTTAGTTTTGCCGTTTTATGAACAATTGGAGCTTGCTAATATAGATCGTGTTGTAGAATTAATGTGTGTATGAAAATACATCGTGGGGGAAAAATGAAAATCATGGTTTTACCGGGTACTGTATGGCAAGTACCATTAATGAAAAGAATCAAGTCTATGGGACATGAATTATATGTTACGAATCCCGTGAAAATCGCTGAAGTGTATGAAGTGGCTGATTATTTTTTTCAATCTGATATTTTTGCTTATGACGCTATTGTTTCATATTGTATAAATGAAAAAATTGATGTGGTAATGTCTGATGAATGTGATATAGCAACCGATGCCATTGCACGTTATAATAGAGCAATAGGTGCTAACTGCATTACAGAAGAGATGGCAGCTCTATTTACAAACAAGTATCTGATGAGAGAATTTTGTCAGAAGAAGGATATAAATCCGATTCCTCATACACTTTGTCAGAACAGTGAGGAGGCTTGTGCTTTCTTCAAACAGTATGGCCCGAAACTTATTATGAAACCTCTTGATAGTAATGCAAGTCATGGGGTATTTACCATTTGCTGCGAAGAAGATATCAAGGTAAATTTTGAAGAAACCCTTTACTTCTCAAGAAATGAAAAAGCAGTGCTTTTAGAGAAATATATAGAAGGAACAGAGTTTACTGCGGATGGTATTATGTCAAAAAAGGGACATATAACACTGGCAGTTTCCGAAAAAAAACATTATAAGCACAATGATAATATAGCCAACTCTTTGCTTTTTACTCAGAGAAACGAGAGGTATGATTATGATTTGCTTAGAAGAACGAATGATGAACTAATTAATGCCACGGGGCTTCCATTTGGATTAACTCATGTAGAGTATAAGTATATGGACGGAAAATATTATCTAATTGAAATGGCAGCAAGGGGAGGGGGGAATCTTATTTCAGCAATCATTGCTCCGTTTATGAGTGGTATTGACAACTATGAATTTTTGATTAGGCGAACATTGGATAAGAATTATGTACTTAATAAAAATGTAGATATTAACAATGACAGAATAGCTATTCTTAAATTTCTGGACTTACCTTGTAAGGGAGGAATTGTAAAGGCAATTCATGGAGAAGATTTTCTTTCAAAGGAGGAGAGAATAAAAAGTTATAAATTAAACTTTAGGGTTGGAGATTATATTCATCAGCCTGAAAATGATTCGGTAAGAATTGGATATTATATAATTTGCGCAGAATCAAAAAATGAATTTGATAAAATAACAAGAGCTATTAATGAACATCTAATCATTGAAGTTGAGGAAAAATCGGATGGAAAAGACGAATATCATTGAGGAAATAATTGATTATTTGGTTAGAAATCGTGTGAGCACTACAGAAGTTGCTGATGCATTAGGAAAGACTGGAGTGCTTTCTAATGTGATGCCGGTGAATCGTGGGCATTATAAAGCAGGGAAGATAAAATGGATTTATGCATACGAGGAAAGCAACTGGCCTATTCATGAACAAATTCAAAACCTTCCAGAAGATTGCATTGTATTTGTAGAAATGTTTGGATGTAGAGACAGAGCTGTTTTTGGAGAACTGGTAAGCAAATATATTCTTCTCTATCGGCAAAGTAAGGCAATTATCACGAATGGAAAAATGCGTGATGCGGCAGGATTAATTAAAGAAAATTGGCCTATCTGGTGTGAGGGATTAACTCCTGTAGGATGTTTTAACAGAGAGCCTCAAAATGAGTTTGATCCGTTGGTAGAAAAAGAACATTTTAAGAGATATGAAGGAGCCATTGCTGTGTGTGATGATTGTGGCGTGGTGATTGTTCCAAAGGATTGTATTAATGAAGAATTCCTAAAAAAATTGCATCACATGGAAGAACAAGAAGACATTTGGTTTGACCGGCTTGATCACTATAAAGAAAATACGTTTGAAATTGTTTGCAAAAAGAAGTACTTGGATGATGAAGTTTATATGAGTAGAAGAAAACTGGAATGATGTGAAAAAAGTATTGAAGTCATTGACTATAGAAAATCCGATAAGAGAAAGGAAAGAGGGTACATTATTTTGAGAGTGTTTCCTTTCTTGAACCTTTGATGGATATCAAACATTTTCACCTTATCCGGTATGATTATTGTCATTCTAAGTGGTACTTAACACAGAGAATCATAATTATGAAGGTTGTGTTGTTAAAACAAGTAAAGAGTTATTGGGTGAGAATGTACAGTTTACATTTGAATATGTGACTGAAATACCCAAACTACGCAGTGGCAAGTTTCGTATGACGGTTTGCATGATACCGGAGAAAGGGCAGTAAGTAATAAATGAGCAACCATTGTTACAAAATCGCATATTGGGGATATTCTTCAAAAATGTTAGAGGAATTATGCCAGTGTACATATTTCAAAATCGACTTAGTAGTTTATGTTCCCAAACGTGTGAACAAAGAATTTTTAAGTATTATTAGAAAATATAATATAGAAAGCATACAGATTCATTCTAAATTTGAGTTGAAAAGTTTGCTTGAAAGAGATTTACACTTTGAAGCGGTCATCATGTATAAGTTTGAATATATACTCCCTGCAGATTTTGTAAAAACGCAGGTAATAATAAACTTTCATGGAGGCAATTTAAGAACAAATCGTGGAGCACATGCTGTTGTTTGGTCTATTTTGCGGGGAGAATCAAAAACATGCTTATCAATGTATCAATTAACAGGGGGAATAGATGAAGGAAGACTGATTGGAGAGTATTGGGTTGATATTGATGAGACTGACAGCCCTGATTTATTGAATGAAAAACTTCAGTGTGGAATACCAATTCTTTTAGAAAAACTTGATTTATATTTAAAGGGGGAGGCAAAGTCTGAATTAATATTAGGAGGAGAGTATTTACCTAAAATAACAGAAAGGGATTATACTATTGATGCAGCGAACGATTCGTTTAAAATTATTAAAAGGAAGATAAATTCACAGTTAGCGTATTTAGGAGCAGTTATTTATATTGATGGCATTAAGTACAGAGTCACTAGATACGCAGAAAGGAAAGGAGTGGAAGTAGAAGAAAGACAAATCTTTTTTTCAGATAGAACTTTAACAATCAAAGAAGATAAAAGTATACTGCTATTATTTTGCAGAAAAGATATGGAAAAATATTCATAGAAACTATTTTAATTATCCTTAGAAATTTAAAATAGTCTCTATGAATTATAGTATAAGAATTGTTCTGATAGTGGTAGTTGAAGTCTATTTTAAAGAACAATTTAAGAAAAAGCAAATGTAGGAGAGACATAGATAAAATGAATAAGGATAAATTGAATTCAAATACCATATATGTTTATATTCAGACATATCAGCTTGCAAAAAAATATCTCATAAGGGCACTGGATAGCATTCAAGGGCAGACCTATACTAATTTTAAGTGTTTGATTTATGACAATTGTTCTGAGAAAGATGTCAGATTAATGCTTCAAGAGTATGTCAAGAAAGATAAGAGGTTTTCACTGACACATTTTGATAATACAGGGGAACATATTATCGTTTGGGAATATGGTATTCCGGAGATTTTACATCTAGCTGGCAATAAAGGGGGGTATTATTGCATAGTAGATGCAGATGATGAATTAGAATTGGATTGTTTTGAAAAATTGGTTTCATATATGGAAAAAAATGACCTGGACATGGTTGCAGGTGGCTCAACCTTTATTAATGCAGACACAATGGCTCCAATTGGTATTAGAACGATTCAGACAAATACTATTTTAGCAGGGGATTCGTTTGAAACCCATTTTTCAGAATATTATCAAATCATGAGAACACATTGGGGGAAATTATATAAAATTGATATAATAAAGAAAATGAATTTGTCGAATCTGAATGTTGTTCCTTATGGAAGAGATACATTGTTTGTTAGGGAAGCAATGCTGAAATCTAAAAGGGTTGGCATATTATCAGATTTGGTTTATAAATATTATCTATATTCCGGTGTTAGAGTGTATAATTTGCAAGAGGGGAGAAAAGAGGCTCCCAAAACGTTACTAGAGAGAGATGTTTCGTTTATATTGCAAAAATGTGGGAAAATATCAAGCAATACAATAGCGTGGTTGATTAATGTATATCTTCAAGAGAATCTTGATGCTTTTAACTTAATTGTAAATGGTCAAGATGATAGCTCACAAAAAATTGAAGATATATATTCTGTTCTCTCAGCAGTACCGTGCCGTATGGCAATTAGACTAGGTGCAGGGAAGATGTATACATATCTTTGTGACTGGTTGTTGCATCAGAATATACTGGAGAATGATTTGGTTTTAAGTAGATGTGCCGAAATTTTTGGAATGCTATGTGTTATGCCTAATCAAATACCGAATGGAGGAAATGCAGATTATTTCAGATTTTTGATTAGGCTATATGATTTTTGGGATGACTACGATAGCAAGCAGATGCTGGAAAGGAGTATTTTAAATAGTGCCCAAAATAGTCTCTTATTACAAGAATGCGATTTTTATTATTGTAAATTCAATGCAGAGATTGTGGAATTCTTATTGAGAGAAAACTATGAAAATGCCTACGAAAAGATAAAAGAAACGATAGAGAAAAAGAATTATTTTGACGAGCAGTTTTCTAAGAAAAACGTGGAACTAGGACAAAATGTGGCGGCAATTCTGCAGGACGAGAAGAAATTTATTTATATGAACAAACGAAAGATCGAGTTACAGTTGGAGGACGATGTGGAGGGGGCACTGGCAGAAGTGAATGAATGGATAGAACTATTGCCGGATGACGACGAACTCACAAAACTAAAAAGAGACATTCTTGATAAGCAATTAAAAAAATTGTATTAAAAAAGAAACGGGTGTTTGACCTCCTTGTATAAACTTTGAAGAAAGCGGAGAAAAATATTCTTCAAAAAATTTGTACAAGGGGGTTAAGTTTTTTTTAACTCGCCCGATATATATTACAAGTAAGGAAACTTACCTAATAACAAAAGGCTTTCGCCAAGGAGAACGCGCGGTCCGGAATCGAAAGTCAGAAAATTAACCGCAAGGATGCGGTTTTAAATTCAAGGAGGAATATATTATGGTAGTACAACACAATCTTACAGCGATGAACTCTAATCGTATGCTTGGCGTAACAACCAGCCAGCAGGCAAAATCCACTGAGAAATTATCTTCTGGTTACAAAATCAACCGTGCAGCAGATGATGCAGCAGGTCTTTCCATTTCCGAGAAGATGAGAAAACAGATCCGTGGACTTACACAGGCTTCCGCAAACGCTCAGGATGGTATCTCTACTGTTCAGACCGCTGAGGGTGCTCTGACTGAAGTACATGATATGTTACAGCGTATGAATGAGCTGGCAGTTAAATCCGCTAATGGTACAAACTCTGAGTCTGATCGTACTGCAATCCAGTCTGAGATTGAACAGTTGACCACTGAGATTGATCGTGTTGCTGAGACAACCAAATTCAATGAGACTTATCTTCTGAAGGGTGACTCTTCAGCAGCAAAGGAGACTTCTTATTCCTACAATGTATTCAAGACTGCTGGTGCAGCATCTGCATCTTTTACAACGGATACTACATCTGGAATTGGATTAAGTTTCACCACAGAGACTGCTAGCAAGGATAATCAGGATGACATTAATGAGTTAATGAAAGCCTTGAGAGATTCTGGAGTAAGTGTTACCGCAAAGAGCGAGTATGATGCAACAACTAAAACAGCAGGAGCAACGAAATACTCTTTACAGTTAAATGGTAAAGCAGGAGAAACTTATGATGTATCTGCTGGTACAGCTGCAGGTTCATTCGTTATTTCAACGAAATCAGGCGTTAAACTGGGTACCCTGACAGCTGGTGGCTTTACTGCAAAAGCTACAGATGCTGGAGATTTAGCTCAGACCGTAAATTTGAATGCTAGTTCAGTCACAGCAGCAAAGGCTACAACACATAAAGCAGCATACTATGATAAGGATGGAAATAGAATTGCTGAAAATGAGTTGGATGACTATTTCTCAACCACATATGCAGGAAAAACCACTGCAACAGGTACTACAGCTGCAAGAGCAGATGCCAAACAGGTGTATGATGCAGTAGGAAATAAGACGGTTTTATATAAGGATGAAGTAGCAACTGCTCGTGATAAGGTTGGAGCATTGACAGTCGGCTTACATGTAGGTGCGGACGCAACTGGTAATAATCAGATTACCATGAACATTGAGTCCATGAGTGCTAAAGGACTTGGCATTAACGGACTGAAAATGGATGGTACGGATGATGGTAATGCATTGGATGCTATCGAAAAGATTAAAGCAGCTATTTCCAAAGTATCTGCACAGCGTTCTGACCTTGGTGCTGTTCAAAACAGACTTGAGCACACCATCAACAACTTGGATAACGTTGTAGAGAACACCACAAGTGCTGAATCTGCTATCCGTGATACAGATATGGCATCTGAGATGGTTAAATACTCCAACAACAACATCCTGTCTCAGGCAGGTACTTCTATGCTGGCTCAGGCTAATCAGTCTAACCAGAGTGTTCTTTCCTTACTGGGCTAATCTTTGTAAGAGACTAAAAGAGAACCAAAGGGTAACTACCAAAGGGCTCGGCTTTGAAGCCGAGCCCTTTTTTACTACTTCCTATTGAAAGGTGTCCTATCATGAATCATATCTTACTATCAATTTCCATGTTAATATCAGGCAGAGAGGATATGCAAAAAAGTTTGGAATCATTGATGTTTTTTAAGAATGCATTTCCTACAGAAATTATTCTTGTAGATACAGGCTGTAATAAGGAACAACGGAAATTGGCAGAAAAATATGCTGATAAAGTTGTATCCTTTACATGGTGTAATGATTTTGCAAAGGCAAGAAATGCTGGAATAAGGGAAGTACATGGAGAATGGTTCATGTATTTGGATGATGATGAATGGTTTGATAATCCACAGGAAATCATAAGTTTTTTTACATCCGAAGAATATAAAAGATATAATAGCGCAACATACTGTGTTCGTAGTTATACTAATAGAGAGGGAACTCTTTATGAAGATGGTCAGGTAAGCAGAATGGTACGGATGGAAAAAGAAACATGTTTTAAGGGGAAAATTCATGAGTATCTTAGTCCATTCAAGCTTCCGCAGAAAAGCTTCAAAGATTACGCGCATCACTATGGTTATGTGTTTCAAAACGAAGAAGAAAGACAGAAACATTCACAGAGAAATATTCGCCCATTACTTGAAATGGTCGAAGAAAATCCAGGAAACATAAGGTGGCTGGTTCAGTTGGCACAGGAATATTTTGGAATAAACGAACTGGATAAAACGATTGAAATATGTCAAAAAGGAATTGAGTTCTGGAATACACATAGGATAGAAAGCATTCCCTTTCCACCGGAAATTGGCTGTGCATATGCATTTATTCTTGCAGCTAATGAGAGAAAATTTGATTTTATATCAGCTAGGAAATGGCTTAATAGAGCCTTAAATGAACCGAAAGTCCCAGAAGTAATAAAGGCTTATTTTTATATGTCGGGAATTAGAATTTCTGGTAAGACAACTGAACATGATAAATGTTCATATTACACAGAAAAATATCTAAAATATTATTTTAAATTAAAAGATAATATTATGTTGATTAGTCAAGATACTTTTTTGTTAACAGAAAATGTATTTCAGAAACAACTAGCTTTTCCATCGTTGATGATAGGAATTCCAAGTTTGATTTATGAAAGAAAGTATGAACTTGCGAAAAAAGCATTTTTTACAATAGACTGGGAAGACCCTCGCATGCTACACCAGATGCAATATGAGCAGAAAATTGTGGAAGCATGCTGTAGCGTACCGTATAATTTTGTGTGCCATGACATTCTACAGACTTTAGTATCGCGACAAGATGGTATGAAAGAAATGTATCCCGTCTTTTTGGAGAAAGAAATTGAGTATAAGAAGGAAGGAAAAACAGAACAGTTGACGCGGCTGCGTCATCTTGTTTCACAATTGGATTATCCTCATAGATACATTTTGTATACAAAGATTCTTTGGAAAGACCAGAATGTTGAAAATGAAGAATCACATGTCATCGTTCAAAAGCTGAATGAGCTTTTGGATGAACTTCTTCAGGAGTATTTAAGAGAACTATTTGAGATTAAGGAAGAAGTGTGGAATGTTGCTGACAAATGGCATATTGATTTAGAGTCCAAACTCTTAAAAGTGAAGTTTGCAGTTTGGCGCAGGTGTTTAGATTCCTGGATATTGAAAGCGAAACCGGAGGAAATTAACGCATGGAGAAACCGCATACAGGGATGGCAACAGCATGAGGATATTCGATATGATTTATTTGCCGTCAAATGCACGGAGGGATATTTAAGAAATGTAGAACCACTTGGGTATAGTATGGAGCAGGTGGAATCCTTGATGTGGAAATATGCGGATCAGGTATTAAATTTATATCAACCGATTGTAAACGCAGATGGAACGAGTGAGGTTTATGCGGATGAAATAAAAATGGCGTTTCGCATACAAGGCTTGAAACAGGCAAGAAAGTATGAAACAGACCAGGAAGTATTAACTGCTTTACGAATGATTAAGGATACTTATGAAACATTGAACGGTACGATGGCATATTATGCGAAATTGTATAAAGAAGAAGTGCGTAATAGAAATAGTGAGATGGAGGAACTGGCTGCCAGGCTGAAACAAAATATAAAAATTTTGATTCGTATGGAAAAAGTTGATGATGCAGAGGCGGTTATTAAGCAATTAGAACAGTATTGGCCTGGCGATGCCGAGTTAGCAGAATTAAAAAATAAACTGCAAATGGATTGATATTATAGTAGGAGTTTAGCAAGTGAATACAGACAGAGTTATTTTATCAATTTCTATACTGATATCTGGACAAAAAAACATGGACAAATGTTTAGCATCTTTGCAGTATTTTAGAGATGCATTACCATGTGAGATTATATTAGTTGATACGGGATGTAATAGAGAACAAAGAAAACTGGCAGAACGATATGCAGATAAAATACTTGATTTTTCCTGGTGCGATGACTTTGCGGCCGCCCGTAATATTGGCTTAAAAGCATCAACCGGGGAATGGTTTTTATATCTGGATGATGACGAATGGTTTGAAAATCCTTCAAAGATTATAGAGTTTTTTACTTCAGGTGAATATCAAAAATATAACAGCGCTACATATTTGGTACGAAACTATCTAAATGAGCAGGGAACTATTTATGAAGATGTAAAAGTTGGCAGAATGGTAAAAAGGGAGAGCTGCACAGCCTTTCATGGGAAGATACATGAATTTCTCTATCCCTGTAAAGCTCCGGTGAAGAATTTTTCCACCTTTGTGCATCATTTTGGTTATGTGTTCAAGAATGAGGACGAAAAAAGGCTGCATGCACAACGAAATATTAAGCTGTTGGAGGAAATGGTAAAAGAGCAGCCTCAGGAGATTCGTTGGGTAAATCAGCTGGCACAGGAATATTATGGAATTGGCTGTTATGAACAGGCGATAGAAGTGTGCAAGCAGGGAATACAGCAAAGTAAAGATAATGAAACCTGCGATTATATAAGGTTTGGTACGGCTTATGCTTTTTTGATTTTATCCTATATGGCGAAAAAGGAAAATGAAGAGGCGCAAGAGTGGTTGGATAAGGCATTAGAGGAAAATGCTATACCGGAAGCAACGCGTGCTTTCTTTTATTTGTTGGGAATACAAATTTACGGAGAAACGGATGACACTGCAAGATGTCGTGATTTTGTCAAACAATATTTAACGGAATATGAAAAACTAAGAAACGAAACAGATATTATCAGTAACGAAACTTCCCTAGTGACAGGAACGGTATTTCAGCCCCAACGAGCATTCCCTACATTACTTGTGGGAATTCCGGCATTGATACTGGCAGCAGATTATGAATTGGTGAAAAAGGCATTTTATACAATTGACTGGCAGGATTCTCGGATGTTGGGACAGGAGGAACAGGAAAAGAGAGTTGTGGATGCATGCTGCAGCGTAAATTTTCATCCTTTATGGAAAGAAATTATGCAGGTGCTGGTATCCAGAAAGGGTGGAATGCGTGAAATGTATTCCGTGTTCCTTGATTTGGAAACCGAGTATGCGAAGGAAAATAAGGTAGAGCGGCTTGACGCTATGCGACAGTTAATTGCTGGACTGGACTATCCGCATCGGTATATTTTGTGTACACGGATTGTATGGATGGTTCGCAACCAAACTGTAGATCCGGATAATCAGTTCAAAGAAAAACTGACAGCTTTATTTGAACAGCTTTTTAGAGAGTATCCGAAAGAAATTCTTGAAGTCAAGGAAGAAATCTGGAAAATTGCAGATGACTGGAAGATGAATCTTGAAGCAATGTTCTTAAAAGTTGAATTTTCAATATGGAGGAGAAACTTAGAGAAGTGGTTTATCGTGGCATCTCCAGAGGAAATGTGGCAATGGCAACATAGACTGGGAGTTTGGAAGAGCGCCTGGGATATACGATATGAGTTATTTGATATTAAGTGTATGGAAATGCAGTTACGTGATAGCAGTTCATCGCTCTATAACATTGCACAGATAGAAGAAATATTTTGGAAGTGTGCAGACAAAATTCTAGATACTTATCAACCATACTATTCAGATTCAGCATTTACAGATGAAGAAAAAGTACAACTTCTCCCCGATGAAATCCAGTTTGCGCTCCAGCTTCAGACCCTCCGTCAGGCGAGAGAGCAGGGTTCAGACCGGGAGGTACTGGAGGCTTTGCGGGCATTAAACGACACTTATGAACCTATGAACGGTGTGGTTGCTTACTATGCGAAGCTTTATCGTGAAGAAATCCACAACCGCAATGACGAAATGGCGAAGCTTGCCGCTAGCTTGAAAAAGAATGTCCGCATTTTAATCAACGCCGGTAAACTCGATGATGCCAAAGCCGTCATTATCCAGCTGGAGCAGTTCATTCCCGGAGACGAGGAATTGCAGGCATTTAAAGAGGAACTGCAGATGAATTAAATAACGAAAAGAAAGTGAAAAGGAACTCAAATGATTTTAGATTTATTTGAGTTCCTTTTAAGTTTTTGAATATTATTTTAGTTTCTTGAATATAAATAAAATAAATGTTAAAATGTAAACAAAAAGTCGGAGGAACTGAAATGACAAGGGAAGAACTACTCGAGAAACTGAAAATTATCCAAAAAATAAAAGTGGAAACGAATACGTTGGAATTAAAAAGTGCAGAAAAAGGCTGTCCACAACATTTATATGATTCTTTGTCCAGTTTTTCCAATCAAGATGAGGGCGGAATTATTATTTTTGGAATAGATGAAAAGCAGGATTATAAAGAAGTTGGAGTCTATGATTCTCAGGACATACAAAAAAAGATCAATGAACAATGCTTACAAATGGAACCGGTTGTCCGCCCATTGCTAACTGTTGTGGAAAAAGATGGGAAAGCCTTTGTCTCAGCGGAGATTCCTAGCGTTGATTTGGCAGATAGACCTGTATTTTATAAAGGAAAAGGCAGACTGAAAGGAGCATATACGCGTGTAGGTGATAGTGATGAACCGATGACGGAATATGAGGTTTATAGCTACGAAGCGTATAGGAAGAAGTATCAGGATGATATTCGGGGCGTGCAAAGGGCAACATTAGTTTCTTTGAACCAGGAGAAACTGGAACTTTACATTGAACTATTAAAAAGGGGGAAACCTAATTTATCCAACATGGATAATGAGAGTATCTGCGAGTTAATGAGCATCACCAGAAATCATGAGGTAACGCTGAGTGCAGTAGCAGTTTTCAGCCCGTATCCGCAAGCCTATTTTCCCCAATTGTGTATTACGGCGATTGTGGTTCCGGGAACAGAGTTGGGAAATCTTGGCGATTCGGGGGAACGCTTTTTAGATAATCAGCGCATTGAAGGAACAATTCCGGAGATGCTTGATGAGGCGATTCATTTCGTCAAAAAGAATATGAAAAATAAAACAATTATCAATTCGGAAACGGGAACGCGTGAGGATAGAACGGATTACCCTGTTACTGCGGTTAGAGAAGCGATAGTGAATGCACTGGTGCATCGTGATTACAGTATTCACACGGAGGGAATGCCTATACAAATTATCATGTATGAAGATAGAATGGAAATTAAAAATCCGGGGGGCATCTATGGAAGACTTAGAGTTGATCAACTGGGTAAGATGCAGCCAGATACACGAAATCCGGTATTAGCGCTGATTCTGGAAACTTTGCATATTACAGAAAACAGATATTCAGGCATTCCTACCATCCGTAGAGAAATGGAAAAGTACAATCTTAGGGAACCGGAATTTATGGATGATCGGGGAAGCTTTTGTGTAACATTCTATAAATCAGTGAATAATAACAGTATAGAACCGGAAGAGGAAGGTGTAAATAATCTTTTGGTATTTTGCAAAACACCGCGTACAAGAAAAGAGATATGTGAATATCTGGGATTGGCGTCTGTTACTTATGCTGTTCAGACATATGTCATGCCTTTAGTGGAAAGTGGAAAGATAAAAATGACGAACCCGGAAAAACCGAAGAGCTCAAAGCAGTTGTATTATAGTGTATAAGTCTTGACTACTAAAAGAACTATAATACATAGTGCGATGGGCATATAGCACCATTTCCCATGTTTTTGCCCATGCACCTTCTCAAAACAGTGCCAAATCACGCAGTTTTTGTAATCTTATGTAAACCTTGCGGGCAAATTGGAATGAAAACCGTTATTCTTGCCCGGCTGTAATCTTGAAAGCTTGGCAAAAGGAATAGCTTTCCTCCAATTTTGCCCATGAGGTTTACATAACACAACGAGAACCCATCAAATTACGTTAAATCAAAAGAAAGCTTGGGCAAAAAATGGAAAAATGTTCCCCTTTTGCCCGCGCATCCCCCGCGTCCAGCACCCCACCACTGCGTGTCCAGCGCCCCGCCCCACGCTCCGCCACTGCGCGCATCCCCGCGTCCTGCACCCTCCAAACTCTCTCCAAATTCCCCACGAAAACGCCCGCAACAGTTGCATTTTGCCCGCAGTAGTGTTATTCTTTTAACAAAGCGTGCAAACACGCATGAACAAAGGTGGAAAGGAGTTCATTATTCCAAATGAGCAAGAATTTTGACGAGTTGTTATCCAAAGTCTCTACCTGTGGCAAGAAGGTTGTATCCGTAGCTGCAGCACAGGACAAGGCTGTATTAGAAGCAGTAAAGGCTGCCAAAGAGCGTGGCATTGCTGACGCAATCCTGGTAGGTGATGAATCTATGATCCGTGAGATTGCCGCACAGTTAGGCATGAATCTTGCCGAGTATGAGATCATCAACGAGCCGGATATCGTACAGGCATCCCTGACTGCAGTAAAATTAGTACATGATGGCAAAGCCGATATGTATATGAAGGGTCTGCTGGATTCCAAGACCTTCTTAAAGAGTATCCTGGATAAAGAAGTAGGACTTCGTACCGGTAAAGCACTGTCCCATGTATGTGTATTTGAGATTCCCGGTATTGACCGTCTGTTATTCTTAACCGATGTGGCTTTTATGCCGTACCCCACACTGGAGGACAAGGTTTCCATTATTGAATATACCGTCAATGTAGCGAAAGCATGTGGCGTAGAAGTTCCCAAGGTTGCTCCCTTAGCTGCAGTTGAGGTTGTAAACCCCAAGATGCCTGTTACCGTAGAAGCAGACGAACTCACCAAAATGTGCGAGGAAGGAAAGATTCAGGGCTGTATCGTAGACGGACCGCTCTCTCTGGATATCGCGATTGATAAGGCAGCAGCGATTGAAAAAGGTGCGACCAACCGTAAAGTCCAGGGGGACGCAGATATTCTTCTTTTCCCGGACATCCATGCAGGAAACCTGGTTTACAAGGCAATCGTACATATGGTACCCGGAGTTAAGAACGGCTGTATCCTTACCGGAACCAAAGCACCGGCAATTCTGACCTCCCGTTCCGATACCTTCGAGACCAAGGTAAACTCCATCGCACTGGCAGCAGTTGTAGCAGAGGAATTAAAAAAACAACAGTAAACGAACAAAACAAGGAGAACGATTATGTCTATTAAAAGTTTGATTATCAATCCCGGTTCCACCTCCACCAAAATCGGCGTGTTTGAGGATGAGAACTTATTATTTGAGGAAACCCTGCGTCATTCTACCGAAGAGATCGCACAGTATCCTACCATTATTTCCCAGAAGGATTTCCGTAAGGACATCATCCTTTCCTTCTTAAAGGAAAAAGATTTCGATGTGAAGTCCTTAGGCATGGTAGTTGGCCGTGGCGGTATGTTAAAACCCATCCCCGGCGGTACCTACGAGGTAAATGATGCACTGATTAAAGATCTGGAAGTCGGCGTTATGGGACAGCATGCCTCCAACTTAGGCGGTATTCTGGCAAAAGAAATCGCTGATTCTGTAGGGGTTCCTGCTTACATTGTTGACCCTGTAGTAGTTGACGAGCTGATGCCGGAAGCAAGACTGTCCGGTCATCCCGATCTGCCCCGTGTAAGTATCTTCCATGCACTGAATCAGAAAGCAGTTGCCAAGAGATATGCCAAGGAAGTCGGCAAGCCTTACGATTCCCTGAACCTTATCGTCGTTCACATGGGCGGCGGTGTTTCTGTCGGCGCGCACAGACAGGGTAAAGTCGTAGATGTATTTAACGCATTGGATGGTGACGGCGCATTCTCTCCGGAGCGTGCAGGAGCAGTTCCCAATGGCGCACTGGTAAAGCTTTGCTTCTCCGGTAAATACACCCAGAAGGAAGTAACCAAGATGTTAGTTGGTAACGGTGGTCTCAATGCATATCTGGGAACCAATGATATGCGTGATGTGATGAAGAGCATCGAAGCTGGCGACGAGAAAGCTAAACTGGTTAAAGACGCATTTGTTCTGCAGGTAGCGAAGGACATGGGCTCCATGGCCTGTGTACTGGAAGGCAAAGTAGACCAGATCATCATTACCGGTGGTATTGCTTATAACAAAGCAATCACCGATGAACTGACTGCAAAAGCCGGCTTTATCGCACCGGTAACCGTATATCCCGGTGAGGACGAGCTCCTTGCATTGGTACAGGGCGGTTTACGTGTATTAAACGGCGAAGAGAAAGCAATGCAGTACAACTAATTCCCGATAGCAAAAAAGAAAATCGGCATCCCCGTGAAGAGATCTTCGCGGGGATTTTTGCTTTATACCGGAAGCGCGACGAGACCTGCAAACCCCATACTTGAATGTGTGGGGGAAATCTGTTACAATATAGCTTGGTTTTTTATATGTATGAAATTTCGAGGTAAAACAATGAAATTAGTGGAAAAGGTTTTTGGTACACACAGTGAACGCGAATTAAAGCGGATCAGCCCTATCGTTGACAAAATCGAATCCTATCGGGAAGCCATGGGAGAACTGTCTGACGATCAACTGAAGGAGAAGACAAAAGAGTTTAAGAAAAGACTGGGAGAGGGAGAGACTCTGGATGACATTCTGCCCGAGGCTTATGCTGTGGTGAGAGAAGCTGCAAAGCGTGTGCTGGGTACAGAACACTATAGAGTGCAGTTGATCGGAGGCATCATTCTCCATCAGGGACGTATCGCGGAGATGCGTACCGGTGAAGGTAAGACACAGACCTGTCTGCTTCCGGCTTACTTAAATGCCCTGGAGGGAAAGGGCGTACATGTTGTCACCGTCAATGACTATCTGGCA
>OGJJ01001222.1_pt1 | contig 20166 bp, 19 predicted proteins | sample 1572081 | NCBI WGS metagenome assembly OGJJ01 (sample SAMEA2582122, study PRJEB24529) | metagenome | biome: Human gut stool | place: China | collected 2011
CCGCTGTCACCCGTTCCAGCAGCGGCTCGTAGCGGCGCGTTTCCGGTGCGGCACCCGTCCCGAACTGCGCACACAGTCCGGTCAGGTCGGGGAGCTCTTCGCTGAGCAGCAGCAGATACAGTTTTCCGTTCAGGCTGTCCAGCCGCCACAGCCTGCGGCGTCGTTCGCCGGAGAACGAGTTTTCCACCGCGCCGTGGAACTTCTGTGGAGAAGTCAGCGCGATCATGGTACTGCGGCGGGGGGGGTCAAGTTCTGCGCGGGACAAATACATTGCATCTCACCTCAATTCTGCAATTCCGCCATGGGGTCGTGCTCCGTCGGTTCCGGCATTTCCGGCCGGTCCAGCCGCCATTCCCGCACCGGGCGGAACCCGTACTGCCGGTGCACCGGGCTAAAGGACACCGGCAGATCCTGCCGGGGCACTGCTGAAGGGTCTGCCGGGTCGGCGTCGGCCACGATGCGCAGCTTCCCTGTTTCCGGTTTTCGTCCCTGCATGGGTTCCGTCCGGAGGACGTCCAGCAGGCTCCCCTGCCGGATGCCCAGACAGAGCGGCAGGGTGGGCGGGCAGGAACGCCGCCCCAGATACAGCGGGTAGACCGGATGGTTCAGGGCCGTTTCCAGCTCCTGTAACAGGGCGGTGTCCTCGCTTTCCAGCCCCACCAGAAAGACCGCATCCTGCAGGTAATGGCGGTAGGTCACATAGGGAGCCTTGCCTTTTTTTCGATCTTCTTCCCGGTTGGCTGTGTGGAAATCCACCAGCAGGCTGCCCTCCCGGTCAGCACGGACGGCAAAGTGCAGGCCGTTCAGCCGGGCAAGGCCTGCGGCATCGTCCCGGCGCAGGCCCAGAGCCGCTGCCAACAGGCCAATGACACCGCTTTTGGTGGGTTCCCGGTTCGTTTTGCGGGTCTCAAATTTGGAATCCGCACCCCACGATTGCAGGGGCGCGGCCAGCCGAAGCAACAGCGTTGCCATGGTCACACCTCATTTCCGGGCAGCTTCTCCTTTACGGCACGTTCCAGCGCGGTGAGCATCTGGTTCAGAGGCATGGCCGGGGCCAGCTCGTCCAGCCCGATGCCCACAGCAAAGCTCTGGGCCGGAGCATCCGCATAGCAGGCATACACCTGCTGCGCGTATTGCTTCAGCGCCGTCTTGGAGGGTTCCGCATAGCCCTCGGGGCTCTTGCGCACCGGCTTTTCAAAGGCACCGCAGAGGTTCACAGGCTGATCCTCCCGCAGGGTGACATAGACAGCATCCGGCAGGGTGCGGTTGGCAAAGCTGTTCTGCTTTCCGGTGGGCATGGAGCGGATGAAGGCTTCGCCGAACACCCGGACAGCCTGGGCTGCCTTTTCAGCCCCCAGCAGGTGTACCAGTTCCACCATGTTGACGGTGGCATAGCGATACAGGGTGGAAGAGTTGTACTCCACCGTGCCCAGATGGCCCGCGCCTGCCGAATCCTCCGGGGCACAGTCATCCACAGCGGTGAAGTAATCAAACTCGTTCTGCACGGCATGGGTGGAGATGCTGTGGGCCACCTGAGCGGCGGCATCGTAATTCAGGGAAGGATCGCTGGCGACCATCCGGCCAAACAGAGCCATATCCACCGAAGGGTTCTCCTTCAGGGCCTTTTTGTAGTCATCCTTCTCCTCGCAGTCCTCGGCGGCCAGCCGGGCCAGCGCCCGGGCCTGGGCCGTGCTCAAAAAGAGCAGGGCGGCGTTGTTGTCATCTTTCAGCTTGATGCCTGCATTTTCCAGTGCCTTTTTTGCATCCTTTTTCAGTCTGGCATCGTCCAGTTCAGGAGCCAGTGCGGCCAATTCCCCGGCCACAAGGTCAGTTGCTTTCAGGGTACGTTTTCCAGTCTCGACCATGTCGGCCATTTCTTCGGCAAACATTTTGCGGATCGCGTGCTTCCACGCCTGAGAGGATACCCGGGCGCGGGTGGCACCGCCATAGACAGCCGTCTTGGGGCTGCCGGTATCGTCGCGGTTCACACAGCTGGGCGGCACCGTTTGCAGCACATGGAAATCAACATACAGACGCTTGGTATCCATTTCAATTCTCCTTTTCTTCGGTTTCAGGTGTGTCGGCATTCATCTGGTAGAGGTCCCGGCCCCACTGCAGGCGGACATTGGCTGCCTGATCCGGGAACTGGAACCGGTACAGCTCCACAGCCAGCCGGGGGTAATCCAGTTTCAACTTCGGTTCGTTTCCCCGGAACAGCTGCACCATCCCCCGGAGGTAGTGGGACACCTCGGGCATGGAATCCGCTGTGGCCAGTGCGTTGAACCGGCGCAGGACGCTGCTCTCGGTCCAGTCCTGCGCGGCAGCTGCGGAATTCTGGGCCAGCAGGCGCACCGCCCTGCCCAGCGTGCAGCCCTTTTCATTCATGGAAACGTTCTCTTCTCCCTGCTGGTGCAGGGCGTAGAGAGTCAGGGCAAGGTAGACCGCCCACTCGGCTTCCGATGGTTCCCGGCACTCTCCTGCCGCCGTTTCCCTGCCCCAGAGCTCTTTGGGCAGTTCCTGCAGGAAGCTGCCCCACAGCGCCGGCAGGTCGCCGGGCTGATGCCCAACGCCCCGGCGCAGCTCTGCCAGCCGGGCACGCCGCTGGGGTTTGGGCAGGCTCCACAGCCTGCTCAGCTGTCCGGCCACATAATCATGGATCGCATCCGTTATCATGCTGTTCCTCCTTCTTTCTTCGGATAGAGCTTCCGCAGATTGTACAGGAAGCTATTGTAGGCCTTGGGGGCCGTATACAGAACGGTTTTCTTTTCGTCCTTTTTACCGCCTGTTTTCACCTCGACCCTATGGCCCACAAAGGCGGCATTTCCGGCCCGCTCCACCATCTGGCGGCCCAGCTCTGCGGCCAGTTTGTGGGCTTTCTCCTGCCATTCATCGGCTTTTTCGTCCAGATTGTCCGTTTCGGGGTCAATGCTCTGCAGCCAAAGCCGGAACGGCTGGTCGATGGTAAAGTAGAACTGGGTGCGGGCGGATTCCGCGGTCGTATCGTTCTTATCTCCCGCCGCAAGGGAGAGCTCCCAGGCAAGGCGGCCGACGCATTGCGCGGCCCGCTCGCAGCGCCCGATCTCATCCCGGATGGGCACTGTCCAGCGCCGTCCCAGTTCTCCCAGCAACGCGGCCTGAAAGGTCAGGCTGTCGCTGAAGGAATCGTTCACAAAGAAATCCTTATCTCCGTACTTCATGCCGCTGATGGCAAAGCGGATCAGCCGCTTGCGTTCCAGCGGACAGTCCGGGTCATTTTGAAGCATTTCCACCCAGCGGACAACGCCGGGCCTGCGGACGCTTTCCCCTTCCTCACAGAACACTGCCGGAAACTCCCGCCAGAACTGCTTTGCCGGGTCGTGACGGCTGGGCACAAAGGTGATCTGCCCGGTCTTTTTGCTCTTTTTGGCATCCGGGTCACGCCAGACGGTCATCTGTTCCGCAAATGCATTCTCTCTTGCGAAGAAATCTCCGCCCAGCAGAGAAAATCCGGTCACGATTTCTCCCTCTCGGTCGAGCAGGAGCCGCCGGGATTGCAGGGTCAGCAGCTGCGCAGGATTGTCCGGCAGGGCGATTTCTGTGCGCTCTGCACTGTGGGGCTGTTCCAGTTCCCAGCAGGGATGATTCTCCCCCCACAGCTTCACGCCATCCTGCAGCAGGGTCAGGTTCAGCATCAAAGTCTCGAACAGGTTGCTGCCCTGCGCCTGAATGTACCCCAGCTTTCCCAGCCAGCCAGCGCCCACCGAGGGCAGACCCTTGCCCTTGGGCTTTGCAGAGGTGTCATCGTAGCCATTCACACTCAGCAGCCACCGCGCTGCCTGTGCATAAGTCAGGCCCTCCTTGCCCTCACCCGCATAGGATGAGAACAGCCGCAGCTTGTTGCTGCTCTCGGAAAGCTCCCCGTTCAGCTTGGAAGCGGTGTATTCTGTGCCGATCTTCGCTTCCGGCACCTGCCAGAAGGGGCGTTCCGGGTGGAAAAGCCAGAAGCGGTCCCGCCACTGCTCCAGATAGGCCCGGATGGGCGCTTCCGGAAAATGCCCCAGCCGGTACAGCTCCTCCCAGCGGATCAGGGCATCGTCCGTTTCCTCAAAGGGGGCCGGAGTACCGTTTTCATCCACCCGGGAAAACACCGTGTGCAGAACCGCCAGCAGCAGCCGCAGCATGGCGGCATCCTGCGTGGGCAGTTCTCCGGCCAGGTCGCGGTATTCGTGGGCGTGCAGCAGGGCATCCGGCAGAGAGACTTCCTGCACGGTATAGTCCTGCCCGCGCACCCGCACCCAGCGTTCCTCCAGCAAATTATACTCAATTTGCTTCATTCTCTTCCTCCTTCCGGTAGGTCAGACCGTTTTCACGGTCGTATTGCAGCACCTGCCCGGCAAGCTGTGCGGTCAGGTGGTCATCCAGCAGTAAGATCAGTTCTCCCCGCAGCAACGGCGACTGCTGCCACAGCCCGAACACTTCCCGGTTCCGGGCTTCCAGTGCGTCGATGGTCTGTTCCACCGACCACCGCTTGCTGAAATATCCGGGCAGGCGCAGCTTCTGCCGTGCAATTTGAAGCGCCATCTCCGGCTGAGGCGGCTCGTCCGTGGGCACGCAGGCACCGGGATGCCCCGTTTCATCGGGCAGGAAGCGGACATTTCCCGCCGCATCCCGCATCAGGACCAGCACGTCAACAGAAGGGTCTCCGTCACGCACCGCCGCGCGGGCACCGTTGTCACTGACCGCACCCACATCATTCATCCAATTATCCAGCGTATTCCGGGAAGGGCGCTTTCTGTGCTCTTCCGGCGGCAGAATAGTAAAAGTCTTCGCCTTGCCCATTTTGATTTGTTGGGCCTTTTCGTACTCCGCCCGGGCCGCAGTGCTCTGCGGGCTGGCGGGCAAAGGGTCGGGCTCCCAGCCATAGACATCCTGCACCAGCGGGGCAATGTCATCGGGCAGGGTGATGGCGGCAGGCAGGAACTTGCGGGTGCGCCAGAGCAGCCACTCCCCGTAAACCGCCTTGCTGCCCTCGTCGAACTCCTCCGTCCCAGTGTCCAGCACGGCACAGCGGGCCTGCGCCACCGGCCGGGGACGAGCCCGCCCCTCGTGGCGGTGCAGTCGTCCGATGCGCTGTAAAAGCAGATCCATGGGGCAGAGCTCTGTGACCAGAAAATCCAGATCGATATCAAGGGATTGCTCGAGCACCTGCGTGCCCACCACAATGAGCTTATCCCGCTGTTCCGGGGTGGAGTGCTTGCCGATGCGCTTCATCAGCGCCTCTTCTTTGGCGGCACGGTCTGGCATAAGGAACTGAGCGTGGAATACCACCACCTCAAACTCCGGCAGTTCTGCCCGCAGACGGGCCGCAATGGCCTGCGCCTTTTTTACGGTATTGACGATCACGCCCGCACAGCCGCCCTCCCGCAAGGCACTGCGCAGAGTGTCAGTCAACTGTTCCTCGGTCAGCGGGAATGTCTCCACTCTGCGCGGTTCGGTTTCCAGTGGGATAGTCGTCTGCTCCACCCGTTTGCCGTCCGTCCAGGTCAGCAGCGGATAGCCCCTGCAGGTCTGCCATAAGCCGTCCGGAGCGGTTCTTCCATTCAGGTAGGCCCTGACCAGCTCGACCCGGCGCTTGGCGGGCAGGGTAGCGGAAAGCAGGATCACCGGCACTTTGTACCGGCCCAGCCAGGTCAGCGCCCGGTCAAGATAGCAGTTCATGTAAGCATCGTAGGCGTGGCACTCGTCAATGACCACCACCTTGCCCGCAAGGCCAAGGTGGCGCAGCATCACATGTTTTTGCTGTAACGCCGCCATCAGCAGCTGATCCACCGTGCCGATGACAAAATCAGCCAACAGCCCCTGCTTATTGCCGCGGAACCACTGATGCACCATCACCCGGCTCTCCGGGTCAGCATCGGGGTCCGCTTCCAGATCCTCCTCCACCCGCACCGTGTCCTGCTGCAATCGGAGGTAGGCCTCGTTCAGTTCGGCCATGCCGTGGGCCAGCTTGATGGAGTGCTCCAACCCATCCGGCTGCTTTTCGGCCCATGCCAGCAGCCGCCCAAAGATGCCGTTGGCGGTGGCCTGGGTGGGCAGACCAAAGAAGATGCCGCCCTCACCGCCGTGCTTGGCTAAAATCTCTGCCGCGCCCAGCGCGGCCTCCGTCTTGCCCACGCCCATCTGTGCTTCCAGAATGAACATCCCCGGTTCCTGGGCCTGGCTGACGGCTTCCAGCATGGCCCGCTGGACTTCGTTGGGCGGAAAGCCGAACCGTTCCGCAAACGCCCCCGGTTCCGTCACATCCGACTGCACCTCCCACGGAGAGGTCAGGTCCAGCGCTTCCCACGCCCGATCGACACGGGTAGGATACAGGGTATCGCTGCCCACCTCTTCCACCGGAATGAGCGGAAAGTATCGGGTATTGCTGGCGATCCAGTCCGCCATGATGAGCAGGCCGGTCAGCAGGATCTCAGCCGGGATGGTCAGCTGCGGCAACTCCTCCGCACTGGAAAAGCCGCTTTCCTGCAAGGCGTAGTCAAACAGTTCCCGCCAGCAGCTCTCCCAGAATTCCTGTTCCCCCTCGGGCCAGTAGTTGGATTCCCAGCAACCTTCTTCTTCCTCATCGCCCAGCTGGTCAAGTACGTCCTTCCCGGTTTGTGGCTTGCCGTGGTGTGCTCCTGCTACCGATGCAAGCCCATTGGGGCATTTCAGCCACCGCAAAATGGCCTCACTCGCCAGCGCGTGACGTGAATACTTGCGGTTCTGTTCCCGGTAACTGAGCGTTGTGTATTTTTCCAGGTGCTGTCCGGGCTCCGGCAAATGCGCCATCATTGGCCCCTGGAAAGCCGCGGATATCTTCCCCAGGTCGTGAACCCACCCCAGAAAGCAGGCGGTCTGTGTCAGCAGGTCCTCGTCCAGCTCGATATGCTGACGGACGCTTTCCGGCAGCCACCTCTGCACCAGATACACCATAATACCCGCCGTATCCCTCAGGTGCATCCAGAGCGGCAGCCAGAAACCGCTGTTCACCGGGTCTGTTTTGCCTGCAAACAGCCGCACTTCGTAGGGAATACCTCGTTGTTTCATCCTGTTCCACCTCCACTGCAGTCAGGAAAATCGCTTTTTCCGCATCATCGGGGTTTCTCCGAGGATAGAATAGCACGCAAAAAGTCCTATAAAGCGGATGTTTGCTGCTTTTTTCATGGTTTTTTCAGTTTTTTTGATGTTTGCCGTTTTCCGGCTGTTACCCCCGCAAGGCGGGGAAAGTGTTGCTCCCTATCAAGCATTCGGAGCACATCCGCTGATGCAGATCACAGAGACATTACATATCATGCATTGTTCTAAATCTCTGTACACCAATATTACACCTTTTTTCCCAACTTTACAAGCGGATCCTTCAGATTCAGCAAATGATACAAAAACCGCCCCGGCTTCCTGTTACAGAAACCGGGGCGGTTCACTTGCATTATTTGTGCTTTTTCAAGCGCTCACGCAATTACTTGCGGGGGTTCTTGATCGCAGCCTGGGCGGGTGCTAAAATTACAGAGCGTTCGCAACAGTGATATGCCTTTTCTTTAACACGCTGTATCACCAAAGAACGGCTTCACTGTACTAAGAGAAACTCCGTTACGCTTTGCCTTTTCCTGTTCATAAGTCACACGGGTAACTTCCTCAATAAAAGCTCGGACTTCCGGCGTTGCTGTTGACCATGTGACATTAAAGCGTCTGCAAATTTGATAAAATGTGCGATAAAATGTCTCTCGCTCTGCATCACGCTGAAAATATTCTTTTGCACTCATCAAACATACCTCATTTCAAGTAAGTTACAAAGATGTTCATTGCCGCCTCACCAGAAAGTTCATAACGCGGTGCTCCGCCAAAACTCGGCAATGGACAAGCTCCATAGTCCCGGACATAATGCTCTGCCAGCTCCGGAACCTTTGCCTCGAACGTGACCGTCCCGCCGCATTCATGGTCAATCGACAGCTTGATTCCGTACGCAATCAACACTCGGCCAATGCCCTGATACTTTTTAGAATGCCCGACAATTGTCGGATTGCTTTCCGGCTGGCTCTCAATGTAGGTAATATGAACCATCACGTCATTTTCCAATATTTCGTATGCAGCCAGCGCAACCAATTCGCCATCACTCGTCTTTAAGGTATACTTTTCAAAGGCATCATCCTGAATATAATCTGACAACCAGCTTGTTTGCCAGACGGGTTCTTTTTCAGTCTGTACTGCGTCAGACTTTTTCATGCGCATGATTTTCACACTGATATTCTGACTGCCGTCTGTTTTTATAATAAATGGTACAAACTTTGCCATACAGACCTCTTTTCCTAAATAAAGCATTTTACAGTTTTATTATACTCAGTCGCTCTTAAATTTTCAACCAGTCGCCGCCCTCCTCTCTTCAAATATTTTTGTGTAAATATGTAAAATAAATATTGACAATTTTGGAAAATCGACGTATACTTGCATTAAAGGAGGCGATAGCCATGTATGACATGAATGATTTGTTTAATTCCCGTGATGTGGTAGGATGCAAGCTAAACCAAATCATTGGCAGTCACAAATATACTAAAAGCAATGTATGCACTGGTGCAGGTATCTCTCGCCCAACACTTGATAAACTCTTAAATGGCGAAGTAACCAACAAAACCAATTTTGAAAAGCACATTTCAAAGCTGCTTGCATTTCTTTCCCTCACGCCCAGTGAACTGATGGGTGGCATCGCCAACCCTTTCACTGACTCTAAAACATTGCGTGATGCACTCCACCTCGATCTTCAACAATTGAGCCAACGATGTGGACTTTCCATTGATGAACTGCAAAAAATTGAAGCTGGTGAAGATGTCCCCCTTGCAGAACTGCGAGATATCGCCTATTGCCTTGGAACCGGAGTAACTGGTGTACTGGGCGACGGTTATTTTCAAACTCCGGTCAGCAACATGGATTACTTTGTCAAAAACGTTCCAACAACAATCCATTCTCCCGGTGGATTTTGGGGACACTTAGGCATCTTAGTCCAAGGTCAGCCAAAATATTTGTGGTTTCCGATAACGGCCTATACCCGGCAGCTAGTTTATAAAAATAGCACTGAAAAATATATGGCCATTCCTTGTATGGACAACTCTCTTTTGCTGATCAACTGCGATAAAATTGAAGAGCTGGTGCTTCTTGATGAGGCCTGCGGCTCTCCTGTTGACATGGATTGGGACAGCACTGTAAGTGAGGGCGAAATTCCGGCGGTTGTGTATGAAGCGTTTGATGATTATATGACATACAAAGACGTCGGAGACACTCCTTCCCACTACGATCTTTCCGCATTACTGGTAGAGGCCATCGACCACATTATTGATATTTGTAAAATCGATTCTGAAGCGTTCGCTTCTAAACTGAACACCGCCACTATTATATTCTCGAACGGTCGAATTCAGCACCTCTCTTTGTCCTACGATGTCTCGGACTCTTTAGCCACTGCTGTGCAGCAAATTTATGAAATGGGCGAATTACTTGATAATAGCATTGTAACGATTGAGGCCTGCGATGAAGTCGAGACTCTGATCAACTTCAAGAACATATCAATGATTCAACTTCCACTTGCAAAAATTGAGTGCGACATTAAGAGATCCCTGTCCGAGACGGATGATGCGTAACTGGGAATCAATTCATTGATAATCCACGATATAAAAACCGCCCCGGCTTCCTGATATGTACCCAGTTTTCTGGACACTGGATGAAAAATGAATAATTAAGATTCAGACATGGATGCTTTCCTGAATTTAGAGGGAGGCATCCATTTTGTTTTAGCTTGAATCCTGCGGTTATTGTAATAGTCGATATAATCAGCAATAGCTTTGGAAAAGATCTCAAAAGAAGGATAGTTCTTCTCAAATCCATAGAACATCTCGTTCTTCAATCTTCCGAAGAATGTTTCCATAATGCAGTTGTCATAGCAGTTGCCCTTTCTGGACATAGATTGGATGATTCCATGTTTCTTCAGTTCTTCTCGGTAGAAAACGTGTTGGTACTGCCAGCCCTGATCTGAGTGCATAATCAGTCCTTGAACGGACGGAAAGCGTTTGAACGCTTTATTCAGCATATCCTTGACTTGTGCCATATTGGGACTGAGGGAAAGATTATACGAGATCACTTCATTCGTGTTCATATCTAAAATAGGAGAAATATAGCACTTTCCCCAAGGCAGATTGAATTGCGATACATCTGTTGTCCACTTCTGCAAAGGCTTCTCCGTACTGAAATCCCGGTTGATGATATTGTCAGCGACTTTGCCCACATCGCCTTTGTAAGAATGATACTTTTCTTTCGGGCGTTTGCCTTTCAGAGAAAGCTGATTCATGATCCTTTGAACACGCTTATGATTTACCTGAAATCCACGATTCAGAAGTTCCTGATACACCCGCCTTACGCCATATCGTTCTTTGTTTTCATTAAAGATATTCGTGATTTCAGACGACAGATCGGCATTTCGTTCTTTGACCGCATCGGTTTTACCAATTTCATAGTAATACGTTGATCTGGAAAGCCCGATTGCTTCCAGCAGATTGTTCAGAGCGTATCCTTTTCCTCGGAGTTCTTTGACGAGTGCAGCTTTTTCGCCTTGAGTTGCGCTGCAAACTTTTCTCGTCTCAAGGCAATCCGTTTTTTTATAACTTCATTCTCCGTTCGCAAATATTCATTTTCAGCTCTTAGACGAATCAGTTCTTCTCTCTCAGATGGGGTCAGTTCTGCTGGTACAATTTTCTTTTTCATGTTCATGTCAGGCTCCTTGGGTGGCCGCCCTTTTCGTTGTGCAGCCAGTCCCTGATACCCTTTCATTTTATAGCATCTGACCCATTGAGACAAGAGACTTGGCTCAACTCCTGCAGAAATCGCGCTCTCTGTTATTGATACTCCTGCAAGAACTTTAGCTATTAGCTCATACTTTTCATCTGCTGACCACATCTTTTTCTGATTCTTCTGCAACGATTCCGTGCCACAGCTTTTTTCTCTTCGAGACCATCTTCGGACACTTATCCTGAAGTTTTCTTGTTTTATTCCATCTGGCGTCTCCGGCCACTTGCCTTGTCGATACAATTCAATGCAATTCTTTTTGTATTCGTAGCTGTACTTCATGAAAATACCCCCAATCCTGGGTGTCCAGAATTGGGGGTACATATCATCCTGTTGCGGAAACCGGGGCGGCTCATATACTTTATTGGTGCTCTCTCAAGCTCTCACGCAATTACTTGCGGGGAGACTTAATCGCAACCTGAGCGGGTGCCAAAATTGCAGGGCGTTCGCACGTACTTACATCTGGTACAATGCCACCATCAGCGGCATCGTGACGATACACAGCAGGGTCGTTACCACATTGATCGCGCTGGCGTAGTCTGCATCTTTGCCGTACACCTGCGCCATCTGGGTCAGTGTGGACGCGGACGGCGTGCAGATGGCAAGCAGTGTAACCAGCAGTATTGTTCTGCCCTCCGGTACTAGTGCTGCAAGGCTGCTGTATTTCAACAGTACGATTCCTATCAGCGGGATGCCCACCAGACGCAGCAACGTGATCCACCATAGTCTGTGATAGCTTAGCAGTTTTTTCAGGTCCATTTCTGCGATCAGCATACCGAGTATCAGCATTCCCATTGGACCAACCATACTGCTGATTGAATCCACCACATCCTGCACAGGTGCAGGCAACTGGATCCGCAGCAGGAACAGCAGCACCCCAGCAAAAATGGCAATCATATTGATATTGGTCAGAATCTTTTTCAGGTCGATTCCTTTTTCTCCGCAGAGCTTCATTTTAGCATGGCTCCACAGCAGAAAAAGCTGCACCGAAAGAAATGCGCTAGTGTAAATGACCCATTCCTTGCCCAGAATGGCCGTCACAATGGGAATAATAAGGTTCCCTGCGTTGGAATAGATCAGCGAGGTCTCCTCTACACCATCCAGTTTCAGCACCTTGCCCAGAAAGCCAACCACCACGATCAGCACCAGATGCAGCAGCGCTGACGCAGCCAGTGCCAGCAGCAGACCGTTCAGAATCTCGGGCTGATACTCCACCTGAAACGACGAGATGATCACACATGGCATGACCAGATATAGTGAGATCATGGAGAGCACCTTGCTGTCCTGACTGCGGACGATGCCGCAGCGCACCAGCACAATGCCCAGAGCCATGACCAAAAACAGTGAAAGGATCTTTTTTGCCAGAATCAAGCTTATCATATTGATATTCCTTTGCGGCAGCTGTTGTACGTGCTGCACTCTCACACAAAAAAATCAAGTGCAGTATTTTTCTTGTTGTTTTGAAAAATACTGCACCGATCTTTTTTATTTGATTAGTCCTCGGCGGGAAGTGCCAGATCCTGTCCGTTGGAAGCGATCACCTTTTTGTAATACTCGAAGGAATCTTTCTTCCAACGCTGCAGGGTTCCGTTGCCCTGATTATCCTTATCCACATAGATAAAGCCATACCGTTTTTCCATCTCGCCAGTGCCGGCACTCACGATATCGATGGGTCCCCACCAAGTGTAGCCGAAGATATCGCAGCCGTCAGCCACAGCCTGCTGCAAAGCTTCGATGTGCTTTTTGAGGTACTCCATGCGGGCAGTATCGCGGATGCGACCATCCGGGTCAATGGTGTCAGCCGTTCCAAGGCCGTTTTCAGCAATGAACATGGGCTTCTGGTAGCGGTCATACAGTTCGTTGCAGACGAATCGAAGACCCACCGGGTCGATAGGCCAGCCCCACTTGGATTTTTCCAGATAGGGATTGTCCGCACCTACGTGACCGCCCGTATTGGAGCGGATCTTCATGCCGGCAATGTGGGTAGAGGTCATGTAGTAACTGAAAGCCAAATAGTCGTTGGTGTTCTGTGCAATCAGCTCAGAATCGCCCGGCTCCATCTGCACCTGTACGCCCAGCTCTTCCCACTTGCGATCGATGTAAGAGGGGTAACGGCCGCGCAGCATCACATCCGAGAAGAACAGCGAACGCTGACGAAGCTGATAGGTTTCCATCACATCCTCCGGGCGGCAGGTGTTGGGATATGCCGTGCTCAAAGACAGCATGCAGCCGATCTTTGCACCCGGTATCATCTCATGGCAGGATTTGACAGCCAGTGCATTGGCCACAAACATATTGTGTGCAGCCTGATACTGCCGCTGCGGTGCATTGTCATCATCTGCCACCACCATGCCGGCTGCCAGATAAGGCAGCTTGAGGGTGTTGTTGATTTCATTGAAAGTCATCCAGTACTTGACCTGATCCTTGTAGCGCTCAAACAGCACCTTGCAGTAGCGCTCAAAAAAGCCGACCAGCTTGCGGTTGTCCCAGCCGCCGTACTTTTTGACCAGCGCCAGCGGAGTCTCAAAGTGAGAGATCGTGATCACCGGTTCAATGCCCCAGCGGTGCAATTCCCGGAACATATCCTCGTAGTAGGTCAGACCCTTCTCGTTTGGCTCGGCATCGTCGCCGTTCGGGAAAATGCGACTCCATGCAATGGAGGTGCGCAGGCATTTCATGCCCATCTCGCCAAACATGGCAATATCTTCTTTGTAGTGATGATAGAAGTCGATCGCTTCATGAGAGGGATAGACGTGACCCTCATGCAGTTCCAGCGCAGGGTCCAGCTTGATGAAACGATCTTTGCCGGTCTCCAGCAGGTCGCAGATCTCTAAGCCCTTTCCATCTTCCAGATAAGCGCCCTCGCACTGGTTTGCCGCCAGTGCGCCGCCCCATAAGAAGTTTTTTGCAAAGGTTTTCACAGCAGTTCTCCTTTTATCAGTTCTGAGCGGCCTGCTCTGCTTCTGCCTGCTTATTGGCAATGATCATGAAGGGGATATACACCAGAGTTGCCAGTGCCAGACCAATAATCTGCACCACAACGCCCTGCCAGCCGTGGCCAATCAGTGCACTCAGCAGTACGGGCGTACCAAAGGCAACGTCAACGGTGTTGCAGGGCATAAAGCCAATCGTGCTTGCAAACAGTGCAGTACCGGAGCACAGCATAACAGAGAGGATGGAGGGAATCAGCATGGTGGTGTTCAAAACCAGAGGCAGGCCAAAGACCATGGGCTCGCTGATGCCGAACAGTGCGGGGCCAATGGCAACTTTGGCAACAGCGCGATAATCTTCACGCTTAGACACCAGGAAGATGGCCAGACAGACGGGCAGAGAAACCGGCAGAACCACAAATGCGACCCAGAAGCCGTAGGTGATTGGAGAGGACGGAGTCTGACCAGCAGCAACAGCGGCAACGTTTGCAGCCAGAGCAGCAGCTAAGAACGGGTCACGCACAGGCTTGATGATCAGGTCACCATGGATACCCAGGAACCAGAATGCACGGCAGACCAGAATGATGATGAACAGACCGGCAGGACTCTGGAATGCATTCTCCAGAGGATGCTGGATGGTGGTGTAGATCCAGTCGGTCAGGTACTGGCCGCTGATCTGACGGAATGCGTAACCGCCAACGGAAACACCCAACAGGGTGAGCACGATGGGGATCAGAGCGTTGAAAGAAGTAGTGATAGCAGTGGGAACAGATGCCGGCATCTTGATCTTGAGCTTATCGAAGGTCATCAGGAAGGCGAACAGCTGGCTTGCCAGAATGGCGACCAGCATACCCACGAACAGACCCTGAGAACCCAATGCTGCACCGGGCAGGCCACTGGCGGTGCCAGTCTTGTCGTCCACCACTACAGAGACGATCTGCGGGCAGATGGTCAGATAGGAAGCCAGCGCCATAATAGCGGAGATGTGCTCCGGCACATTGTTCTTCTTGCCCAGCTTGAGACCGATCAGGAACACGATGGGCAGGGTCATGCAAGACAGCGTTGCAAAGTTTGCAGCGGTAAAGATAGGCTTCAGTGCTTCCAGTGCGGGAACCCACTTGGCAAGGCCGGTAGTGGTGCTGCACAGGATGGTGTTGAACAGGTTCATAGAACGAGCCAACGATAACGAACGGCATGTAGATGGTGAACGAATCCTTGATTGCACCAAGGAACTTGTTTTCGTCCACTTTTTCGGCCACCAGGCTCATGCCATCAACGAACTTGTCGCTAAATTTACTCATGTTTTTTCTCCTCCAAAAGGGATTTTCCAAACAACTCAGCCGTTGTTCACCAGATCCTCGGCCTGCTTCAGAATGGCAGCACCGTTGCAGCGGCCATAGGCCAGTGCATCAATGACCGCCACCGGTGCACTGTCACCCACAGTTGCCTTGACCTTGCGCTGCAGATGGCGCACCTGCGGGCCCAGCAGCAGCACATCAAAGTTGCCAACGTTCTCCGCAATCTTGTTCTGATCCACAGCCCAGATCTCATAGTCCTTGCCCTGCTCCTTTGCAGCGTCCTTCATCTTCTGGACGACGACGCTCGTGGACATTCCCAAGCAACAAGCCAGCATGATTTTCATAACGATCCTTCCTTTCTTGTGTTCCGTGTTTATTTATGATTCTGCTTATAGAGTTCAATGAACTCTTCTGCAAAATCGATGGACATGATTGCCATGGTCAGGTGATCCTCTGCGTGGATCAGCACGATGTTCAGTTCCACGCTCTTGCCCTGAGCTTCGCTCTGCAGCATATCGTTCTGTACATCGTGCGCCTTGGCCATCTGCTCTCTTGCTTCGGCCAGATTTTTTTCGGCCTGTTCAAAATTGCCGTTGCGGGCCTCCTCGATTGCCATCAGTGCCAGTGATTTTGCATCACCAGCGCAGGCGATAATTTCAAATGCAACTTCGTACTTCTCGTCATCAACCATTTTCTTGTTCCTCCAGTCCTTGTTCTTTTTGTCTCAGCAGCCCCAACAGGACCTCGAACCGGCGCTCTGCGATCAATTTGCAGATGCAGACTTCATCGACCATAAGCTGCGCAACAACCTGATAGAATTTTTGCAGTTTTGCGGTGGCATCGTCCGCGATGGACACCAGAAATACCACCTGTACCTTTGCTTCGCCCCACTGCACGGGCTTGTCCAGAATGGCAAGGCAGACGAAGGTATCTTTGCTGACTGCCTTCCACGGATGCGGCATTGCCACCAGCCCACCAAACGAAGTGGCGGCCAGCGATTCCCGCTTTTTCACGAGCTGTAAAAAATCATCCGGCAGCTTTTTTTTGCCGCACACGAACCGGCACATCTGTTCCAGTACCTGCTCCCGTGTTTCGCAGTTGAGATGTGGCAGAAATAGCTCCGGGCTGAAATATTCTTCCACAGTCCCCTTTTTGCCCTGCATCAAGAGCTTTTTCATCTGGGTCAGTTCTTTTTCGGTGGGGAAGAACTGGATCTGTCGGATGGGCACCGGGACATAAATGGGAATAGGCACCGTGGAAAACACATAGTCGATCTTACTGAAGTTCACGCTCCGCAGCCCGATCACGTCACAGGTCTGTACCCGGCCCAAATTCTTTCCGAATTTCTGCTGGTAGCGGTAAGCCAGCAGCTGGGCGCTGCCTTTGCCGCTGGCGCAGACGATCAGGATGTTTTTAGGTGCCCACTCTTTGGCCTTCTGCCGTTCCAGTGCCAGCGCAAAGCTGACGGCGATATAACCGATCTCATCCTCCTTGATGGGGTTCGGGCTGACGTCTTGCAACACGCTGCACGCCTGCGTGGCCATCTCGTAGGCCAGCGGATACTCCCGCTTGATATCCTGCAGGATCGGGTTCTTCATCCGCATCCCACTCTTGATCCGCGCCAGCAAGGGCACCATGTGCATGCACAGGCCCATGCGCAATTCCAGATTGTCCCGGAAGTCGATGCGGAATGCCTCATAGATTTGCTCGATCATATCCGATACGATGCGGTTGACCTCCTGCGGAATCACCAAATTTTCATCCGAGGTCATTGCGTTTGCCCGGTACATCTGTTTGCCGTTCAGATGCATAGCAATGTAGCAGACCTCCGGCAGTGGAAAAGCCACGCCCGTCATGTTTTCGATCTGCACGGCGATGTGGCTGGCCACTTCTAGGATCCGCTCCGGAAGGTCCGCCTGCATACCATCCGAGCTTTCTATCGCGTGCCCTGTGCGGATGCGCTCCACTGCGACCTCAAGGTGGACCGCCAGATTATCCAGCGCCATCGTGGACATGGCAAATTTTTCTTTTTCCAGCACCCGGCTGACCAGCTCCTGTATCTGCTGCCCGACCGGGCGGCTCTCGTCCCGCTGCGCCGCAATGCAGATCCTACGGTTCGTCTCACGGCCTACCACGCAGATGCCGTAGCCCGGTTTGCGGCGGATGCTCAGCCCGTATTCCGCCAGCTGCCGCTCCACTTCGCGCAGATCGTTGGAGATTGACCGCCGCGACACGAAAAACTGCTCGCTTAGATCATCCAGCTTGGAATAGCCATCCTTTTCCAGCAGATACTGCCTCAGCCGCTGTATCCGCTCCTGCGCGTCCTGCGGGATGCCGGTCTGTTCTCCCTGCTGTGGTTTGCTGCCCGACACATACGTCTGTGCATCCGTGATCTCAATGCCGAACCCCCTGCCGGGTTTGGCTGTGATGCAAAAGCCATTTTCCTGCATTTCCTTTGCGTAGGTCTTAATCAGGCTCCGCACTGTTTTGCCGCTGAGTTTCAGTTGTGCGGCCAGTTCATCCGCCGTCATAGGGCCACTTTGGTCCAGTATTTCAGCGATCATCCAAATCCGCTCGTCCATCTTTTCACCTCCCCCGGCCTGTTGATTAGCACATTTATTTTCTTATCGCTGTTAAAATTATAGCATTTTTGCTCAATTTGTTCCACGTCCAGAATTTCCACATCCACTCCGGAAATTGTTGCATGTATATTTTACCGTTTGGATATTCTGCCAGTCAACACAAAAACCGCCCCGGCTTCCTGCTTCGGAAACCTGATATGCTACCCCTAGAGTAGACAGAGTAAAAACAAAACTCTGAATACTCTGGGGGTATTTTCATGTCAAGGAAGAATAAAAGCTATCTGGCAGAATTGAAATATCAAGCAGTAGGCGATTATCTGAGTGGAGAAGGTTCGCTACGGGAAATTTGCAAAAAATATGGAATCCGAGATAAACATACGTTACAAGACTGGATAAAGTTGTATAATGGTCATAAGGAACTGAAATGCCATACAGGAGGCAGTCGTATGACCAAAGGGAGAAAGACAACTTACGAGGAACGAATCGCATTTGTGAAAGAGTGCATCGAGAATGGATGCAACTACACCGAGATTGCACAGAAGCATCAAGTTGGCTATCAGCAGATCTACACATGGGTACAGAAGTATAAGAAATACGGCGAAGACGCCCTGAAAGACCGGCAAGGACGGCACAAGAAGGATTACAAACCGCAGACGGAAGAAGAACGGCTACGATTGGAAAATGCAACCTTAAAGCGGCAGCTTTATCTCTCTCAGATGGAGATTGACGTACTAAAAAAATTGCAGGAGCTGGAGAGGGGGAATCGCTGAGCCTGACCAGACTGTTGCTTCGCTATCAGACTGTAAAAGAACTGCATAATAAAAAAGGCTATACCATTCAGGAACTTTGTCCTCTGGTACATATTGCTCGTTCATCCTATTACAAATGGCTGAATCATCCCAAAAGCAGCCATGGACTTGAAAACGAGAAGATTTCAACGGCAATTCAAGAGATTTACAAGGAGCATCCGGATACAGGACATCGCCGAATCCGAGATGATTTGGAAAAAGACTACAATATCTGTACCAGCAACAAGCGTGTCCTGCATTTCTGCCGAGTTCTTCATATCCAGTCAACGGTGAAGTTCAGGAAGCAAGGCTGCACCAAAAACGCTTCCGACCCACAGGTAACAGCACAGAATCTTCTGCACCGGGAGTTCTGGGCAGGAAGGCCAAATGAAAAGTGGCTGACCGATGTGACAGAGTTTAAGTGGTATGAAGGCCCGATTATCCACAAGCTCTATCTGAGCGCAATCCTCGATTTGTGTGACCGGAGAATTGTCAGCTATGTTATTCGTGACCGGAATGACAACAAGCTGGTTTTTGATACGCTTGATAAAGCTGTTCTGGAAAATCCAGATGCTCACCCACTGTTCCACAGTGACCGTGGATTCCAGTACACCAGCAGAACTTTCCACAAGAAGCTGTTGGATGCCGGAATGACGCAAAGTATGTCCCGTGTTGGCCGCTGTATTGACAATGGCCCGATGGAGGGCTTCTGGGGAATCTTGAAACGTGAATGCTATTACGGACAGACATTCACCAGCCGGGAACAGTTGGTTTCCGCTATTGAAGATTACATTGATTACTACAACAACCGCCGTTACCAGCACCGTCTGTTCATCCAGACACCGATGCAAGCTCATGTCAGTGCCATGAATCGGGCTGCTTGATCGTTCGATTACACAAAAAATTCGCCGTTCCTTTGGTGAAACGGCGAATGAAATCTTATATTATTTTTTCTGTCTACTTGACGGAGTGCACCTCAGTCTCCGGAGAGATCGCAGCGGTCTTTTCTTTTATGCTCAGTAGCACTTTTTGCAAGCCGTGAATCCGCGGGATTTTGCAGTGGACAGGCTCACTTTCTCAGGGCCTTTCATTCCGCTGCAGTTGGGGTTGCTGTGGTACTTCTTGCCGCCATGGGTGGGGATCCACACCATCTGGCTGGTCGTCTGGCCGGAAGATGCACTGCCCGTGCTCTTTTTGCTGCTGGCAGTGCTCTTGCTGCTGGCGCTGGCGGCTCTGGGCGGTGGCGGAGCCTTCGCCTACATCAAGTTCATCAAGCCCAAGCAGGGCGCAAAGGTCAGCGCCGACCCGGACGACTATGAGTTCGAGGACGAGGAATACGAAAACGAGGACATTCCTGAACAGGGAGAACAGGAGGAGCAGAATTGAGCAAATTGGTGATCTGCGAAAAACCGAGTGTAGCAAAGAGTATCGCATCAGCCCTGGGTGTCACATCCAGGACCGATGGCTATTTTGAGGGCGGCGGCTGGCTCATTTCCTGGTGCATCGGGCATCTGGTGGGGCTAGCAGACGCAGCCGCCTACGATGACCGCTATAAGAAGTGGCGGTATGAGGACCTTCCCATCCTGCCCGCCCCCTTCCACTATGTGGTGTCCGAGGAAAAGGCTGACCAGTTCCACATTCTCCGTTCCCTGATGGAGCGCCCCGATGTGACGGAACTGGTCAACGCCTGCGACGCGGGACGCGAGGGCGAGCTGATCTTCCGGCTGGT
>OGJJ01001229.1_pt1 | contig 20037 bp, 25 predicted proteins | sample 1572081 | NCBI WGS metagenome assembly OGJJ01 (sample SAMEA2582122, study PRJEB24529) | metagenome | biome: Human gut stool | place: China | collected 2011
AGATTTCAAAATACAAACTTTCCGCATCGTCTGCCGTGTTTTCCGGTGTAGGCATGACATAATACGATATATATGTATTGTTATTAGTCACATAGTAATTATAGTTATTCGTAGTATAGTTAAACGTGTTATAAGTAGGCGAATAAGTCCAATTATTATTGACTTCATACTTATTAGTAACAGGATTGTACCAGTTATAATTGGTAGTAGTTGAAGTATTCCCAGAATTGCTAACATACATCGGGGAATAGGTACTTGTATTATTTGTCGTTGTCGACTTGTTATACAAATACATCTTGTTAAAGCTATTACTGTTATTACTTGCCGTGGTATTTAAAAATCCATTGCCGACATGGGTAGAATTATCCGTGCTAGAATAAAAATTACGCCGAACATTCAAATCTTTAAGCTGTTTGGCAAGATAATAATTCGAGTCAGTATTCTGACGCGTTACCGTATAATATTGAGGGTCAACTAAATCCGTAATATCCGGGACAGGGCGTTCTGGAAAAGCAAAAGCAACGGTTTTAGGAACAAACAAAATAAACGAAAACGCAAGAAAAAAGGCTATAAAACGTTTAAATTTGTGTGCTTTCATGTAAACACTTTCCTTTCTACAGATTATTGTGTATAATGAACCCAAACCATAAGGGAGGGAAAAAGCATGGACTTAATAATTTTATTTATATGTATAGCTGTAGGGGCAGTGTTAGGATTCAATTTAGCAATGCAAGAACTATCCAACCTAACAGCCGAAAAAGTCTCGTACATATTAGACACAAAAAACTTAGTACTAAGGAGAGAAAAAAATGTTAATAATAAATGATGTATTTTATTTACTTATAGCAAGTATTGTATTAATACTCTTGTCTACAGTAATAAGTTACGGGATAACTATTAAATCAAAAAAATACATAACCGATGAAATAGCAACAACCGTATTAGACAAGTTAATAGAGAAAGAACGCATAGGGTACGAAAACAGACAAAAGCGCATACAAGACGGACTGAACGAGGAAATGTCCGAACGTTCGGACGAATAAAAAAAGAGGAATCGTGTTGATTCCTCTTTTCCTTTACCTTGCTCTTGATGCGCGTATAAATGCTACCGCCAACGCATAAGCGCAAAAGAAGATTAAGAAAGCAAGGTAATCATTCAATGGTTCGCAGTCGGTTATTGCACTTAGCAAGTCGGCGAATACCCCTACCATGTAAGTTATAAATCCCATTTACGCGCCTTTCTGGGCTTACGCCCATTATTTTGCCGCGCCTTTCAGACGCTTAAAAATGCCAATGCCTACACCCAGTAAGCCAGACGCCATAAAGAACACTAAGTAAGCGTTCCCGGTCATAACAGTGAAAATCTGACCTACCACATCCACTACGTTACTGATTGCACCAGTAACAACGGCAATTCCAGTATTTGCTGTTTCCTGCATACGTTTATTCTCCTTTCTACGTTTTTTTATCATCAAACCACGGGGAGCGGATTCCGGGAACGGGAGCATTCTGTCCGCGGAGTACGCGCTTACATCCATGTAAGCCCTGTTTGTGGCTTTGTGACCTTGCTTTAAATTGTCCGGGTAATCAACGCGCATCGTGCGCGTTTGTGGGTTTCTGCTCCGCATCAACGCCACTGCTTCCGGTTTTTAAGTTTCTCCCCATAATTTGAGGGGAGAGAGAGCAACGTAACGGCGAACCGCTTAGGGGAACGTTACTCCCTCGAGAATGTATATCCAACACCGCGCAAAGCGCGATGCAGATAGCGATTATTTGCTCTTTACAGCCTGTCCGGGGAGAGTACCCGTAGTTCCGAACGCTTCTTCACAAAGAACGGAACGGACACTAAATTGAGAGTACTGGCTTTCACTGTTATAAAAAGCCGTAAACGCATACGCTTTACCCTGTTCGATACGGTTGTAAATTTCCTCGTTAATCTTGATTGTCTCGATGCTTTCGCCCTGGTCAAGCATTACTGTATATGTAACGCCTTTCTTACCGTTCAGTTCATACTTTTTCGCTAATTTCTTGTAAACAAATCCTTTTACTTCACATGCAATTTTCATCCTTAATTTCCTCTTTCTTTCTGCCCTCTATGGGGCTATTGATTATGATTTTACTGTCCGAACGTTCGGACTTTTTTACCAGTGTGGGGAGAGCCTAAGCTACATTCCCCCACACGGATTTACAATTTTGAATTGCCCCATTTAGGCGGTTTGGGTCTGCTCCGGGGACTTCTCCGGGGCGGTTGCGTTGGGGGCTTTCTCGCCCGTCTGGGGTGCGTCAGAGGGCACTATATTGCGCTCCTTGAACTCCTGTTCATGCTCCGGGATTACATCGCAAATATAGATTTTGTGCCCCATCAACAAAAGCTTATCTATAGTGCTATGCAAAAGAATGTCATCCAGTCCGATGCTATGAGTGACTTCCGCAACAAGATTAAAGTAACGGGAGTCATCCGTATCCGCTGTCTTTGCTTTCCGGGATGCTTTACCGTCTGACTTGTTTTCCTTTTTGTCGTCCGTTTTCTCACCCTTAAGAGCCTTTTTAATTTCTCGCACACTCATAGACGGGTTGATTTTCGCATCCTTGATTTCCGCGTCATTGTAGCCTTTCATGGCAAGTAACTGGGAGTTCCCATAAAGTTCATACTCCGGGCGAATCTCTGTAATACATTCCTTTTCATTGCCAGAAATCTTGCCGAACCGCTCCACCATATTGATAAAGTCGTTACAAGTAGTCCGGGAAAGTCCGTAACGCTCTAACGCGTAGTTATATACATTCTTGTAACCATCCACGCGATATAATTTTTTGGTGTAAATGGTGTGAATCGAAAATGCCACAGCATAGCCGGATTTGCTAATACTGTTCATGCTTTCATATATAATGTTGTCCAGATGCTTAAACTCGTTCTTATCCTCTACAGTGATTATATCCTCTGGGGGATTCATAGCCGGAAGAGCCTTTTTAGGCGCATCGGCTTTCTTTGCTACAGATTTCTTTACAGTAGATTTATTTACATTTTTAGTCATTTTTTTTATCCTCCTTGCATGCCGTCCGAACGTTCGAACATTCAAACGGCACACATCAATATTTTTTTTTAATAACCTAAGCCACAGTTTTTTACAATACGCGAAATCAAAATCCTTTCGCTTGCGTTCATATCTGTTTTCCTTAATTGTTCTTCCAACCAATCAGAACAAATACCGAGGTATTCCGTTTCCTCTCTAACGGCAATGATTTTCCCGTTTCCATCAAAGTAATCAACAGCTTGCTTTTCATCAAAAGCCGGAATGCGGACTCTAAAAACATTCCGTCCATCATCAACATACACTTTAAAGATTTTCATTTTTTCCATTCTCTTTTTCCCTCTGCTTTCCGGGGCTGTCCGAACGTTCGGACTTTTTTTGTACCCCTCGTTTGTTTGTAATTTAATTTTACAGGATACCTGCAGGCAGAGATTCTGAAAAAAAACTGGAATTTTTCCTAAGCCTATGCTATAATCTTACAATGACTGTGACCATGTAAAAAAATGAGTCACGGATATCACTAGGAGGAATGTAAAATGAGTTTACAGGTAGAAAAATTAGAAAATAACATGGCGAAGCTTACCATTGAGGTAGATGCTGACCAGTTTGAGAAAGCAATCGAAGAAGCTTATCAGAAACAGAAAAACAAAATTGCCATTCCCGGTTTCCGTAAGGGCAAAGCACCCCGTAAGATGATCGAGAGCATGTATGGTGCAGGCATTTTCTATGAAGATGCAGCGAATTCCCTGATTCCCGATGCTTATGAGAAAGCTCTGGCTGAGTGTGAAGAAGAAATCGTATCCACTCCCCAGGTCAATGTAGTACAGATCGAGGCAGGCAAGCCTTTCATCTTCACTGCAGAAGTAGCACTGAAACCGGAAGTAAAGCTTGGCAAATACAAAGGTGTAAAGGTTGACAAGATCGATGTGACCGTTTCTGACGAGGAAGTTAATGCAGAGATCGACAAAGAGCGTGAGAAGAGCGCAAGAACTATTACGGTTGAGGATCGTCCGGTAAAAGACGGTGATGATACCGTCATTGATTTCGAAGGCTTTGTAGACGGTGTCGCTTTTGAAGGCGGCAAGGGAGAGAATTATTCTCTGACCATCGGCTCCGGCGCATTCATCCCCGGATTCGAAGAGCAGCTGGTTGGCGCTGAAATCGGTAAGGAAGTAGAAGTAAACGTAACCTTCCCGGAAGAGTACCATGCAGAGGAACTGGCAGGCAAACCTGCACTGTTCAAATGTACCGTAAAAGAAATCAAAGAGAAAGAACTGCCTGAGTTAAATGATGAGTTTGCATCAGAAGTATCTGAGTTTGACACATTGGATGAGTACAAGGCAGATGTAAAGCAGAATCTACAGGATAAGAAAACCGTAGAGGCAAGAAATAAGAAAGAGGACGAGGCAATCGAGGCAATCATCAAGGATTCCGAGATGGATATTCCCGAAGCTATGCTGATGACCCAGCAGAGACAGATGGTAGATGATTTCGCACGCAGACTGCAGATGCAGGGACTGTCCTTAGAGCAGTACTTCCAGTTTACAGGACTGACCGTGGACAAGATGTTAGAGCAGGTCAGACCTGCAGCTGAGAAACGCATCCAGTCCAGACTGGTATTGGAAGCAATTGCTGAGGCTGAGAAATTCGAAGCAACAGAGGAAGAATTCCAGGCAGAACTTAAGAAGATGGCAGATTCCTATCAGATGGATCTGGAGCACATCAAAGAGATGGTAGGGGATGCTGAGAAGAAACAGATCATGAAGGATCTGGCTGTTCAGAAAGCAGTTGACTATGTGGTAGAAAACGCAAAAGAAAGCAAACCCAGAGCAACAAAGGCATCCAAAGCAGCAGCTGAGGATGAGGCAAAGGAGGAGTAATCCATGGCATCAATGCCGTATGTAGTGGAACAGACCAGTAAAGGGGAACGTTCCTATGATATTTATTCCAGATTGTTAAAAGACCGGATCATTTTCCTGGGAGAGGAAGTCAATGAGACGACAGCAAGTCTGGTTGTTGCACAGCTTCTGTTTCTGGAAGCAGAGGATCCGGAAAAAGATATTCAGCTGTATATCAATTCTCCCGGTGGTGTAATCACCTCCGGCATGGCAATCTATGATACCATGCAGTATATCAAATGCGATGTATCTACGATTTGCATCGGAATGGCAGCCAGCATGGGCGCATTCCTGCTTGCCGGCGGCACCAAGGGCAAACGTTTCGCACTGCCCAACGCTGAGATCATGATTCATCAGCCCTCCGGTGGTTCCCAGGGTCAGGCTACGGAAATCGATATTGCGGCAAAACACATTCTGCGCATGAGAGAGCGTCTGAATCAAATTATGGCGGAGAATACCGGCAAAGATTATGAGACGATTGCTGCGGATACCGAGCGTGATAACTGGAAGACAGCGCAGGAAGCCAAAGAATATGGTCTGATCGATGAAGTGATTCTCGACAGAAAGAGCATGGAAACCAAATAGTGCTCATATTAAAGGAGTTATTGAAATATGGCAGGAAGAAATTCTGACGATAAAGTAAGATGTTCTTTTTGCAATAAGACACAGGATCAGGTCCGCAAACTCATTGCAGGACCTGCCGGTGTGTATATTTGTGATGAGTGCGTTGATATTTGCTCGGATATTATTGAAGAGGAATATGAGGACGACGAGAAGACATCAACATCCCTTGAGATCAACCTGCTTAAGCCGGTAGAAATCAAGGAATTCCTGGATGATTATGTAATTGGGCAGGACTATGCCAAGAAAGTACTGTCGGTAGCTGTATACAATCATTACAAACGAGTAACAGCGAAGCATAATACAGATGATGTGGAATTACAGACAAGTAATATTCTCATGGTAGGACCCACCGGTTCCGGAAAAACCTACCTGGCACAGACGTTGGCAAAGATCATCAATGTACCCTTTGCGATTGCAGATGCCACTACCCTGACGGAAGCAGGTTATGTGGGTGAGGATGTGGAAAACATACTATTAAAGCTGATCCAGGCTGCAGATTATGATGTGGAACGGGCACAGTATGGTATTGTTTATATTGATGAGATTGATAAAATCACCAAAAAAAGCGAGAATGTTTCCATCACCAGAGATGTATCCGGTGAAGGTGTGCAGCAGGCTCTTCTGAAGATTGTAGAAGGAACGGTGGCAAATGTTCCTCCGCAGGGTGGTCGTAAACATCCCCATCAGGAGATGATCCAGATTGATACTTCCAATATTTTATTTATTTGCGGCGGTGCTTTTGATGGTCTGGAGAAAATTGTAGAAGCCAGATTGAATCGCAAGTCGATCGGATTTAATTCGGAGATTTCCGATCGTTCCACCAAGGCATTCAGTGAACTGTTACAGGAAGTAACCCCCCAGGATTTAGTAAAGTTCGGATTAATTCCGGAGTTCGTAGGTCGAGTACCCATCAATGTATCCTTAGAGGGACTGGACAAAGCTGCTCTGGTGCGTATTTTGAAGGAGCCAAAAAATGCTCTGGTAAAGCAGTACCAGAAATTGTTTGATTTTGATCATGTATCCTTATCTTTTGAGGATGATGCGGTGGAAGCAATTGCGGAGAAGGCATTTGAACGTAAAACAGGTGCCCGCGGACTGCGTTCCATCATGGAGAATATCCTGATGGATGTGATGTACCAGATTCCTTCTGATGAGACCATTTCCGAATGTATCATTACCAAGGGGGTCGTGGAAGGGACCAGCGAACCGGTTGTGGTTCACAAGACTTTGATGAAGAAAGCAAAATAGTTTGCTGTGATAACAACATGAGAAGGCTGCCTGCAAGCTGCGAGGCAGCCTTTTGGGGTATTTATGGTAATTAAGACAATTCAATTGGAAACCGTGGTGGGAATCACCAGTAAAATTCCGGTAAATACACATCCTGAGATTGCGTTTGCCGGAAAGAGTAATGTAGGAAAATCTTCGCTGATCAATGCGTTGATGAACCGCAAATCGTTTGCCAGAACAAGCCAGAGTCCGGGAAAAACGCAGACCATTAACTATTATAATATCAATAATGAGGTCTACTTTGTAGATCTTCCCGGTTACGGTTATGCCACGGCAAATGAGGAAATTAAGGCCAAATGGGGTAAGATGATCGAAGATTATCTGCATCAGTCCAAACAGCTAAAGGCAGTCTGCCTTCTTTTGGATATCCGTCATGCGCCATCTGAGAATGATTGTATTATGTATGAGTGGATCAGAAAACAGGGTTATAAACCGGTCATTATTGCCACCAAACTGGATAAGATTAAAAGAAGCCAGATTCAGAAACAGCTTGGAATTCTTCGACAGGGAATCGGAGCGGATGAGGATACGATTCTTCTTCCTTTTTCGTCGGAGACGAAGCAGGGAAGAGAGGAATTGTACGATCTTATCGATTCCTGGTTAGGGGAGGAACAGACAATTTGAAGCAGAACAGAATACACCGGACGATGGTCTGGATGTTTGTTTTTTACATTCTGTTTGTGATAAAGGTAGTGATTTTAAAATATCCCTTTGAACGACTTTATCAGATTACCCAGACCTGGACAAGGGAAGTCATTCTGGAGGGATTGGACACAGCCAACTTTACGCTTTTTAAGACAATACGCATGTACATCCGTTATGCAGACCGGCTGAACAGTGTGGAAAATCTGGTGGGAAATGTCGTTGTCTTTATTCCACTGGGAATTTTTCTACCCCTTCTTTTTAAAAGCTGCCGCAGATTCTGGGAGACACTGATGGTTTCCTTTATCTGCGTGGTGGGTATTGAACTGTTTCAGCTGTTCAGTGCTTTCGGAGCATTTGATGTGGATGACATTTTGTTAAACTGTGTAGGTGCATCTCTCGGATACGGTCTTTACAGGCTGGGTCGTTATATTGGTAGGAAGAGGCACTTCTCCGGGAAAGAAACGGAAGCAGAAAATAAGCAAAAATAAAGAAAGGCAGAGATACTATGAGAGAATTATTTCGGGAAGTCAAGTTGAATTCTTATTTTTCAGCCATTGCAGGCCTGCTGATCGGCCTGATATTGCTTTTCTGGCCGGGAGCCTCCCTGGCACTGGTTTGTGCAGTGATCGGTGTGGCAGTACTGGCGGTAGCAGTGGTACAGATTGTGTTATTTTTTAGAGAGAGAATGGCAGGATTTGCAGCCAGCTATCATTTATTGCTGGGGATTTTGCTGTTGGTAGTGGGAGGCTGGTTCCTGATCAGTCCCGAAAGTATCGGTGCCATTGTACCGATTATTGCCGGTGTGTATGTGGTTTTGCACGGAATAACGGAGGTAGGTCGTGCCATCAGTCTTCAGCAGGAGCATTATAGTAAGTGGTGGGTGGCATTGATTCTGGCATTGATTTCTATTGTGTTGGGACTGGTACTGATCTTTAATGCCGTAAAAGCAGGAACGGTTTTGATTCAATTGATTGGCGGACTGATCATTTACGACAGTGTGTCTAATATCTGGATTATCTCCAGAGTTTCCAAAAGCGTGAAACAGACAGTAAAGGATCTGGAGGATGAACGAAACGGCAATATCATTGACTGATCAACATCCGTCTCTGGATTTTCGATGGGCGATTTCTGCCTCTGATTTGATGCTGTCCCCGGAACAGCTGCAACGTACCATGGAACACTACCATTTTCCGAAAACGGAGGAGTGTGAATTTTTGCAGTTGCAGAAGCAGATCAAAGAGGTAGTCCAATGCCGGGGAATTTTGCTTGCTCTTCCTGATAACATGAGACAGGAAGCAGCTCCTTACGGGAAAATGGTTCTTCATCGACAGGATACCGTGCTGGGGGCAATGACGCTGGGAACGGAATACGATGAACTGCAGAAAGCTTATACCGAAAAGCAACAGCTGAGCCAGAGTTATCGTATGGAAATGCTGGGGATGGAGTATCTGCGTAAGGCGTATGCCTTGTTTAATGAAGCAGTGAGTGCCGAGGGTTTGGGATATCTGGGCGAATATCATTATCTGGAAGATTCCCGGCAGATTTTGCAGGCATGCAACTATCTGCAAAGCAAGCAGTTTACGACGATCGCGTATAACCGCTATGGTGTGCTTATGCCATCAAAATCGGTTTTGTTTAAAGCAGCGCTGAAGCAGGAAGCGGGATCGGGCTGTGTGAATACCTGTGCTTCCTGTACTGCGTTTCAGTGCAGTTTTCGCAGACATTAAAACGAAAAAGAGTCAGATGGAAATGGAAGATGGGAAAAAGGGAAAAGAAGCAAACAGGAAATAAGAAAATGAGTTGGGATCTTTTGATCCCCATTCTGGCTGGAATTGTTTTGGTCGTCAGTCTGGGAAAACTGATCAGTGTCTTTTGGGGCTATCATCAGGAAGCAGCTGATAATAAGAAAATCGAGGAGACTTTTGTTACCTGGGAGTCGAAGAAAGCGACAGAACAGGAAGAAGAAGTTCAGGAGGAGACTCTCCCGTACCCGGCACTGAATGTGGATTTCACAGCCTTACAGGACAGTAATGAAGACACGGTAGCCTGGTTTTACTGGGGCTTATTTGATTTAAGCTATCCGGTTGTACAGGGGGCGGACAACGAAGAGTACATTCACAAATCCTTTAACGGCGAATATGCAAAAGCGGGTACTCTTTTTCTGGACAGTGGAAATGCTGCGGATTTTACCAGTCGTCATTCGATTATTTACGGGCATGATATGAAGGATCGCTCCATGTTTGGTAAACTGAAATTATTGTTGCAGGACACGGATGTGGAGGAGGATCCCTACTTTTACATTTTTACAGAAACGAAGGTACGCAAGTATCGGGTGTTTGCTTATAGTGTGATTTCTCCGGAGGATTCCTTGTACAGTGCGGTGAATAGTGATGAAGAATATGATACCCATATAAATCGTGCGTTATCTCTTTCCGCGTACCGGCTGCCTGAGGAGGAAGCGCAGCAGCTGAAGGAAAGACCGGCGCTTTTATCTTTGTCTACTTGTTATCAGCATAGCCGGCGAACCTTGGTGCAGGGATATTTACAGGAGGTTTTTTCTCTGGATAATTAAAAAAAAGAGGGCTAAAGCTCTTGCATTTTGATAGAGAAAGTAGTATTTTATAGATAAGAAAATAGATTTAGCAAACTTACTGTGAAGTAAGGACGCAAAGCTAGAGGGTCTCATAAGAGACAGCCAGTTGCCGTCATGTGATGCTTATATTAAGTGGTATTTGGAGTCTTTATCTTTGCGATAGAGGCTTTTTATTTAGGGAAAGAAGGGACTTGTGAAATGAAGAAAATTACAGGAATCTGCGCTACAGTACTTACCCTGTGTCTGGCCATTGGCCTGGTGACAGGTGTGTACAACAAGGTAAATGCAATACCTGCTGAAACGATGGAAGATCTTGCAGTGAGACAGCCATCTGCTTCTGACAGTGAAGAAGTCTATTTTGATGACCAGGCAATTGCGTTAGCAGCCCAGGCAGTCAATGCAGACATGGCAGCTAATTTTGCAAAACAGGCGCAGGCAGCATTTGATGAAGTAAATGCGATCCGCACACAGAACGGATTGGAAGCACTTACCTGGAATGCCAATCTGGAGTCGGCAGCACTGGTTCGTGCAGGCGAGGCAACCGATGTCTGGTCACATACCAGACCGGATGGTTCTGCATGGTGGACTGTTGACAGTACCTGCATGTATGGTGAGAATCTGGCGAGAGGATATTCCGATGCAGATTCTGCTGTAAACGGATGGATGAATTCCGAAACCCATAAAGCCAATCTGTTGAAAGCTGATTATAAGACAGCTGCTATTTCCATCGTACTTGGTAGTGATGGAAGATGGTACTGGGCACAGGAGTTTGGTTATTAAGGAAAACAATACATACAGAGGGATGACACGCAGGTGCCGTCCCTCTTTTTCGTGCATGGAAATTGTTTTCTGCTTTGACATAATAAGAAAAAGCTAAGATTTGGAACATTGACACGGAGCATACCGAAAGGTAAGATAAGAGGTATATCTAAAGAGTTACGCACATACAATGGCGAAGGATGCAGACAGGAGGACATGAGGCTTGGCAAACAGAAGCAGGGAGATCAGCCGCGAAGATAGAGCCAGAGAGGCAAAAAATTCATTTCATAAAAGGGAAAAACCCAGAGGTATGGGAAATGTCAGTCCGGTGTACCGGGTGGCAACCGGCGTGTTTGCATTGATTTCCTTTGGTGCCGTGCTTAGTTGTTTTCTCATCTATGGATATTTTCATCTGAAAGAGGCTGCGAGACAGGAGCAGGAAGCTGTGATTGAGGCTGCTGCGATGAATACGGAAAAAACGGCCTATTCCCAGGAAGATGTGGATGCGCTGCTGGAGGAAGCAGTCAGTTCTGCTGTGACCTCCACGGAGAATGATTTTTTGGAGAACCTGAAATCCCGTATGGAAAGCGGAGATGGTACGGTAGCAGTGCTGAGAGATTTTTACCCGGATGACATTGTCATGATGGATAGTGGAAAGTATCATTTTATCCCGATTTCCGATACCTTAGCAAAGAATAACTATGATATCAATAACGTTGTGCTTAATGCAGATAATACCATTTCCTATGTGGAAGAGGAGGAAACGATTTCCAGAAAAGGAATTGATGTATCCCGGTATCAGGGAGATATTGACTGGGAACAGGTAGCAGGGGACGGTGTGGCATATGCGATGATCCGGCTGGGAATTCGTGGCTACAGTGAAGGCACCCTGGTTTTGGACGAGAATTACGAAGCGAATATGCAGGGGGCAACGACCAATGGAATCGAGGTAGGTGCATACTTCTTCACCCAGGCCACCAGCGATGCGGAGGCCTTGGAAGAAGCACAGTTTGTCATTGAAAATCTGGCACCGTATCAGGTGAAATTCCCGGTGGTACTGGATGTGGAAGCGGTAGGCTCCGGAAATGCCAGAACGAAGAACCTTACCGTGGAAGAAAGAACCCAGTATGCCATTACATTCTGCGAAGCTGTAAAAGCAGCAGGATATACCCCGATGATTTATGGAAATTTGAAAACCTTTATGCTGATGTTGGATCTGGAGCAGCTGGAGGGATACGAGAAGTGGTTTGCCGCTTATGACACTTCAAAGATTTATTTCCCCTATGCCTTTTCCATCTGGCAGTATACAGATAAAGGGTCTGTGTCCGGTATTAACGGAGAAGTAGATTTAAATATCACTTTCGGACAGTGGTAATCCCCGAAAAAGTTTAAGCATGATGGACAGACCGACGGAACAACTGAAGCAATGAATTATATACCGTATAGAAAATCAGACTGTTGATAGGTGTCATAATTGCATTTTTCAAAGCACGGGCGGGAAGCAGCGCGAGAAATCCCTTTCCATACAGAATGCTGAGCCAGTAGGTTCCCAACAGAATATTAACAAACAATGCGACAAAAGCTTCTGCGATGAGAATTCGCCAGAAGCTTATTTTTTGCTTTGACGCCATGGGAACATAGTAAAAGAAACCGTAAATAACACCGCCGAGAATGGCGCTCAAGGTAAAACCGGGGAAATAGGGACCGGTTGGCTTCAGGATAAATTTGATAATGTCCATGATGCCACCGAAAATCCCTGCGGTGACGGGACCGAAAAGTGCAGCAACCAATTGATTGGGGATACCGGAAAAACCGATTTTGATATAGTTGCCGAATTGGATTGTGAGAGAGCCCAGCACAATGGCAACGGCTCCCAGCATGGCGCAAAGCACCAGATGATACAGATTCTTCATCTCAGACAGAGAAAAACGAATCTTGTCATAAATTTTACGCATAAAAAATAACCTCCTTATGTAAAAATAGCAGATGGATACAAACCCATCCGGGCATGGACTACATAAGAGGTTATGCGCACTCGTATGTAGCAGCGGGATGCGAACCCTGTACCGCAAGTCCTTTCGTAAAGAACTTTTCGTCCGAATGACAACTCCCTGTTCATCCGGCACTTGACGCACAACGTTCTACTCTGCGTGTTGGACAAACTATAACATCCTTTTGTACATATTGCAATAGGAGGTAACAAAATCCGTTTAAAATTTTGTCAAATGGTTATTGACATCTAAATACTGTTAGAATATACTAACAATGAATTGATTAGTGAAATTCATTATCAACTAAACTAACGTTAACTAGACGAGACAAACAGAAAAGAGGATGAGATGATGCCGCTGACAATGGCCACAAAAGGTGAAGAGCAAACCATCAAAAAGGTGGGAGGAAAAGAAGAAATCCGTTTATTTTTAGAAAAGCTGGGATTTATTGAGGGCGGTGCAGTAACCGTTATCTCAGAAGCTGCCGGTAATATGATTGTCAATATCAAAGATTCCCGTGTTGCAATCGGAAAAGACATGGCAATGAAAATCATGGTTTAAAATCGGTATTTATGCCCAACAGGCTGAATATAAAGTGTGAGAATGGAGGAGAATACGTGATGACTTTAAAGGAAGCGGCTGTCGGCCAGACAGTTACCGTAAAGAAGCTGGCAGGTGAAGGCCCGGTCAAGAGAAGAATCATGGATATGGGGATTACCAAGGGTGTGCAGATCTATGTCCGTAAGGTTGCACCGTTAGGCGATCCTGTGGAAGTAACCGTGCGTGGTTATGAACTGTCTTTGCGAAAAGCAGATGCAGAAATGATTGAGGTTGAATAAATTTTTTTTACCAAACAGTTAGACAGAACTAATAAAAATGAGTTGACACAAATGGAGGTAAGACATGTCTGTTAAAATTGCACTGGCAGGTAACCCAAACTGCGGCAAAACTACATTGTTTAATGCATTGACAGGCTCCAAGCAGTACGTTGGTAACTGGCCGGGAGTTACTGTAGAGAAAAAAGAAGGTAAACTGAAAAATGATAAGGATGTAAGTATCGTGGATCTCCCGGGTATTTATTCCCTGTCTCCTTATACACTTGAGGAAGTTGTAGCAAGAAATTTCCTGGTAGGAGAGAGACCGGATGCCATCATCAATATCGTAGATGGTACCAATATTGAGCGTAACCTGTATCTGTCCACACAGCTGTTAGAGCTGGGTATTCCCGTTGTTATGGCTGTAAACATGATGGATCTGTTAGAGAAAAACGGTGATAAGGTTCATCTGAACAAACTGGCAGATAAGCTGGGCTGTGAAGTGGTTGCAATTTCTGCACTGAAGGGAACCGGCATTGAGGAAGCTGCCAAGAAAGCAGCGGCTCTTGCCAGAAGCAAAAAAGTCAATGCAGTGAAACACGAGTTTGACGCAACGGTAGAGAATGCAATCGCAGAAGTTTCCGACAAGCTGATCGGAGTAGAGGAATCCCAGAAGAGATTTTTCGCCATTAAACTGTTGGAGAAAGATGAGAAGATCGGCACTCTGCTAAACAGCGTACCGGATGTATCCGCACAGATCAAAAAACTGGAAGATGCCATGGATGATGATACCGAGAGTATTATTACCAACGAGCGTTACAATTACATATCCAAAATGATCGGTGAGTGCGTGACCAAGAAAAATGCCGGAAAACTCAGCACCTCTGATAAGATTGATAAAGTGGTAACCAACAGATGGCTGGCACTTCCTATCTTTGCAGTAATTATGTTTTTCGTATATTATATTTCTGTAAGTACCTTAGGTGGAATCGTAACCGACTGGACCAATGATACCTTGTTTGGTGCGTGGATTCAGCCTGGTGTACAGGGACTTCTGGAAAATGCAGGCGCAGCAGACTGGGTTGTATCCCTTGTTGTTGACGGTATCATCGGCGGTCTGGCAGCACCGATCGGCTTTGCCCCCCAGATGGCTATTGTATTCCTGTTCTTGTCCATCCTGGAAGATTGTGGTTATATGGCCCGTGTTGCATTCATCATGGATCGTATTTTCCGTAAGTTCGGTCTTTCCGGTAAGAGCTTTATCTCTTTCCTGATCGGCTCCGGATGTGGCGTTCCCGGTATCATGTCTACTCGTACCATTGAAAACGAGAAAGACCGCCGTATGACGATGATCACTACAACCAATATCCCTTGTGGAGCAAAGCTTCCTGTTATCGCACTGATTGCAGGCTTCCTCATGGGTGGTGCCTGGTGGATGGCTCCTGCCATGTACTTCTTAGGTATCTTTGTAGTCATCATTTCCTGTATTATCTTAAAGAAGACCAAATACTTTGCCGGTGATCCTGCTCCCTTCGTTATGGAGCTGCCGCAGTATCATATTCCTTCTGTCAAGGGTGTTCTGCTTCATGTTTGGGAGCGTGTATGGGCATTCCTGAAAAAAGCCGGAACTATTTTGTTCTTATGCTGTGCAGTAATGTGGTTCTTAGGAAGCTTCGGTATCCAGGATGGCGTATTCGGCTTAGTGGATACAGACTACTGCTTCTTAGCTACCATTGGTGGCGCAATCGCCTGGATCTTCAAACCTTTAGGCTTCGGTACCTGGCAGGCAGTTGCATCCTGTCTCAGTGGTTTCGTGGCAAAAGAGGGTATCGTATCTACCATGGGTGTACTGGCTGGTCTTGGTGAAGTGGAAGAGTACGAACTGTCCATGCATGATCAGTTTGCAGCATTCTTCCCTACCGGAATCGCAGCAGTATCCTTCCTGGTATTCAACCTGTTTGATTCACCCTGCCTGGCAGCAATTTCTACCATGGCCAAAGAAATGGGAAGCCGTAAATACTTCTGGTTCGCATTACTGTTCCAGAATGTAACCGCATACTGCATCGCGCTGATCGTATACCAGATCGGTGGTTTATTAGTAGGTGAGGTTGCTTTCGGCATCGGAACCATTGTGGCAGTGATTGTTCTGGCTGGTGTACTGTACCTCTTATTCCGCAAAGATCCCAGTAAAAAAGTAAACGGGGTAAAACAGGTAGCGTAACGAATGACAACAAATTTAACATTAGGAACGACGGACATTGTTGTTCTGGTGATTTTACTGTTACTGTTGGCGCTGGCAGTGAAAATCATCATCGGATTCTTTAAATAATCAGCAGCCTTCGAAGGAGGAACCTATGCAATTTCTTATGAATAATTTGGCAAACATTATTGTGTGTGTAATCCTGTTGCTTATTACGGCAGCAATCATCGTATGGATGATTCATAACAAAAAGCAGGGGAAATCCTTAGGAGGCTGTGGTGGAGATTGTTCACATTGCAAAGGGTGTCATTAGCCTTTAAGAGGAATTGGGATGCAGGAAACAATAGAAAAAACAAAAATGCAGAAAGAAGCTGTGATTGCCAGACTTAAGGAGCAGGGATGCAGAATCACCAAACAGCGGCTGATGCTGTTAGACATTATTCTGGAAGAAGAATGTTCCTGCTGCAAGGAAATCTTTTATCGTGCATCACAGCGGGATGCCGGGATTGGTACTGCTACCGTTTACCGGATGGTGAATACCCTGGAAGAAATCGGGGCAATCAGTCGGAAAAACATGTACAAAATTTCTTGTGATAATTGTGATATGAATTGTATCAAGGAAAATGTATGTGTGGTAGAATTGGATGATAATACCGTACACCATTTATCCGCTCAGAAGTGGAAATCCGTGATTCAGGCGGGCATGAAAGCCTGCGGCTATGTAACAGAGCAGAAGATTCGCAGTGTTACAGTACAGGAGTGCGGCAGTGCATCTTAGGCAAAAAGAGAAAGTGTGAGAATATGGGAAATGCGATTATTATAGCAGTTATCATTGTCATTTGCTTTATAGGTGTAAAGGGCGCAGTGAAAAGAGTACAGCATGGCTGCTGCGGAGCCGGTGGTAATACCGTCAAAAAAGTAAAGGCAGAGGATGAAGATTTATCCCATTATAACTACACCTATCTGGCACAGGTCAACGGAATGACATGCAGTAATTGCAAGCGTGCGGTAGAAAACGAATTTATTTCACATGGATGTATGGCAGAAGCCAATGTCAATAAGAAAAATGTACGGATTCATTCCAAGGAACCTATGGAGCCATCCGTGATCAGACAGATGATCTGGCACAGCGGATATGAACCGGGAACTGTGGAACAGAAAGTCTGACAATAAGAAAGATGAAAAAGTAGGGTGTATGGATACGCTCTACTTTTTTTCATAATCATGATAAAAGTGGATTGACAGGAAGACTTAACAGGTATATATTGAACATATGAACAAACTATCATATGTTCAAACGAAAGAAAAACAGGAGGTGAGCCTATTGAAAATAGAAGGTGTAGAGTGCTGTGATGAGAATTGCATCCATGCGGATCGCCTGAAGGTTGTCCGGGAACAGATGCCGGATGAAGAGCAGCTCAGTGATCTGGCAGACTTGTTCAAGGTGTTTGGAGATTCTACCCGCATTCGTATTCTGTTTGTATTGTTTGAGTCGGAGGTGTGTGTCTGTGATTTAGCAGAGACACTTCAAATGAATCAATCAGCGATTTCTCACCAACTGAAGATCTTGAAACAGGCGAAACTGGTAACCAGCCGCCGGGAAGGCAAATCGGTTTTCTATTCGTTGGCGGATGACCATGTGCGGACGATTATAGGTCAGGGAATGGAACATATTTTAGAATAGGATAGAAGAAAAGGAGAGCAAAAATAATGAAAAAGAAATTCAAACTGGAAGATTTGGATTGTGCAAACTGCGCAGCAAAAATGGAAGAGGCTATCAAAAAAATTCCCGGAGTCAATGATGCCGTTGTAAGCTTCATGGCACAGAAAATGACCATTGATGCAGAGGATGATAAATTTGATGCGATTATGGACGAGGTTGTGAAGACCTGCGCGAAAGTGGAGCCGGATTGCAAAATCTTACGCTAAGCGGACAGGGGTGCTACAGCACCCCTTAAATAAAAAATCATATATGAATACATGTTCATGTGTAAAAATAAAGGCTAACAGGAGGAAATTCCAGTGAGTGACAAACAAAAAAAGATGCTGACAAGGATCATCATTTCCATGATTTTATTTCTGGGGTTGTTCATTGCGGAGCATATCGGAGTACTGGCGGCACTGCCGGGAATTTTGACCTTGTTTATTTATCTGGCAGTTTATGCATTGATCGGTTATGACATCGTATGGAAGGCTTTACGCAACATCAGTCATGGACAGATTTTTGACGAAAACTTTCTGATGATGGTTGCTACGGTAGGTGCATTCGGGGTGAAGGAATATTCCGAAGCCGTAGCAGTTATGCTGTTCTATCAGGTGGGAGAACTGTTTCAGAGTTATGCAGTGGGAAAGTCCAGACAGTCTATTGCAGCCATGATGGATATCTGTCCCCAGTATGCCAATATAGAAGAAGACGGCAATCTGGTACAGGTTGACCCGGATGATGTGGAAATCGGAACGGTAATTGTTGTGAAACCTGGGGAACGTATTCCACTGGACGGTGTAGTGGTGGAAGGTACTTCCATGGTGGATACTGCAGCACTGACCGGTGAGTCTGTGCCCCGTAAGGCACAGGTAGGAGACGATATTATCAGTGGCTGTGTCAATGGCAGCGGTACCTTGAAGGTAAAGGTTACCAAGGCCTTTGAGGATTCTACCGTATCCAAAATCCTGGAACTGGTGGAAAATGCCACCAGCAAGAAGGCAAAGGTGGAGAACTTTATCACCCGTTTTGCCAAATACTATACCCCGGTAGTAACCATTGCGGCAGTTATTCTTGCCATTGTACCTCCCATTATTTTGGGTGGTGGCTTTGCAGACTGGATTCAGCGCGCCTGCATTTTTCTGGTAATTTCCTGTCCCTGCGCACTGGTAATTTCTGTTCCCATGGGCTTCTTCGGAGGAATCGGAGCAGCATCCGGAATTGGTGTGCTGGTGAAGGGGTCTAACTATCTGGAAGCGGTAGCGGAGATGGATACCATCGTCTTTGATAAGACGGGAACACTGACCAAGGGTGAATTTAAGGTTTCCAATGTGAAGGCCGCAGGAGAGATAACCGATGCAGAGTTATTGGAACTGGCAGCACTGGGAGAAGGGTATTCCAATCATCCTATCGCAGAGTCTATTCGAAATGCTTATGGCAAAGCATTGGATATGGATCGTGTCAATAACAGTGAGGAAATTGCCGGACATGGTATTCATGCCCGGATTGATGAAAGCGACATTTACCTGGGAAATGCTAAGCTGATGAAACAGCAGGGTATCGCTTATGAAGAAAATACCAAAATCGGCACCGTGGTTTATGTGGCAAAAAACGGAAAATTCGCAGGCTCTATCGTGATCTCTGATGCCATCAAGGATGGTGCGAAGGAAGCCATCCACGACATGAAGGCAGTGGGGGTAAAGAAATGCGTGATGCTGACAGGTGACCGGAAAGAGGTTGCCGAAGCAGTAGCCAAAGAGTTAGGACTGGATGAGGTTCATGCAGAACTGCTTCCCGGGGATAAGGTAAGCCAGGTGGAGCGTCTGCTCCGGGAGAAGCAGGAAAAGTCCCGCCTCGCCTTTGTGGGAGATGGCATTAATGATGCTCCTGTACTCACCAGAGCAGATATCGGTATTGCTATGGGTAGTATGGGTTCGGATGCAGCAATCGAAGCAGCGGATATCGTATTGATGGATGACGATGTGAGGAAGATTGCTTCCATCGTGAAAATTTCCCGTAAGACCTTGCGAATCGTGAAACAGAACGTGGTATTTGCACTTTCCGTGAAGGCAATCGTACTGATTCTGGGAGCACTGGGGCTGGCAAGTATGTGGGCTGCCGTATTTGCAGATGTGGGAGTATCCGTACTAGCAATTTTGAATTCCATGCGAACATTGCAGGAGAAATAAAGAAAATAAGGGAAAGAAATGAAAGCCCCTCACTCTGGGTATCCCGGAGTGAGGGGCTTTTACGGTGGTGGTGCGCCTAGTGACGCACGTTTCTCTTTTTATGTTAAAAGGAGCTATTTTGTAAAATTCATTTCACAACAAAAAAAGGTCGATTCACAACATTCCAGATAGATGTTGTATGAACTTATCCGATATAATAGCTATAAATATAGGTAAGCAAGGAAGTGACAATATGCGAATTGCTATCTGCGATGATGAAGTATCTATGGTTCAGATACTGGAGGAAAAAATAAAAAAGCTATTGC
>OGJJ01001235.1_pt1 | contig 19914 bp, 26 predicted proteins | sample 1572081 | NCBI WGS metagenome assembly OGJJ01 (sample SAMEA2582122, study PRJEB24529) | metagenome | biome: Human gut stool | place: China | collected 2011
GTTCCCGGCAGAGTGCTGCGTTGTACAGCGCATCGTATTCAGTTGACGGTTTGAGGTGGGCAAATCCCTCCCGGATGGCGTTTTCCTCCATGCTGGAGAGCCACAGGCGGGAGACGGGCTTTTTGCACCCCGCTTGTTGGTAGACAAGTCGGAAGATCAGTTCGCCCTCGCGACCGGAATCGCAACTGTTCACAATGCTGTCCACATCCGGGCGGTGCATCAGTTTTTGCAGGATGCCAAACTGCTTTTTGGTGCTGGCAGACACCAGATACTGCCACTTCTGCGGCAGAATGGGCAAATCAGCGATACTCCACTTGACGTACTTAGCATCGTAAACATTGGGTGGAGCCAGCTCCACCAGATGACCCACGCACCAGCTGACGAGATAGCTGTTGCCCTCAAGGTAGCCGTCTTTGCGGCTGGTGGCGCCAAGGACTTTTGCATAGGACATAGCGACGGATGGCTTTTCCGCCACGACTAATTTTGCGATAAAAATCACTCCAATCTTTTTCTGATTGCAATATGTACGGCGGCAAAACGCCGCCTTAAAATCAGATGGGTTCGGTATCTTCCTCGCCGGTTTCTTCCGGTTCATCCTCCACAGGAATCTCAAAGTCGCCCTTGTCCTCGGTGTAGTTTGCATCGGGGTCAAGAGCTTCTTTTTCGGCCTGCTTTTTCTGCTTCTGCTTCATAAAGGTGTAAATGCCGCCGCCAGCAACCAAACCGACCAGCGCCAGTACGCCTAAGAATGTGGCAGCATACTTCGTAACTTTGTTGCCACCAGTCTGTTCAGAACCGGATGCCTCCGCTTCTTCCGCAGCCTTTTTCGCATCCTCTTCGGCCTGTTTGCGCTCCTGCGCTGCCTGCGCCGCCGCTTCCTTTTCGGCGGTATAGGCTTCGGCATCTTCATCTTCCATCAGGGAGAGCAGGTCGGCTTCATCCACAAGGTTCATAAAGTGGACGGTCTGCTGTCCCTTGGCATTGCGGTCGATGACCAGATAAAAGGTGGCTCCCGACTTCGACACCAGCGTAATGAACTGCTGTCCGCTGCCATCGGAGTAGTCAGTGTGGTAATCGTCCACCAGCGTCAGATTGCCCTCCGGGGTCAGAGCACCGGTTTCCTCATCGGTCACGGTGACAGCCTCTTCCTCTTCGGTGGCAGCAGTCAGGACAGGCTGTTCCACTTCCTCCACAGGCTCGCCGTCATAGGCAAAAGCAGGAGCTGCCATGCCAGCGCACAGTGCCACCGACAGCACCAGCGCACATACCTTATTCATCATCTTCATTATCGGGGTCCTCCTTATCAATGGTAGCACCGACTGCGGACAGCGCAGCCGGGTTCGGGGTGGAAGTTGCGGACTGCCGCAGCAGGGCGGCAAGCTGTTCCGGCGTGACCTTTGCCGTCCGAACCATCTCGTTGACCTCGGCGGCTTCGGCCTCCTGAATCCGCCGCTCCAGACTTTCGATGCGATTGTTGATCTTGATGCGCCGTTCCTTCTCTTTTTCCAGTGAAGCGCGCAGTTTATCGAGTTTTTCGCTCATATTGTCCTCCTGTTATTTGGATAGCCGCCCGAATCCTGACAGGTATTTCTGCCAGTAGGACGAGTGGATATTGGCGTACTTGATGGGGTCTCCGGCACTGACCATCATACCGTTTCCGAGATATATTCCAGTATGGCTCATGCCGGGGGTGTCGTAGGTACCTTTGAAGAAAACCAGATCTCCGGGCTTTGCTTCTGCTTCGGAGATGTGCTGGCATTTATTCCAAAGACCGTTGGCCGTGGTGCGCCCGACATTGTAGCCGTTCTGGTTGTAAACCCAACAGACGTAGCCGCTGCAATCAAAGCCAGTTTCCGGGGTAGAGCCGCCCCACACATAGGGTGTGCCCACATACTTTTGGGCTTCCTTGTAGATGGCGGCAAATTCGCTGTCGGTCAGGGCTTCTGCCGGAACCTGATAGTCGATGCCCGTTTCATTGGAGCCATCGGAGCCACCGGGCGGCAGACCACCGTTGAACAGGTAGGGTCTGCCACCCAAGGTGTCCTGAAAGATCTCGTACCGTTTCCATTGGTCAGCATCCAATTCTTCCCGGATAACGACTTCCAGACCTTTGTTCTCCAATTTGGTGTGGAAAATCTTGTACTCGTAAGGCACCTGCGTGGGGACCGGGATTCCAGCCGGGCTGATGACCCAAACGGTCTTATACCGTATCTGCACCTCTACCCATGTGGTCAACTTGTACTGCTTTTTGAAGGTTTCTTTCAATTTACCCTGCACTTCTGACCGAGTATAGTCGTCATACAAGGTGGTCAGGAACGAAGTCAGCTGCCACGGGTCGTGCTCGATGGGGTCGAGGTGGTACTGGTACTCGTTGTAGCCGGGATGGTCGGTGGGGGTGCGCTTGATTTTCTTGTCCAGTTCTTTTTCCAACTTTTTATAATCCTGCTCTGCACCCCGGATGTCCCTGTCCTCGGCGGAGTACATGGTCTGCCCGGACACCTGTGTGCCGCCGGAAAAAAGGATACCGCAGGACGAGAAGCCGGACATGACCATGAGAATGAGCAAAAGAAAAACGCCCACGATCACCAGAACGTGTGCGTTGCCTTTGGCGGCATTCACCAGCCCCTTTACGGCGGTGCTGACGGCGGTTTTGCCCTTTTCTACCGCCTGTTCCACGCCGGACCGGGCGGTAGATGCACCATTGGATGCCGCCTTGCCGCCTGCGGTCTGCGCCGCCGTGCCCGACCGGGCGGCGGCATAGTAGCTTTTGTGGATTTCTTGCCGCTGTTTCCAGCGTGAAAGCCAGTTGGAGCCTCCCTCACCGGTGCCGGATGCGCCTGCATCTTGTGCCGCAGTCGGCTCCGATGCGGAAGATTTAGCGGTTTTGGAGCCTTTCTTGCCCTGCATCTTGGCTTTCTTCTTGAGTTTCCGGGCATAGCGGCTTTTGGAAATATCCCGGACATTTTCTGCCGCTTTTTCGCCCTCGCTCAACGCCTGCACACCGACGTTTTCATCCTCGTACTGGTCAACCTCCCGATGCACCACAGAGCAGGCGGCATGGGCGGCGTACATTTCCCGTTTCTGTGCCTTGCTCAACCGGCTCAACTCATCCGGGGTCAATTCTGCCTTGCCGAACCGCAGGTGCTGGGCTTTCTCTGCCGCCTTTTCCGCATCGGTTTTCAGCTTTTTCTTTTTGGGCACCGACTGCTCCACCTTGGTTTTCTTCGGGGGAGAACGGGTCTTTTTGGCAGACGATTCCTCTTTGAGATTCAGTTTCGGCTTGCTCATTTCTGTGCGCCCTCCGAGATCTCGTTGAGTTTGGTCGTGAGGATGCGGTAGAGTTCAAGGTCTTTCGGGAAGTGGTCAACGAAGGGCAAAATCACGTTGCCGAAAAACAGCAGCCCTTCGCCTTCGCCGGAGTGGGTCACATAAGAAAGCTGGTGAGGCGAAATATTGAGCTGCTTTGCGAGAATCTGTCGATCACCGTTCGCCTGATTGAGCATATACACAAAGTCCGAATTCTCGAAAATGTTCGATACTTCAGGGCTTGCCAGCAGATCTTTGACGTTCTGCGTTAGGGCTGTGGGGATGCCGCCCCACTTGCGAAAACGCTTCCAGATCTCCACGGAATAGGCGGCGGTCTGCTCCTCTTTCAGCAAAAGGTGGAATTCGTCTGCATAGTACCGGGTGGATTTTCCGGCACTGCGGTTGGCGGTAACGCGCCCCCACACGGCATCCTGCACGATGAGCATTCCCAGCTTTTTCAGCTGCTTACCGAGCTACTTGATGTCAAAGCAGACGATGCGGTTATTGATGTCCACATTCGTCCGATGGTTGAACACATTCAGAGAGCCTTTGACGTAGATTTCCAGTGCGGTAGCTACATGATGGGCTTCTTTTTCATCCTGCTGCAGCAAGGCATTGTACAGGTCTTCCAGCAGCGGCATATTTTCCGGCGCGGGGTCAGCGAAATACTTGCGGTAGATGAGGTGTACGCAGCGGTCGATGACCGTTTTCTCTACCGGCAGCAGGCCTTCTTTGCCACCCACCACCAGCTCGCACAGAGAAAGAATAAAGTCCGCTTTCAAGGCAAGCGGATTATCTTCCTCGCTGTAATTGCTGTTGATGTCCAGCGGGTTGATATACTGGGTACTTGCCGGACTGATGCGGATGACCTGCCCATGCAGACGCTCCACAAGGGGTGCGTACTCTGCCTCCGGGTCGCAGACAATGATATCATCATCGGTCACGAGAAACATTCGCTCGTTCTGGCTCTGCAGTTCCTTCAGCAGAGCTTTGGCATCCCTGCCGTAGGTTTTCAAGTCGGACGGCAGAATTTCCATGTCGTAACCGGCACGGATGGCCTTTTTCTGTTCTTCAATGGTACTGCGGTCCAGCTCCGTGATCGTACGTTTGACATTTTTGATGGCTTTGTTCTGGTCCACAGACTGCACATGCATCGTGACAATCTGGCTGGAATCCATATCCAGAAAGTCCTTCAGCAGCTGGTCGCTCAAGTCGGATGCCGTAATGGACAGATAGCTTACCGCCCCGAAAATGCCGCCCATCTGAAAGGTGCGGCTGGCCAAAAATGGGTGCAAAAAAAGCAGCAAATCTTTTTCAGACTTACTGCTCCTGTGCCGCTGCGGGACGGCGGTTATTCAGTTGTAAAATAAAAGAGGGCGGCAGCACTCCTTGCTGTCGCCCCTTGATTGCCTACCAGCAAAGGCGGGCGGGGCTGTCAACGGCGGCGCGTATGCGCCGTTCATCTTGACCGTTGACTGACTCGGCTGGCTTTGCTATTTCTGAAAGATACAAAGTGCCGCAATGGGAAGATACATACTCAAAAGGGATAATCTCTGCCACAGTCCTTCAAACGCAATTATTGTTCCTCTATAATTCGGCTTATCAGCCATTACAAATAGCACAAAAAAGACTATTGCAAAGATAAAGCAAATTAAAGATAAAATTCCTAATAACCCATTAGACACTTTGAAAAAATATAATCCGACAAACAATGGTGCAAGTGTTAAAAGTAGAAAACCTATTACTGAACCATAACCATGTATCTTTGCGGAAAGAGTTTCAAGGCTTTTGGTTTCTCCAACTGAAAAAATCCCGGAAAGAATACAACCGCCTACGGCGTAAATCACAATGACGGAAAAAAACATTATGGATATAGAACTTGATACTTGTGCGACAGTAGGATAAAGCTGTAAGGTGCTGATTAAAATTGCAACTCCAAACGCAACCAGCCAAATGTTATAAATTGAATGTAATGGTGCTTTTGAATTTCCTAAAACGCTCATTACTTGTGTCAAATGATTATAGTCTTTGTAAAATGGAGCTAACAAGAATGGAATAATTAAATCTAATGCCAAAAGCACCGGCAAAAAATGAGATAAATAATTCTTAATCATTGGTTTTACCTCACTTTTAGAAAATGAAAATCGCAATATGGCGAACCATTTCCTAATGTGCCAGTTCGTTCAAAACGAATTTTGGGTAATAAACCTGAAAAAGAAATATCATCATTTTCACAATACACACAACATAACTCTGGACAATCATACATTTTTGTTAGTTCCCAATAAATGCAATTATGCAAATTGAAGTGTATCTCTTTGCCATTACATTTAACCCATTCCGTTGTCCAACCGTCATCGGGAAAATTTTTTCGCATATGCTTTTTTACACCTAACCGATAGATGGTATATGCAAAAGGCATACTTCCTAACTTTTTCATTTCTTCTTTTTGAACGTTTGCGGCTTTATGGGTTTCGTTTCTAACATATTCTAACGCTTCATTTTGGTTTATACCCTCTCCTCGAAGTGCCTTGTAATAAGCCAACGTTGGAAATAGCTTTAATTGCAAATGATTTTGAATTGCGGCGTTATTGCGATAGTCGGCGTTATTCAGAAGTTCTTGATAAATTTTTTCTGCTTGCTCAAAAATCAGCTTTCCTTTTTCTTGCCCAAACTGTTGAATACAATCCACTTCTAAAAAGGGAAGCGTCGTTTCATTTAGTTTCATCATCATTTCCTCCCTCGAAGTGGCCTAAACCTTTCAAAATCTTTACAGCAACCTCTTTCATTACATCAGCTTTGACTACAGCTATTCCTTGTTCCTCATCGCCTAAAACGAGTAGCGTGTCTCCGGGATTTATGTCAAATATTTCTCGCGCTTCTTTGGGAATGACAATTTGTCCGCGCTCCCCAACCTTAACAGTTCCAAATATGTGCTTTCCTTTTGGCATGGACATTGTACAGCATCTCCTTTATTCATGTTTTTCATACTAACATGAAAAGTATACACCACTTCAAGAAAAATGTCAAATCACCTTAGCAGATTACGGAATAATGGAGATAGCCGTCTTTCATATTGTGGTGTTACTTTATCGTACATGAGCATTGGCACCGGGGTTATCCGAGCCATAACCTTCCAGCAGATTTACTGCGCCCCAAACACCGAGACCGGCACCCAGAGCCACCACCAGAGTCTGCAGAACTTCCACAGCAGAGTTAAAGAATTCCATAGTCGTTTCTCCTTTATAATTAAAACCTTGCAGACCATCCGTACACATCTGAAGCCGCATATTGGAACCGCAAACTGCGGCGGGAGCTGGCTTACCGGTGTACCTCTCCGGCCTGATAAAAATAAAACCGTCTGTCCAATCAGACAGGCGGGAGAGAATCAGCATCCACCACAACAAACGCATCGTTGGGGTGGATTTTTATTTTCGGGTGAAGATATTTTTCAATATCAAACGTATTTTTGGGGTCGTAGTCGGCGGTCAGTTTATAGTTCGGATGCTGGGTCAAATCGTACTTTTCACTCAAAAAGGGGCGCACACCGCGCGGCTGCAGGATGCGCTTTCCGCCATCCAGCACAGCAAGCTCATCGCGGCTCATAAGTTCGTGCCCCATCTTCTGGAAGGTAGTGCCGTAGCTGGGGCTATTGCCACGGGTATCGGAATTGTTGTAGCTGTCGATTGTTTCTTTTCCTAGTGCTTCAGACAACTCTTTCAGGGTGGTAGGTTCGCTGCCGCCCAGAAATATCTGACTGTCCATGTTGCCCACGATGGTGTCCGCATTGTCCTTGTAGATGGCTTTCAACTGACTTCTCGCCTGCAAAACAAGGCAGGCAGAGATTTCACGGCTGCGAATGGTCGCCACCAGCTTTTCCAGTTGTGGAATCTGACCGATGTTAGCACACTCATCAATGAGGCACCGCACATGGATGGGCAGCTTACCGCCGTACACATCATCGGCTTTGTCGCACAGCAAGTTGAAAAGCTGGGTGTAGATCATGGAGATTAGAAAGTTAAAGGTGCTGTCCGTATCGCTCATGATAAGGAACAGCGCCGTTTTCCGGTCGCCCAGCTTGTCCAGCTCCAGCTCATCGTACATGGTGGCATCCCGGACTTCCTGAATGTCGAAGGGCGCGAGCCGGGCACCGCAGGAAATCAGGATAGATTTTGCGGTCTTTCCGGCAGCCAGCTTATAAAGTTTGTACTGCCGCACTGCAAAGGATTTTGGTTTTTTCTTTCCCAGATCCTCGAACAACAGGTCTACCGGATTCTGATAAGTTTCATCGTCCTCAGACACCTGCATAGTGTTGAGCATTTCCAGCAATGTTGCGAAGTTTTGCTCTTCAACCGGGGCTTCATAGTGAAGGTAGGCGATCAGCGAAACCAGCAAAAGCCGCTCCGCCTTGTCCCAGAAAGGGTCGCCGCCCTGACCCTCACCCTTGGTGTTGGTCATCAGTGCGGTAACGAGTTTCAAAATGTCCTTTTCACTGTGAATGTAGGACATGGGGTTATAGTGCATACTCTTGGAAAAGTTGATGGTGTTGAAAATCTTTAGCTTGTAGCCCTTTTGTAATAGGGCATTGCCGCACTCGACCACGATACTGCCTTTCGGAAGCGTTTCGTCAAGATAGAAAACGGAAAAGTCACAAATTATTTTCAATTCAGAAATTCGCCGCTTTCACATCATCACGCATTAACCGCTTCATCTTGTCCTCTAAGGTGTCCTTGCTTTCCTTGCTGAAATGAACGCCGATAACATAGGTGGTGTTTCCCATTCTCATGTTGAATGTTCCTACCGGGGTTGCCTTGTGTGCTTTTGCTGTGGTTGTGTTCTGTGTCATGCAATACCTCCTTGAAATGGAAAAAGCCAGACAGGGTGTGTGGTCGGCAACGAAGTCCGGCAACGGACTTCAAAAAACCTCGAACATAGTCCTATCTGGCTTATTTACTATTTTTACTTTTTTCTTTGATTTCTCCGTTGCTTTTGTTGCCAGAGAAGAAAATCCCTTGTAAATAAAGGACTTTTAAGAGATTTGCCCTGCAACGGACTTGACAACGGGGTAGCAACATAGTCGGCAACACGGTCATTTTTTCAAAACGGTAATTCCATCTGTCGGGCTTCTTCCTCGGTCAGTTCACGAAAACCGTCCGTCAGATTTGAGCCTGTTGCCGATGGCTCGTTGTCGGGCGGTGGTATGCGTTCCCACCCTCGCTGTCTGCCATACTTGGCAAAGCTGCGTGGATTGGAAAACGGTCTCCATCCCTCAATGCTGTTGTTCATGATTTCATTGATTTCTCGGATTTCCCATTGCTTCGGCTCATCAAAAGGGTGGTTCAGAGCTTCTGCATAGATCAGCTTGGAGCAGACCTGTGTACCTTTGAAGTTATCAAGGAAAGACTGGATCAGTCCTGCTTTCGTGTCCTCCGGCATAAACTGCTTTTGCAGTTCTTTCAGTTCCTTGTCCATATCCTTTGATAAGGTCAGCTTTACAGGGAAGTTCTGATAGATGAACATGACTTCTGCCCACATCATATCAATGAACGCTCTGGATGCGGCTTCATCTTCCAGAATGTGAATCTCTGCATTTTCAGGGTGTACCATGATAGGCAGAAATCTACGGTTGCCGCTTCGGTCAAGGGGTAGAAAGTCCATCGTGTTGGAAGAACCTCCGAACACACATTGTCGCAAGCGGTCTGCCGGATGGGTTTCATACGGCACTTTATAGGTTTCTTTCGCCCTGCTGATAAAGGACTTAATATCCTCAATGCTCTTGGCATTGGCTGTGGCAATCATTTCCGACATTTCGATAATCCAATGCCCCTGCATTTTACGGTACACATTGTCATCGTCAATCTTTTTCAGGTCATCGGAGAACCATTCATCTTTGACTGCCAGCAGACGGAAGAAAGTGGACTTTCCTGCACCCTGTCCACCCACAAGGCAGAGCATAACTTCAAACTTACAGCCGGGTTTGAACACTCTGCTGATTGCTCCCAACATGAACAGCCGTAATGCCTGATAAGTGTACTCGCCTTCCTCTGCTCCGAGAAATCGGGGCAAGGCATAGCGGATGCGTTCTGTTCCGTCCCATTCCAGACCGTTCAGATAATCTCGGATAGGGTGGTACTTGTTGCTGTCAGCGATAATGGAAAGGGCTTTCTGTATTTTCTTCTCGCTGGTCAGACTATATTTATCTTCCAGATAGAGCATGAGATAATTTAAGTCCGTGTCGGTCAAGGTCGCTGTCTGCTTGCTCCACCAAAGCGGCTTCACAATGTCGATACGCTCGGTAAGAATGTTATATCTGACAGCACCTTGCAGAACGGGGTCATTCTGAAAAACGGTCAGACAGTTGCGTATGCTGTTCTTGATTGCTCCGTTATCGGTCAAGTCCAGACTTCCTCTGACTTCTTCCACGGTCATGCTCGGCTGTGTGTCCTGCAATTCGCTGTTCAAGTTTCATCACCTCTTTTCTCTGCTCGGCTACAAGAGCTTTCTTTTCTTCGGGAGTGTCATAGAGAAGAATATCCAGCAGGTATTCGATATAGCTTTTCTTCTCCAATGCTTCCACAAAAAGCGGGTGCCACACTTCATCCGTCCGTTGCGGTGCGTATTGCTTTTCCCACTTCCTCAGAAGATGGAAGTAATCGGACAGCACCTTGTAGCAGTGATTTTCTTCCTGCTGATATTTCTGCTCCGGGGTAGGCTCTCGGATTTTCGGTCTGATTGACGGTTTCTGTCTGCTGTCATAGCTGATACCAAAATCATCAGCTATCTTCATGGCGGCTTCTTTGCTCGGCAAGCCAAACAGTCGGGAAACAAAGTCAACTGCGTCTCCATCTGCCTGACAGCCAAAGCAATGAAAGCGGCGGTCAAGTTTCATGCTGGGGTTCTTATCATTGTGAAAGGGGCAGACCGCCATTCCGTTTCGTCTAATACGGATTCCATAGCGTTCTGCCGCCTGTCGGGTTGTTACATTCTGTTTTACTGCTTCAAATAAATTCAATAGGCATTTCCTCCTGAAATAGAAAAAGCACCTGCTATTTTCCAAATGAAAACGGCAAGTGCCTGTTAAAGTTCCATATCCTGTTTTTTCTGCTTGGGTGCTTTCTGCACCTGTTTCTGTTTCTTCTGTTCCTGCTCATACTGCAAGCGTTCTTTGAGAGAATGCTTCGGCTCTGGCTGTTTCTCTCCCGTCTGTTCCGGCGATAGAACCTTGCTAACCCAGTAGCGAATATCTTTCATCGGCTTCAATTCTTCATTGACTGCGGCAAGCTGTTCTTTCAGATCAGCGTGAGTAGTCCGCAGACCGTCATATTCTTTTTGCAAGGCTTTCAAATCCACATTCAAATCAGCACCATGCTTTTTCAGAATGCGGTATGCCTTATTAAAAGCGGTCAGCTCGTCCTTATGACTTTCGACATAGGCTTCCTTTCGGATTTTCCAGCCGATTTTGATATACTTGTCATGGACTGCTTTATGCTTTTCACAATCAGCAACGGCGGTCTGAATGGCGGTAATGGCTTTCATGCGGTTAGCGGCTTTCTGCATATCTTCACGAATGGCAGTAGCCTTTTCACTCACCCCTTGCAGGGCAATGTCCAAATCTTCCAGCGTGAAAAGCTCATGCCGTTGTAGATAGACGGTCGCTTGGGAAATGGTTTTCAAATCATCGGTCGTGCCTTTCTGCTGTCCGTATCTCGACCATTCGCTACGCTCTGCCTTTCGCAGATTCAGATAATCACGCAGTAGAACGGCAAGGTTCGGAGAAGCATTTTTCTTTTCCGCTTCATTTTCTGCAATGACTTCTTTGGTGGCTTCCAGAATGTCAGCAATCCAGTCACGCAGACTTTTGATAGTGCTGCGGATAGCGTTCATCATGCGGTTGGCGGCTTTAATGTCTCGGTTGAGATTGCCGATGTTGGTGGCAATGCCTTTTCGCTCCAACGCAGAGACAGCCGTTCCCATGTGGACTGTCGGGATAATGTCAAGTCCCTGTCTTTCATAGGAACGCATATCAATCCGTTCTGGACTTCCGGCAAGTTCCAGATATTTGTTCTGAACAATTTCCCAACCATGCCGCCATTCCTCGGCATGGTACTGTTCGTTCCAGTCAACGGTATCTTCCTTATGGCTTTTCCATCTGCCGGATGGGAGCTTGATACGCTCGCCGTTTTCGTCAAGGTCATAAACCTTGCGGCTCTTAGGCATCCATTTTCCATTTTCATCAATGGCTCGCATGGTCAGCATGAAATGGCAATGGGGATTGTGTCCCGGCGGATCGGGGTCATGGATTGCGAAATCACAACACATTCCCTTTGAAACAAACTGTTCCTCGCAGTATTCTTTGACCATCTGCGGTAACAGCTCCATCGGGACTTCTCTGGGCAGGGCGGCAACAAACCGTCTTGCAAGCTGTGAGTTCCATTGCTTTTCGATTTCTTCAACGGAGTTCCAGAGGGTTGCTCGGTCTGCATATTCGGGTGGAGCATTTGGGGGCAGCATGATTTCCGTATAGACCACTTCTTTTTTGCAAGTGTAATTCTTGGTTTTCTGGTCATACTCGGAAAACAGCTTTTCTCCGGCTTGGTAGGCAGCTCCGGCAACCGCAGAGTTGCCTTTGCTTCGCTGAGTGATTTTGATATTGAAGTGGGGTACTGGCAATTTGTGTGAACCTCCTTTCGGTGCAAAAAAATGACCGATACTTTTCAGCAGCGGTCAGGTGGTGGAATATAAACTTGCTGTCGGGGAATGATTGCTTGCAATCGTTTCCCGGCGGCAAGTCCACAAAGGGGTAGTTGGCAAAGCCAACGCAGGGGAAGTGTAGCTTCCCCTGTATGATTGGAGCAGACTGCGGAAATCATCAGCTCCCTGCAAGGGGCTTTCGGCAGAACGCAATGCACAACCTTTAGGTGGTGTATAATTGCGCCCTTTTTCCAAAAGGGTCTTTTAGCTCCCGTTCGGCTGCCCCAATTCCTTTCGGTTCGCAATCAGCAAATCCAACTTCTTTTGAACCGCTTCGCTGTGAAAGATGAAAGTCAAAAGCTCCATCACATCATCATCGGTCAGAGTGGTCGGCTCTTTCAAAAAGGTTTCCAACATTCCGGCACGAGTGCAAAGGCGGTGGGTTCGCTCACTTCGGGTCAACCTCTTTAATTCGCTCTGCAATCGCTTTTCCTTGTGCATGGCTGCGGTCAGCTTTCGCTCGACCACATATTTCTCACGCTCCAATTTTTCCAGTTCTTCTTTACTCATAGACAAGCTCCTTTCGCAATAATGGATAAAACAAAAGCGACCAACTTTTTACGGTTGATCGCCTTTGGCTTAGACAATACTTATAACTATTTTTCTATCTTTGCAAGTGTATCCTCTCGTATAGCTTGTCGTAATGTAGTAAGATATTCTGAAAAACTCACTCGGTCATCTGCATAAGTCAAATTTAATTTATACTCTTTCGGAATCCATGTAGATAAATCAGAAGCGTTATGCTGAATTAAAGCTTCCAAGCTATCAATAGCTTTATATATCTTAGCTTCGACAGTTTTTCTTTCTGTCATCTCATTATATAGAGCTTTCATTTCTTCTGCATAATAAGACGGTAACGTATCTATCCAGTTAAATAGTAAATTTTCTTCTATATCCTCATGCACTTGCTTTTTATCAAAGGTAGGAATGTCTCCTGTAAAGCATTCACCCAAATCATGAATAATACACATACGAATAACTTTATCCATATCAACATCTGGAAACTCATCCCGCATAAAAAAAGCCATCAGCGTCATCATCCAGCTATGTTCTGCTACACTCTCGTGTCTTCCTTTCGATGTATAGCAATGCCTTGTCGTATCTTTTAAACGCTCAGCGACACTTAGCGCATTTAATAATTCTCTGGAATTCATAATTTTACCTCCACATTATCAAATTACATATTCATTTTCTCTTACTCCATATAATCTATCTCCGGTATCTCCATTATACGGCAGTAAATACCCATCTTCTCTAATTCCGTCTGCCATATGGACTAAAAATAGCTTCACTTCTGGATGTTCCTTAAAAATTCGTTCTATTCCAGATTGACATCCGAACATTGCCATAATAACTACATTTTCATCTTTGAAACCATACTTTTTCATGTGTTCCAGTGTTTTCAAAATGCTACCAGCTGTAGCAAGTGCCGGATCTGTGATAAAAACTCTTTTACTTTCTGGTTCTTTTATCTGTTCAAATTCATCCCAAGCAACAAATGGTTTTAATGTATGCAAATTACGTCTCATGCTAATTCGTGCAACATCTGCTTTAGGCAACCTTTTTGTCAATCTATTTGACATAGACATTCCTGCTCTCAGTATTGGGATAATTACAGCATTTTCTCCAACATCATTTTTAGACACGGCATATGTTGATAATTCATCTGTTAAATCACCAAGTAACTTTGCATATTCTTCTCCAACAACGCTTAAATCAAAATAGCCTGATACTCTATTGCGTTCTTCGTATGGTATCATAACGAATAAATTAGGATGCTTATAATTCATATCAAAATCCTTCTTTCCGTATACAGCTTATGTTTATAATTTATAATTGCAGTACTATGTCCTTACTCGAAGTATATCATATCTGTATTTCTAATTCAACATTGTACACCTCATATAATCTGTATTTTTCAGCTAACAGCCAAAGAAAACATCAAGTGCAGACCCGACATTTTGACCGCAAATCAACCCAAAATGCTACATCATTCCATCTGGCTATTGAAACCGTTTTGCTTGGCGTTCTCGCTTGCTTTTCGTCTGCGTTCCTCGCTGTACGGCGGTTGCAGACGGATAGAAAGTCTGGACTTGTCCAGAAGATAAGTCACACCGCCTTGCTCATGGGATTTTTCCAGTCGGCAGAGATCGGGGTGCTTTTTACTGAACAATGCCAGTCGCTTTCGCAGGCTGGCATTGTAGGTGTAGATACTGGCTGTGTCCTCGCCCTCATTAAAGAGGATGATAGTTTCTTTTTCATACTTCGTCAGCTTCGCCATAACTTTTCTCCATGTGATGATTCCAGTAGCTATCCATAATGACTGCCTTGTGCTGGTAGTATTCCTGCATCTGCAAACGCAGATTGTAGTAGAAACGACGATACCATTTGTCGCACTTCTCGTCACTCAGCTTGACCGACAGCATATAGAACAGTTTCTTTGCCGCCGGATCAGGAGTAAGGGCAGCTACATAACGCAAACGCTCAACCGTTGCTTCACGGTTCGGACAGCCAAAGGTATACAGGGTTTTCATTTCCTTCAGGTTCATTTTCATTCAAAAGTCCTCCTTGATAGTTGATAAAATAAAAGCGACAGATACTCAGAATAGAAATACCTGTCGCTTTGCTCACGATATTAAATTGTTGGTTCTGCACTTGACTTTTTTACTTAAAGTCGGGCAGTTCGTATATCTCTTTCATCAGCAGAACGCCCATTGTAAAACCATACTTGAAATGTTCCTCGGTCTGCATAGTCTGGCAGTCTGCAAAATTGTCATTGAGCTTATCCAGCTTCGCATAATCTTCTTTGCTCAATGTCTGCTCAAAGTATCGCATGATGTCTGCGATTGCCTGTCCTGCTTCCCGAAACTTCTCTGATTTCGGTACTACCGTTTCTGCCGGATAAATCTCTCCATTGAAGATTGCTTCTAAAATCATAAATTCACGCTCCTTTCTCAGCAGTAAATCAGCTCGCCCTTGATGGCTTCCTCAGCCTGTGCAACACAAGCGTTCATCTGGCGAACCCATTCGATTTGATTTTCGGCTTTGAGCTGCTCCGTCACGCCGTATGCCTTTGCAAGCTGTGGCACGATGATTTCCATACGCTTCTTGGCGGTTTCCTCAATCTCCGCACAATGCTCATAGAGAGTTTCATTCAGCACCATGTCGGAGAACAGGACTGGATTAGCCAGTCGCAGATACTCCTTTCGCATCCGTCCCCACTTGCCAAGACGGATATTCGGATTTTTCAGCTTGATGTCGGGGATGTAGTAGTCTCCACATTTGATAAAATTCAGTTCCATATTCAAGCACCTTTCTTTCTGTGATATTCTTCCCTGCGTTTGGCAAGGGTAGTTTCATAGCGTTTGATTGCATCTGGGTCTCCGGCTTCTGCATCGGCTTTCATTTTCTGATAGCTTCTGACAGTAGCTTGGCTCTGATACTTTCGCATTTCAGCCAGCTTCTTTGCTGCTTCTTCATCGGTCTTGGCAAGCTCTACAAGGGCTTCACGCTCTGCCTGTCGCTTGGCAGTTCTTGTCCTCGTGTATTCAGCCTTGCGTTCTGCCATCATAGCGGCATATTCGGGGTCTGCCGCCATGCGTTCTTCCTCACGCTCCTTTTTTCGCTGTCTGGCTACGGCTTCTTTTTCTTTCAAGGCTTGCCATTCCTCGGCGGCTTTCGGGTCTGTCTTGGCGGCTTCTTTCAGCTCCTTTCGGGAAAGTTTCTTTTGCCTGTTGGCTCGTTCTGTCCGTTTGCGTTCCGCTTCCAGTAGCTTTTCACGCTGTAAGCGTTCCTTTTCTTCCATTTGGGCGATATAGGCAGGGTCGGCTTCTCTGGCTTCCTTGATTTTCTGCTGTCTGCGGTTGTTTCGCTCACGCTGCAAGGCAAGTTTGCGTTCATATTCAGCAATAGCTTCCGGGTCTCCGGCTTCAACAGCTTTCATCAATGCTGCTTTTTTCTGTTTCTGAACCTCTGCGGCTCGTTTCGCCTTTTCCTGCTTCTTTCGCAACTGCTCGGCTTCGATGGCGGCAATGCGTTCTTCTTCGGAAACAGTTTCAACAGGGGGATAGTAGTTGCCGATGAAGTTGAAATAAATGTCGATATTCTGCTGACGGTAAACGGTGCGACCACCTGTGGCTTCGTGGACTTCCACTCTGTCAATAAAGGCATAGAGCATGGTGTCCGTCAGTTCCTCGCAGTTTCGGTACTTGTTGACTAAGGCGATAAAGCGGTTGGTGTCGATTTTCTCAACTTCTTCCTCTTGTATCTGTCCCTGCAATTCCTCAACTCGTTTTTCCAGCATAAGCTGTTCTTCATCGTACTGCTGTATCATTCGCTGTGCCTGTCGCTCCGGCAACAGACCGCTGATGGCACTGTCATAGAGCTTCTGTATCTTTGCATCCAGTTCAGCCATTCGTTTCTTGGCTTCGTCAATTTCCTGATGTCCGTTGTTGGCTGACTTGGATTTGCTCTCATTCCATACGGTCTTGAGCTGGGAAATAAACTCTGCTTCGTTCTCAATGACATATTGGCTGACCGCTTTGATTGCCTGCAAAATCGCCGCTTCCAGAGCAGAGGTTTTAATGAAGTGGGAAACACATTCATTGTTCTGATTTCGATAATTGCCACATTGAAAAGCAGAATCGGAATCATAATGTTTTCCGCTTTGCCTTGCTTCGGGGCTGATGAATCCCATTCGTGAACCACAATCCGCACAATAGATCATGCCGGACAAACGGTGGGAATAAGTTCCGTTTGCGGCTCTCGGTTTTGCACGAACACGGAGCTTCTGGGCAATGTCCCATGTGTCTTGGTCAATGATGGCTTCGTGGGTATCGGGGAATATCATCAGTTCTTCCGGCGTTGCGGCTCTGCGTTGCTTTGTCTTGAAGTTCTCACAGATGGATTTGCCCAACACGGTATGACCGAGATATTCCTGCCTGTCCAGAATATGACCAATCGTATTTGCGTTCCAACGGTAAGGGTCGCTGAAGCTCCTGTTTCTGCAATTTTCGGGGAAATACTTTGCCGTATATGCAGATGGTATCAGCACCTTTTCTTCGGTCAGTTGTTCCGCAATCGCCGTCACGCCCATACCATGACAGGCAAGACGGAACACCTTTCTGACGATTTCAGCAGCCGGTTCATCCACAACAAGGGTCTGCTTATCTCCGTTGATACGCTTGTAGCCATAGGGGATAGCACCGCTGCACCTTAGTCCCTCTTTCATTCTGGACTTAAAGACAGCCTTGATTTTGTTGCTGGTGTCTTTGGCGTACCACTCGTTCATGATATTCAAAAACGGTGTGAAGTCATTTTCGGTTGGATTGGCACTATCCACATTGTTGTTGATAGCGATAAAGCGAACACCCTTTTTCGGGAATACAATCTCTGTGTAATAGCCGACTTGCAGGTAATTTCTGCCAAACCTTGAAAGGTCTTTTACTACCAGAGTGTCCACCCGTCCGGCTTCGATTTCTTCCAGCAGGGCGGTAAAGCCGGGGCGGTTGAAATTCGTGCCTGAGTAGCCATCGTCATAGAAATGGCGGATATTTCTCAGTCCCTTTTGTCGGGCATATTCTTCGAGATACTTTTTCTGATTTAGGATGGAGTTCGATTCGCCAGCCTGTTCATCGTCTCTGGATAATCGCTCGTATAGAGCTGTGATTTTGATTTCTTCTTTCTTTGCCACGGTTTTGCCTCCCTTCTGTATGTAATTAGCGTTGATAAAACGCTACCTTTTTCTATCTTGGTATATTGTAACCTTTCGGATCAGTAATTACATATGAACTATGACATTGTAAAAGATTCGGTTTCAGCCAGAACCGCGTCTTACCGCTGCCGGAGCCGCCGACTACCAGCACATTTTTGTTTCGGGCATTCTTGGGGTCCGGCGGGCGGTTGGACATCATCAGGCGTTCTGTTTTGGTGAGGATGATGTTGTCCTCAAACTTCGGAGCCATAAACGGCTCGATATCTTTGGGTCCGCCCCACCGGGCAGAGCCGTACTCCATGCCATGGCGGTACTTCTTGGCGTTTTTGCCACGCAGATAGACCGCCAGCCGTAACCCTGCGCCACAGCACAGACCCACCAGCAAATCAAGCGGATGCAGGCTGGGCAGAGGGTTTGCAAATGCCACCGGGATCGTACCCATCATGGACATAATCTTATCGCCCAGTTCTTTGCCCTCGGCAAGTCGCCACGCTTCGCCAATGTTGGTTGCCACCAGCCCCAGCAAAATATAGGGCAGGTACAGTGCCAGCAGCTTTATCAGCTTTTTCGTGGTCACAGTCCACGCTCCTGTTCCTTATGCCGGACTTTGCCGGGGAGTTCTGCCGCCGCCTGCACCAGTTCATGCAGTTTTGCCAGCACCGAGGGGCGTTTGTCCTTGTTCAGCAGGGATACAGAATACTCCTTGAACGCCGATTGGAAGGCTTCTGCGTCCGGGGCTTTGAAAAAGACCAGATACCGGGGCGGCACTTCGGAGGTGTCCTTGCGGATGGCATAGTCGATGCCGTACTTTTTGGCATAGCGTTCCAAACCATGGATGCCGGTCTTGCTGATCTCCACGCTGGACACGCCCCGGTTCTGCCGCAGAAGAGTGCGGACGCTCTGCTTACCTTGGGATGCCTTGGACTGGTACAGCCGAAACGCCGCTTTAACTGCCCGCAGGACAGTCCGGGCAGACAGCTTCGTGGTGGAGATCATAATGTTGAATGATTTCTGTTCGATTTCTTCCTGCACTACCATCACCTCCCGTGCAGCAGGGTGATTTTAGCGGTCATGCTCTGCCGTGGGCTTGGAACGGGGCTTTTCTGCCGGAGGTTCATCAGGCACCGGCAGCACCAGCAGACGGTTGCCCAGCTTCAGAAAGGCTTCCGGCTGATGGAAAAGCTGCTCGTATTTCTGCGCCAGTTCGGGGGTCAGAGATGCAAAATCCTCCTCGCCCAGACCCACCACCAAAAAAGTCCCGGCAACGGCATCATACATTTCTCCATTTTCATCCCGAAGGGCACGGTTCAGGGGCAGACCCATGAGTTTGCCGTCATCGTTATAAACGATGGCAACCGGATCTTCAAACGGGTAGTTTGCGCCGATGGAGCCGTCCACCGCCTGCTGCAATGCTTTCAGGTCGTTATCAATCTCGACCTGTTGCGGATACTGCCCCGGCGCAATTTTCAGCACCGACAAGGTGTTCTCATTCTGTTCCATTATCATTTTCCTCAAAGATAGTGCTCTCCTGCCTCGCACGGGCGGCGTTCAGTAGAGCCGCCACAAAGAAGCCGAAAAAGGTACCCGCTTCAAAAAAGGCAAAACCGATAAAAAAGCTCAGCACGGCACACCTCAGTCGATGCAGATGCAGGTCAGCTTCTGGTCGTCTGCCATCAGGGTGGTGCTGTGACTTTCCAGATAGGTCTGAAAGCGATAAATGTCCTCCACCGTCAGGGACACGATGGTGCTGTGCCCATCGGTGCGGTAGAAAATCACCGGGCCGGTCAGGTACCGCTTGCCTGCCAGCTTAAGAACCTGCGCCGGATTGTAGCTGATAAACAGCGGCGCACCCTTCACGGAAATCAGGGCATCGTCCTCGTCAAAACAAGGCAGAACAGAGGGGGCATCCTCCTCCATGATAATGGTCAGCTCCATGTCGGGACCGATGGCGGCAAGGTACACATCCTTGCCTGCTGCCTCGGTCAAACAGGATGCCGCCTGCTTCAGCATGGTCAGGATGTTCACATCCACCGTGATCTGCGGGGCGTGAGTTGCGGAGTGAAAAGGAATCGTATTGTTCATAGGCGTTACCTCGTATAATAAAATAGTAGTATTTATAGACCGCTCTCCAGCGGAATGCTACA
>OGJJ01001239.1_pt1 | contig 19877 bp, 12 predicted proteins | sample 1572081 | NCBI WGS metagenome assembly OGJJ01 (sample SAMEA2582122, study PRJEB24529) | metagenome | biome: Human gut stool | place: China | collected 2011
CGCCGAATGCTCGCCATCGAAATTTATCGATGGCCTATTTCAGACTGTAATGGGGAGTTTTCGAATCAGCCCGGGGACACCAGAGATTGATCGAGCCCGGTACACCGTCACGGTACCGGGCTCTTCTGGTTCATGTCATGTCAAAAACGAAGCGCCCGCTTGCTGGGGGAGCAAGCGGGCGCCTGTGAGCGAATATGTTTGCGGCGGGAGCCGTAATGGGCGGTGGGGCGGCGACTAGTTGGTCGTACCGGAATCGTCGCCCGTGCTCGTGCCTGAACCCGAACCCGAGCCAGAAAGTGCAACCGTCAGCGTAATCGTGCTGTCGGTAGACTGCTTGCCGGTGGGGGAGACGCCCGTAACGGTGGCGTTTTCGTTGCCGCTCACGGGGTTACCGTTCTGATCGCAGAATGCGATGTTGTAGAACCCGGCGTTGTTGAGCGCGGTAACGGCGGCGGAGATGCTCTTGCCGTACAGGTTACCCGGAACGCTGGCCTTGCCGGACTTCTTGGCAATGACGACGGTAATCGTGGCGCCGGGCTTCTGCTTACCGCTGGGGTTCCAGCTGATCACGGTGCCCTCGGTAACCGAGTCGTTCTCCTGGTAGCTCGTGTCGACGCCAAAGCCTGCCATATCGAGGGCGTTGCGCGCCTGGGCCTCGGTCATGTCGGTTAGGTCGGGGACGGACGTGGTATCCGGGCCGCTCGAGACCTTGTATGAGATGGTCGTGCCCTTCGCGACTTCCTTACCGGCTTCGGTGCCCTGCTCAAAGACCTGGCCCTCATCGGCCTCGTTGGCCTCCTCGGAGGCGTTGCCCTTCAGGCCAACGCTTGCCAGCGCGGCTTCTGCCTGGTCCTTGGTCAGGCCGACCAGCCGGGGAACCTCGACCTTCTCGGAGGGCTTGGGGCCCTTGGAGATTACCAGGTTCACCTTAGTGCCCTTGGCCTTCTTGGTGTTGCCGTTGGGCGTCTGCTCGGCGACCTTGCCCTCGTCGACATCGTCGTTGTAGCTTTGGTCGATGGTGCCGACCTCGAGGCCGGCTTCCTTGATCAGCTCGACGGCAGTCTGCTGGTCCTTGCCCAGTACATCGGGAACGGTGACCTGCTCGCCGCCAAAGAGTCCTGTGGCAAAGGCCACCACGATGCCGATGACGGCAACGGCCGCCACCACGGCGGCGATGATCTTGTTCTTGTTGGATTTGGGCTTTTCGACCTCGTAGGAGCCGGTGGAGCCCGAAACCGAGCTACGGGCGGTATTCTGGCCGCTCACGCCCGAGACGGGACGCACCATGGCGCGCGTCTGATCGGAAAGCTCGCGAGTCTTGGTGGCGCCCAACTCACCGGGGGCACCGATGATGCGTGTGGGCTCCGAGATGTTTACGGCACGGCCCGACAGGTAGCTGTTGAGCACCTGACGAAGCTCGTCGGCGGTCTGGAAGCGGTTTGCCGGGTCCTTCTCCATGCACTTGAGGATGATGCGCTCAAGGTCGGCGTCGACACCGGAGTTGATCTGGCTCGGTGGAATAGGCAGCTCGTTGACCTGCTTGAGTGCGACCGAGATAGCGTCGTCACCGTCAAAGGGAACGCGGCCGGTGGCGCACTCATACATCACGACGCCCAGCGAGTAGATATCCGAGGTGGGGCCGAGGTCCTGACCACGGGTCTGCTCGGGGCTGACGTAGTGGGCGGTTCCCAGCACGTTGTTGTCTTGCGTGAGGTGGCTGTTCTTGGCGCGCGCGATGCCAAAGTCCATCACCTTGATGTTGCCGTCGGGCAGCACCATGATGTTCTGCGGCTTGATGTCGCGGTGGATGATCTCGTGCTTGTGGGCGACCGAAAGCGCGGAGCTGATCTGCGAGCCGATCTGGGCGACCTTCTTGGGGTCGAGGGCGCCGTGGCTCTTGATGCCGCTCTTAAGGTCGGTGCCGCGCAGGTACTCCATGACGATGTAATATGTGTCGCCGTCCTTGCCCCAATCGTAGACGCCCACGATATAGGGGGAGGAGAGACCGGCTGCTGCCTGGGCCTCCTGCTTAAAGCGTGCGGCGAAGGTTGCGTCGCCAGCATACTGCGGCAGCATGATCTTGACGGCAACCGTGCGGTCGAGGACCTGGTCCTGTGCACGGTAGACGGTCGCCATGCCGCCTGTCCCCACCTTATCCTTGAGGAGGTATCTTCCCCCGAGGACCCTCTGTTCCATTCCTGCTCCTAACATAACTATTCGCTCAACGATGTGTGTAGTACCTACGATGTGGCCGCTGGGGCCGTGTGGCGCGTTGCCGCTAACTCTTCGGCCGCGGCGCGCCTCGGGTGTCCGATTCAATCATGGGCATCACGCTCCCTGTGCGGCGAGCGCCGCGGTCAGGACGATGCCGGCAATCTTGGCCGCCTTGACGTCGTGTTTGTCGTAATCCTCCAAGGCCACCGAGATGGCGACCGTGGGTGAATCGTAAGGTGCAAAGCCAACGAACGTCGAGTTGACGTTGGTGCCGCCGGTCTCGGGCGAGCCGGTCTTGCCGGCGACCTTGACGCCGGGGACCTGGGCATCGGTGCCGGTACCGGACTGGACGACGGCGAGCATGGCCTGCTTGACCTGGTCGGCCGTGGCGGAGCTGACGGCCTGACCCAGCGAGCGGGACTGCGTGGTCTTGACCACAGTTCCGTCCGGGGCGAGTACCTGGGCTACAAAGTACGGGTCCATGACCACGCCACTGTTAGCGATGGCGGCGGCAATCACGGCGCTTTGCATGACGGTGGTCTGCGGGCCGGGCGTGTGGTCCATGCCGACAGGCTGGCCGGCGCCGGCCCAAGCGGTCTCCCACTCGGTCATGAGCGACGGGTCTGCCATGATGGAGGCCGCGGAGGTCAGGTCCTGGCCGAGCTTTTGGCCGTAGCCAAAGGCGTTGGCAAACTGCACGAGCGTGTTTGCGCCAACTTCGTTTGCCACCTGGCCAAAGACGACGTTGGAGGACACGGCAAAGGCCTGCTGCAGGCTGATGGTGCCGTAGCTCTCGTTGGCATAGTTGGTGACCGGTGCGTTGCCGATGTCCATGGAGCCGGGCGCCTGGTAGGTGCTGGTAAGGCTGGCGGTGCCGGTCTCGAGTGCCGCGGAAAGCGTAACGACCTTAAACGTGGAGCCCGGCGTGTACAGCGCGTCCATGGCGCGATTGTACATAGAGCCGTCCTCGCCGCCGCCAGCCTGCAGTAGGGCGTCGATGTTGGTGTTGTCGTAGGTGGGCGAGCTGGCACATGCGAGCACCGCGCCGGTACGCGGGTCGATGACCACTACAGCGCCCTTAAAGCCCTTGAGTGCCTGCTCGGCCGCCGTCTGGATGCGCGAGTCGATGGTGAGCTTGGCGGTGTTGCCCGGCTGGGTCTGGCCCGCGAGCGACGCGATGGCGTTGTTCCAGCTGGAGTAGTCCTTAGAACCGGTGAGCGTGTCGTTCATGACGCTCTCGATGGCGGTGGTGCCATACTGCTGGCTCACGTAGCCAACCACGTGCGCTGCCAGGTTACCGTTGGGGTAGGAGCGTACGTAGGTGCCGTCCTCCTGCTGCAGCGACTCGGCCAGCGTCACGCCGTCGGACGTGATGATGGAACCGCGCTGGATGTACTTGGAGCGGGCGATGGTGTGGTTGTTGGTCGGCATGTCCTGATAGTCCTTGGCCTTGATGACCTGGACATAGGTGAGGTTGCCGATAAGGATGGCGAATAGCGCCGTAAAGGCGAGCACCGCACGGGTTAGACGGTTGGCGAGCGCAACGCGGCCGAGCACACCGGATTCAGGCGTGTCGAGCAGGCGACGGCGCATGCGCGAGCCGACGGAATGGCTGCCGCTGCCGTAGGAAGACGAGGTGGCAAAGCGCGTGCCCGTCGGGGCGGCGGCAGATGCGACCTGATCATCGGTGATGGCGGCCATAGTGCCGGTGCCGGTAAGCTCGGCCTCGCGTCCGGTCGCTTCGTCACCGGCGCGCAGCAGGAGCGCGACGATGATAAAGCTCGCCAGCAGCGAGGAGCCGCCCTGGCTCATAAAGGGCAGGGTGACGCCGGTCAGCGGGATCAGGCGGGTTACGCCGCCAACGATCAAGAAGGCCTGGAAGCTGATGGCGGCCGTAAGGCCCGTGGCACTAAAGGCTGCGAGGTCGGATTTAGCGCGGGCGGCCGTGGTGAGGCCACGCACGGCAAAGAGCATAAACAGGATGAGCACGGCGCCGCCGCCCAAAAGGCCCATCTCCTCGCCGATAGCCGAAAAGATAAAGTCGGACTCGACGACGGGGATGTTGTTGGCCATGCCGTTGCCGATGCCAACACCGACCAGGCCGCCATCGGCAAGCGAGAAGAGCGACTGGACGATCTGGTAGCCCTGGCCCTGGGCGTCCTTAAACGGATCGACCCAAACCTGGAAACGCACCTGAACGTGAGACAGGAACTTGTAGGCGCCCACAGCTCCAACGGCTAAGAGCGCAAGGCCGATAACGACATACGAAAAGCGCCCCGTGGCAACGTAGAGCATCAGCAAGAAGATGGTGTAGAACAGCACGGCCGAACCCAGGTCGCGTTCGAAGACGACGACGAGCAGGCACACACCCCACACGGCAAACAGCGGCAGCAGCAGTCGCAGGCGAGGGATCTTAAAGCCCAGGATCTTGCGGTTGGAGATGGAGAGCAGCTCGCGGTTCTCGGCCAGGTACCCTGCCAGGAACAGCACGATAAAGACTTTGGCGAACTCGCCGGGCTGGATGGTAAAGCCTGCGATGCGAATCCACAGCTTGGAGCCCGAGATCGTGGTGCCGATAAAGATAGGCAGCATCAGCAGGATGATGCCGATGATGCCAAAGGTGTACTTGTAGCGCATGACCACGTCGAGGTTCTTAACCAACGCGAGCGTTCCCACCATCAGGGCCACCGAGACAAACAGGATGATGAGCTGTGAGATGGCGAGAGCGGGGGCGAGACGCGTCACAAACGTGATGCCGATGCCCGAAAGTATAAATACGATGGGTAGGATAGCGGGGTCGGCACCGGGCGCCAAGATGCGCACGGCAATGTGGGCCGCGGCAAAGGCGGCAAAGAGGCCGATCGGTACGGCGAGCGTCTCAAAGGAGATGGCAGCGCCCGCGGTGAGGACGTACATCGCATACAGCAGGATGACGGGGAACGCCGAGGCGATGAGCAAGAGCAGCTCGGTGTTGCGGCGACTCATAAGCGGCACTCCCTTTCTAATTCTTATCGGAGGCTTCGGCCTCGGCGGACTGTTCGGCGGTTTTCTCGGAATCCGATTCGGAGGTGGATCCCTGATTGGTGTTGTCGCGAATCGTTTGCGCGTCGATCACCTGGCGGGTCTGCTCCTCGTCGATCTGGTGGCGGTACTTGGATATCGTGTCCTGCGCATCGTCGACACTTGTTTGCGGAATGCCCGCCTTGAGGCGGTTTTGCGTGTCTTCGGGCAGGTCGGACAGCTTAATGCTGGTTTCGCTTTCGAGCCAGTGGAGCTTGAGTCCGAGCGGCTTGCCGGGCAGGCCGCGCCAAACGGCGACATTGCCCTGGTAGGTACCCAGGTAGTACGAGCCGGTGACACCCGTGTAGGCCCAGATGCCGGCTGCCAGCACAAAGACGAGGGCCAGGATGGCGGCGATAGTAATGTTGCGGCGACGCACGCGTTGCGCCTCGCGCATAACGCCATCGTCAACCAGGTCAACGACTACTACGGTCACGTTGTCGTGGCCGCCGGCGGCAAGCGCCGCGTCCACTAGGTTGTCGACGCAGATTTGCGCGGTTGAGGACTGCGTGGCGATGTTCTCGATATCGCTATCGGGAATCATGCTCGAAAGGCCGTCGGAGCACAGGATCAGGCGGTCGCCTTCCTCGATATGCAGAGTGAAGTGGTCGGCATACATGGCGGGGTCCGAGCCCAGCGCACGGGTGATGACCGAGCGGTTTGGGTGGACGCGAGCCTCGTCTGCCGTGATCTCGCCGGCGTCCACGAGCTCCTCCACGTAGGAGTGGTCGCGGGTCACGCGGATGAGCGTGCCCTCGTGGAGCAGGTAGGCGCGAGAGTCGCCCACGTGGGCGATGGCGAGCGTGTCGTTTTCGATATAGGCGCAAGTGGCTGTGCAGCCCATGCCGGGCTTGCCTAGGCCGTTCAGGGCCGCCTCGATTACGGCGGCGTTAGCTGCCTCGACGGCTGCCGCCAGGCGTGCTGCGTCGGCGGACTGCGGGGCCGTCTTGGCAATAGTCTCAACGGCGATGGAAGAGGCCACCTCGCCGGCAGCGTGACCACCCATGCCGTCGCATACGCAAAAGAGCGGCGACTGCACCAGGTAGGAATCCTCATTGTGCGGGCGTACGCAGCCAACGTCGGAGCGGGCGCCCCACATGAGTTGCGTGGTGGTGCCGGCATCATAGGTCGAGTCGGTCTCGATGCGCTCCTCGGTCAGGGGCTCAAAGCTCATGGTCGAGCCGGGGTCTTTGAGCTTGGCCTCAACGGCGGCAACGTCGATTTCGGCTGTGTCACCGGGAGAGACGGTGTCGGTCTCGGCGTTTGATTCGGAATCGCCGGTGTCCGGGGAGTCGGGCTCCTCGGACACGCGGGCGGTCGACTCGTCGTCTTGCGGGCTGACGTCTATAGGCTCGGGCGCCGGCGTAGACGCGGGCGCAACCTCGGATGCCGGGGCTATGGGAAACGCCGGCGCGGCGGGCTCGGGTGCCGCAAACACCGCAGCGCTCTCGTTAATTGCCGCGGCGACGGGCTCTGCAAAGTGAGCCGGCGCCGGGGCTGCTTCGGGCGCTGTGGGCTGTTCCGCAGCATGTGCGCCGATGGGCGCCGCTACGGCATCCTCTTCGTCCTCGTTATCGGCGAGATCCGAAATATCATGCGTTACATGCGAAAGAGGCAGGGAGAACACGGTGTCCTCGGGCTCCACGGGTGCGGAGCCCGCCGGAGCGGCGTGGGCCGGCGCAGCTGTGGCGGCGGCCGGTGCCTCGGTCATAGTTGCGGACTTGTTCTCCTCGTCGATCATCGACGGTTCACCTTCATGACCACATCGCCAATCTGGACTTCGTCGCCCTCGCGCAGCGTCGCGGGCTCCACGAGCTGGCGGCCGTTGACGAGCGTGCCGTTAAGCGAGTTGAGGTCCTCGATGATGAGCGCCGGGCCCTGCAGCGAAAAGCGCGCATGCGAGGCCGAGACGAACGGTTCGTTGATGCAGATGTCCGAAGATGGCGAGCGACCGACGATGACGGGGCCGAGCATGTCTACGTGGATGCCACGGATGCCGCGCGGGCCCTTGTCCACATCGATCGTCCAGATAGCCGAGTCGCGGCGCTGTCCGCGCACAAGTCCCACGCCGGTCTTCATGACGGCGAACAGGAAGATATAGAGCAGGGCGACCAGGACGATGCGGCCTGCAAAAAGGACGATATCGATGTTCATAAGCGACTATCCCCTAAATTCAAAGGTGCTCAGGCCAAACGTCAGCAGATCGCCGTTGCGCAGCGGGCAGCGCGTAATGCGGCGGTTGTTGACGAGCGTGCCGTTGGTGGAATTGAGGTCCTCGATCGACCAATCCGAGCCCGTAAAGGTGAGCTGGGCGTGGCGGCGCGACACGTTGGGGTCGCGCAGGGCAATATCGGAAACCGAGCGCTCGCGACCGATAGTCACCTGTGCGGAGGTGATGCTATGGCTCTCGCCGCTCACGACGTCGACGAGCTGGGCGAGCGGGCGCTGCGGGGCGCGAGTGCTCGCCATGTTGGAGGCGATGCCGGCTGCGGCGCCTAGGCCCACGGCGGCACCGGTCGCGGCGGCTCCGCCCATGCCGGCAAGCGCGTCGCGCGAGACGGTCTGCGGCACCGGGATGGGTGCTGCGGCGGGGTCGGGGACGCTAGGCGCGAAGGGGTCTGCCACGGCAAGCGGGTCGGGAGCGGCGGCGCGAGGCGTCGGCTGCTGCTGGGGCATGGCGGCGGGGCGCTGCTGCTGCGGGGCAGCACACTGCTGCTGGCCGGCGCGCGGGGCGCTGGCGGCCCGGCTTGCCGCGGAGTTGTTTTGGCCCAGACCGTTTTGATAGGCGCGCTCTTCTTCGTACAGGCGGCCGAGCGTGGGGGCATCGACGTTCTCGGCAAAGACCGAGAACTTGCCGGCGCGCAGCTGCGGATCGATCATAAAGCGCACGAGGGGCTCGCCGACAAAGACATAGCGGCGCTTTTCGGCCTGCGCCTTCACAAACTCGCGGACCTCGCGCGAAAGCTCGGGGTAGAACGGGGCGAGCATGGGATCGTCGTCGACGGCGATCAGGATGGTATAGAGTGCCGGCGCCGTGTTGACGCCGTTGATCACCAGAGTCTGATCCTCCATGTCGCGAGCGGCCTGCTTGGCAAGCTTCTTAAAGGAGAACGGGGCACGGGTGGCACCGAAGATGCCGGCCACGTGGTCCTCGAAGATGTTCAGGAAGTTCACGAAAGATCACTCTCCGTATAGGTTCTTTGGTATCCGAGCAAATATAGGCATATCCCAACGATTATAGAGGATAGGGTTCCCGCAACTGCCGCCTTGGCGGCGACCGCGGCTGCAAGGCTGGCAATTTCCATATGGTGTGCAAGACAGGATGCCGCTGCGCAGCCGATGCCGGTGACGGCGATGGCGGCGATTGCGGCAAGGTTTGAGCCCTGGTCGGCACGCTTGGCATGGGCATTGAGCAGCGCAGATGACGCTGCGGCAGTTGTCGCGACCAGCACAAAGGCAGCCCAAAGGAGCGGGTCTTCCAACGCTGCGGCAACGTTACCGAGCCCCAGCACGCCTCCGGCTGAAAGCGCGACCGTCGCCAGACGGGCAAAAAGCACGCCCATGCCCGTTGCCGCGGCGGCGCTTGCCGGGCCGAGCCAAAATGACGCGACGCCGGCGGCGACCCCAGCTGCCAGGAAGGTATTGCCAGTCAGACAGCCAAGCGCGAGTGCACAGGTGAGCGCGGCGCTCGCGGCAGCCTCGGTGCGACCCCAGGCGATCCACCAACCGGACATGGCAGCGGCAAAGATCACCGCGACGGGCAACATCGACAGGATGCCCTGCGCCTGCATGGTGGCGTTGGCCATGAGCACCAAAAAGCCCACAGCCGAGATGGCCGAGCCAATCTGGGGGGCCAGGCCAGCCGCCGCTCCGATCGCGATAGCCGCAATGACCAGGCCGGGAAGCGCCGCGACGCCAGCCGTCTGCATGAGCAAAAAGCTGAAGGCTCCGCACGTTAGCGCCGAGATAGCGCGCATGGCGTAGTCGCGCGCATGGCTCCAGCGCGTGCCCGCCCAGCCGAGTGCGGGGTCGACCTCGATGGCGTCGTCCTCGTAGTACGACGGCTCGATATCGTCGAGCTCCTGCTCGTCATCCGAAAGCTCGCCAACCATTTGCTCCAGACTGCGACGGCCCTCGCGCACGCTGCCCAGACCGGCAAGGAGTTGGTCGCAAAATGCCTCGATGCTGTTGGGGCGGTCCTGCGGCATGGGGGAGAGCGCGCTCATGAGCGCGGCCTCGGCTCCCGGGGGAAAGTGTGGTATCAGCTCGCTGGGATAGGTGGCGCCGCCGATGATACGGCCGAGCGAGTCGGCGGGCGTGGCCGCCATAAAGGGAGCGCTGCCGCACAGGCCCTCGTAGATCACACAGGCGAGGGCAAAGACATCAGCGCGTTCGTCGACCGTGCCGGTCTCGATATCGAGCTGCTCGGGCGGCATGTAGCCGATGGTGCCGCCGCGCGAGCCGCCAAAGCCACCGGCGGACGACAGTCGCGCCATGCCAAAGTCGGTGAGCTTTACATTGCCCGAGTGGTCGATGAGCACGTTGGCGGGCTTAATGTCCAGGTGGAGTACGCCATTACTGTGGGCGAAGGTGAGCGCCTGGCCCAGGGCATCGGCAATGGCCGCGGCCTCGTCAAAGGTAAGTGAGTGGCCGTCCGCGCGGTGCAAAAACTCGGCCAGCGACATGCCATCGACATATTCCATAACCAGGTAGGCATAGGCTGTGTCGTGCGTAAAGTCGATGACCTGCACGATGTTGGGATGTTGAAGCATGGCGGCAGTGTGCGCCTCGCGCAGGACATCCATGATGTCGCTAGCGGGCATGCCGGCACCGTTGATAAGGGGGATGCGTTTAATGGCGACGCGGCGGCGCAGGTGCGTGTCGCGGCAGATCTCGATGGAGCCAAAACCGCCGGTCGCAAGCGTCTCGAGCGGCTGGTACCGCTTGAGCAGCTCGCGAGAGCTGGTGCCCTCCAAAGGAACGTCCGGCGAGAACCGGGCGGTATGTTGCGAGAAAAGCGGCATGGCCAACCCTCGTGCGTTTAAAGTTCGTTTGCGAGTGGCGGGCGCGGAGCCGAGCCATTCGCGGTGGCATAGATGCTGCTAGTGTAGCACGCTCGGGCAGATGGCGAGGAAACGGGGATGAGGTGGTCCGATCGATTCGGGCCGTTTCGGCTCGTTCGGAAAGCGCACCCCAGTTTTCAGCCAAATAATGGGATGCGCCTTCCAAATGGGGTGGGCTGCGGAAACTGCATCCCAGAATATTGGCCTGGAACGGGACGGACTTTCCGAATCGGCGCTCAAAAGGAAACCGCATCCCGCTTTGGGGTGGGGGCTGCGGACAAAAGCCGGACCGTGACCTGGCTCGGATTGGAGTTAGCGTGAATCGTTGATGTTGGCCGGTGTGGGCATGGAGATAGATGAGCGGATCGAGCGATATAATGACATGCTATGGAGGCCATATGCTCTTTTCCCGCCGTTCTGCCACATTTGCCTGCGCCATTGTGCTTATCGTAATGTCGGTCACCCCTTATCACCGGTTTTCATCTTCACTTGGCTTGGCATCAGGTGCAATGACCTGGCTCGTTATCCTTGGCGCATGCCTCGCGGCGTTTGTTCATGGTACTGCGCTATGCAAGGGGGGGGGAATGAGAAGGCCGAGGTATCTCGGTGCCATCGGTGTTTTCCTCGGTGTTATTGCAACGGTTCCCGAATGGGCTGACCTTGCTTTCTATGCTCGCGGAGATTCTATTCCATTCGTGTTTGCGCCTATCTGGCTGTTGCGCGGCGTTTCATGCGCCTCGTGCTTTGCTGGGTCGCTGCTCCTCTCATATGTAATTTGGGATACGGCGGGCTCTCCTTTGACGCAGGGGGCGACGCGGGCTGACGAAAGAGAAACTCGTCATCCGCAGGACGCGATTTTTACAGAAACAATAGCCGTCATGTCTTGTCTGCTGTTCTGCTGTCGAGTTTCATGGAGAGTCATCCCCGAGCCATGGGGAATATCCTCTGCATCGGCCGCACCAATTGGTCTTGCGCTTTTAATTCCGTTGGTCTATCTCGCATTGACTGTGGCCCCGCCGTTTTGCCGCCCTCGTGCCTTTGGCCATGGGCGGCGCGACGTGTTTGCCTGTTCTGTGCTCGTAGCAGTTCCTATTGGTCTTATTCCGGCTGTTGAGGCGGCATACTTCGCAAGCGATGCCGTGGTCATTGCATTGCTGGCGATGGGGTCCGTTATCGCTGCTGCCTTCGTATGCATGTTGCTAAGGGGGAAACGGGACAACAATTCGGATATCGCCTGTGCGTCCGACACATTCGATGCGGGGGTGTTTTCCCCTGCCCTGTCGCCTAGAGAAGAGCAGTTTGTTCGACTGCTGCTCAAAGGGAAAACGCCGGCGGAAATTGCCAAGGAGACGGATACGAAGCCATCGACGGTGAGAACAACGCTTCACCGAGCATACGGGAAGGCGTCGGTTGCGGGCTCACGCGAGCTCGTGGCGCTGTTTGCGGGTGAGGGCGATACTGTAGGGCATGAGCTACCGCAGCGGCATGCTGACGATATAGTGGCATCAGCTCGAACGCGCCGGCTGTTTCGATACCTGCTCACATTATTCTTTATCCTCCTTGCGGCGGGGCCCTTGGTAATGGCGGATAGCGATTGGGGGTCCGGTGTTTCGCGGGCTGTCGCCTTTTCCCTCTTAAGCTACGCATTGGGTCTCGGACTGCTTCTGTCGCTACGCTACGCGGGTGGAAAAGCGAATCGTGGCGCTGCGCTGGATAGAGCGGGTGAAGCGATTTGGCTCGGAAGCCCGTACGTATGGGCGGTGCTATCTGCTGTGGAATGGTCTTTTATCTATATCGCGGCATTGATGTGCATACGCGTTCCGTTGATGGCTGTGCCGGTCCTGTTTTGCGGCGTGGCGTCTACGGCTTCGCTCGCTGTTGGGCTGCGTCCGTTTAAGGTGCATGCCCATGCTCGGGCTATCGTGCCGTTGGTGTCAATGGGCATGGTTGCCTTAATCTATGCGGTCGCTAGGGGGCGAATCCATGGACTTGCGGTGCTGACGGGGGTGCTGCTCACATATATAGTGATGCGAAGCTGTCCGCAGCGCAAAATGCTTGGGATATGGATGCTTTGCTTCGGGGCGACGGCTCCTGTTTGGGCTGTCTTGCTCAATATGGTGCAGGATCTGACGGTTTTCGAGCCGTTGTTCCTCGCGTCGTTGTTGGGGCAAAGTTCGGCTGTCAATGTCGTCGTGGCAACGGTGATTGTTTGCTGGTCTGTGCCCATGTTCGTTACGCACATCGCGCTCGCCCGCTCGGTTGAGGACGAGAAGGCCGTCTTGGAGTACCGGGCGAACGGGTCCACCGAAACGGCCCGCGTGCGCCAGCTGGCCCTGCTTACGTCGCGCTCCCTTTCTGATGTTCAGTCGCAAATTTTGCTGATGACGGCAGAGGGGGCAACGACAAAGGCCATTGCGGAGGATGTCGGTTACGCTGCATCTACGGTGCAAGCGCTGCGGTCTGCATCTTACCGCCAGTTGAAGATCAAGAATAAGGCGGAGCTAATTTTATTGTTATCGCAGGTAAATAACGTGTAAACGCCTGAGCAATCAACTCAATAGCGGGTGTTTACAGACATCTTTCTCTATTCATGCGAAGGTTGCCGTGCGTCGACGCATCATTAACCGCTTGTGATTAGGGCCGGGTCGAGCGTTGCTGCTCGGCCTGGCCAATAGGAGGGTGATGTCGCTTGAATGGAAATCTATTACGGCACGAGTTGTCCAAGATATTTGGCAATCCTATATTTGCGTTGACCCTTATGGTTGCAACTGCAATTTCGATGGCGGCTGCCATTGAGGCATGGTGGACGCTCGAGACTGAGCGCAAGCAGCTGTTATCGCTTGGCTATGGCGTTGGTTTGCAAGCCCAGGCATACCTCGGCCAAACGCGTGAAAGTAGCTTTGGTAACTGGATCGTTGTGAGTGCAAATGCACCGCTATCGGCATCAGTGTTTTTCTATGCGCTGCCGTTGCTTGCCATGCTGGCCGGGTCGTGGTCATGCCTGTCCGAGCGTTTGGGCGGTTACGAGGCGCAGATCTGCACACGTGTTTCTAGAAATGCATACGTGAACGTGAAGATGCTGTCTGCTTTCCTCTCTGCGTTTGCGGTCACGGCTATTCCGCTACTCGTGAACTTCCTGATTGTCTCAATGCTGTTTCCCGCGTATCTCCCCCGGGTCGACGAATCGACTTACGTCGGGCTCTATCTGCATAGCTATTTTTCTGGCCTGTTTTATTCCCGGCCTCTGTTGTACGTGCTGGTTTATACACTGTTCGATGCGGTGACGCTGGGGGCTCTATCCATGGCCGTGACCGGTCTGTCGGTTGTGTTTCGCAGCAGAATCAAGGCGATGGTCGTTCCATATCTGATTATGGTTGCATGGCACTTTGTTAACGACTGGATTTTTAGCGTCCTTTCATGCGTCGGCTTTAACTGCAACATTCTTAACAGCATCAGGTCGGAATCACTAAATAACTGGCCCGACATTCGAGCAGGGTTTGCAGAAATCATTTTGCTGTTCGTCTTTTCTTTGATTTTCGCGAGATTCTTAAAAAGACGCGAGGTGGTCTGATGCTGTTTAGGCTGGTCGCCGCGGACCTGAGGACCGTTTTGAAGAAGAACATCCTTACTTTTATTGCGATTGCGGCAGTGACCGTTGCGAACTTGGTGTACGCCTACGGCTTGTCTTCTGTGTATGGGGTTCGGACGAATGCCTTGGGGTTTGCGGATAATCTTGCGCTCGTGTTTGCCGGATCTGCTCCGTTTGAGCCTAGGCCCGGGGTCATGTTTGTGCCTCCGCTAGGATGGCTATTTCTCATTCTGCTTATTCTCTATACAACACTCGACTATCCGACCGAATCGTTGCACGGGTTTGGTTTGCAAGCGCTTGTTCGATGCCGGGCAAGAACCCTTTGGTGGGTCTCGCGTTTTATCTTGGTGGCGGCAGTAACGGCATTTTCACTGCTCGTGGTGGTTTGCTCTGTTGTGATTTGGAGCTTGGTGGTGAGCTCCTCGTTCAGCGCGGTCATTCATGGTGAGTCGCTTCAACTGGCTAATTTGGCGCCGTGGTTTCTCAAAGCTGCCGAGGCAGATGCGCTGCCGTTTTTCATAGGTCTCTTATTTGCTTTTGAGGCGCTTGCGTTTGCGCAGGCAGCGGTTGGGTTTGTGCTTGGGTCGTCAGTCTCGTTTGTGGTTTTAATGAGCTACCTGATCTGCTCGGCATATGCACGACATTGGGCGCTATTGGGTAACGCCTTGATGCTGTTGCGCTGGGGTGGAATTGTCAAAGAGGGAATCGCGGCGGGCTCGAGTGTCTTGTCATCAATTGGGCTTATGTCGTTATGCCTATCGTTGGGTGGACTGTGGTTTCGAAGGGCCGACCTTATAGAAAAGGGGGACAAGATATGAGTGTGATCGTAAGGGGCGTATCGAAGCGCATGGGTAAAAACGATGTCCTGCGCAACGTGTCCATCGAGGTTGACCCTGGGACTGTGGTCGGGCTTCAGGGGATAAACGGTTCGGGTAAGACCATGCTCATGCGAGCGGTTTGCGGGTTGATCAAGCCTACCGAAGGCGAAATCTCTATCGATGGCCAAAGGCTTGGGGCGGACATCTCGTTCCCGCCGAGTCTGGGGATGTTGATCGAGGCGCCTTCCTTTTTGGGATATCTGTCTGGCTACGACAATCTGAAGCTCATCGCTCAGATCAAGGGCGTTGCCACCCCCGAGGACATTCGCTCTGCCCTGCGGCTCGTGGGGCTCGATGCAGACGAAAAAAAGAAGTTCCGAGCATACTCGCTTGGGATGAAGCAGCGTCTGGGGATAGCTGCGGCAATTATGGAGAAGCCGAAGCTGCTTGTTCTCGATGAGCCAACGAATGCCCTCGACGAAGCGGGCGTTGAAATGCTCAAGCGCGTTGTGGCGATGGCGGCATCAACGGGTCGTGAGGTCCTTCTGTCCAGCCATGACGGAGAGGTGCTCGAGGAACTGGCCGATCGGGTTTACTGCATGCGCGACGGTGCCGTTGTGAAAGTTCGGGAAAGGTCGTGAGCGCGATGAAGAAGACCCTGTGGACGAGAAGATCGGCGCTCGCGCTTTTTTGCTGTGCTGCTGCCGGCCTTGCGGGCATGAGGGTGAGCGTCGTTAACGGGAACCGGACGGTCATTCCTGAGAAATATTACGCGGAGGGCGAATGGCTCTCGATGGATGGAGCGTTTCTGGGGTCGAAGGATGTGGTGACTGATGGGTATTCGTTTTGCATAGACGGGGCAGAGTTGCTCACGCCGCGCGAGTATCTCAAACGAGCACATGACGATTATTCAAAATATGGCACCGTGGATACGAAAACGAGACTGAAGGATGCCGACATCACGTGCGTTATCGCCGTAAAGATGCGTGTCAGAAATAGGGATAATATCGACGGTGGAATCAAAGCGTATGTTTGGCATCTGGTTCCGGAGTCTGCGCCAAACTATGATTTTGTAGTCAATACCGATCTGATAACGCAAGCCATGCCGGTCCTTGGCGGCTCTGCTGCGTTTGCCGTGGAGGTTGGGGCAGAAAACGAGTTGCTCGTCCCATTTATGATGCAGAACACCAACGACTATTTCGAAGGTTACGAGACCGTCCGTTTTGAGAAAGCATTTCCCGGGACTTACACGATGAAGATGACCGATCTGCCGGAGCGGAGGCTCTTAAGGTTTGAAGTGAAATAGCTCGAGAGCAAGGCAAAACGGGTCCATTGGCGGTACGCGCGCCCGATTCCAGGCGCCCCGGCCCGGAATCGGGCGCGGGACGAGGCGCCTTCGGTGTCGGCCGGCCTACCGCTTCTTCTTGCTCTTCTTCTGCTTGCGCTGCTTGCCCTTGGTCTCCTGGGGCTTGTCGCCCTGTTTTGCTTCGGCAGCGGCCTTTTCTGCCTTCATCTTCTTGCGTTTGGTCTCGATGCGGAGTTTTTTGTTGATGCGCGCCTTAAGGAAGGGACCGAACTGCTCGGCATCGCCGCGGACAAAGGTGTCCTTAGGGATCGTCACGCCCTGGTCGGCGAACATGGCCACAAAGATGCGCTCGCCGTCGAGCACGTGGTCGAGCTTTTCAAACGGGAAGAACTGCGACTTGCCGCTCGTGCCCCAAACCATCAGGCCGTCCTCGTTGGCGGCGACGCGGCGATAGCGGCCACCCATGGACTCGTCGGCCTCAACGGCGTCGATAAAGTCGCGGGCGAGGGTGTGGTGCAGGTTTTTGCTCCACCAGGCCAAAAAGGCGCCGAATACGATCAAGACGACGCCAAACTTGATCCAGTTGCCGCCGGCCACCAGCATGCCGATGCCGATGAGCGCGGCAATTGCCGCGGCGACATACAGCGAGCCGCGACGCCTGGGCGAGGCGACCAGGCGGGCGAAGTCGGTGACGAGGTCGTTTTCGTATTGGTACTCGTTGAGGTACAGGATGCCGTCGTCGGCTGCGGCCTGCTCCTCGAGCGCGACCTCGACCTGGTCGGCTGCTTCGGAGGGAACGAGGTTGCTCTCTGCGTCTGCCATGCTCTTTGGACTCCTATCGCGGCGGGCTCGCCGTACGGGTTATTATGGAATGCAGTATGCCGTGCGACCGCATGGCCGCCGCGGCAACAAGACTCAGTATACCCGGGGGAGCACCCATGGAATCGTTGTACCGAAAGTATCGCCCGCTCACCTTTGACTCCGTGGTGGGCCAGCAGCATATCGTCTCGACGCTCGAGCACGCCATCACCGAGGGGCGCCTGTCCCACGCCTACCTGTTCTGCGGACCGCGCGGCACGGGCAAGACCACCATGGCGCGCATTCTGGCCAAGGCGCTGCTGTGCCGCAATGCCGAGGCGGCGCGCGCCGAGGGTGCAAGCGGCTGCATGCCCGACGGTACTTGCGAGGAGTGCGAGCTCATTGCCGAGGGTAACCACCCCGATGTCTACGAGCTCGATGCCGCCTCCCGCACGGGCGTGGACAATGTGCGCGAGGAAATCATCAACTCCGTCAACTTTGCCCCGGTGCGCGGCAAGTACAAGATCTATATCATCGACGAGGTCCACATGCTCACGACGGCGGCGTTCAACGCGCTGCTCAAGACGCTTGAGGAGCCGCCGGCACACGTGATCTTTGTGCTGTGCACCACCGACCCGCAAAAGATTCTGGAGACCATCCTCTCGCGCTGCCAGCGTTTCGATTTCCATCGCATCGGCAACGAGGATATTGAGCATCGCCTGGCATACGTATGCGAGCAGGAGGGCTTCGATTACGACGACGAGGCGCTCGCCATCGTGGCGCGCCATGCCAAGGGCGGCATGCGCGACGCGCTCTCCACGCTGGAGCAGCTGAGCGTTTTTGGCAACGGTTCTGTGCATGCGGACGATGCCCGCTCGCTTTTAGGCGAGGTTTCGGACCAGATTCTGGGCGAGTTTTCCCGCGCCATTGCCGATCGCGATGTTGCCGAGCTCTATGGACTGATCCGTGCGCAGGTCGAGGAAGGAAACGACCTGCTGGAGTTGACGCGCGACCTGGTAGCGCATGTGCGTGACGTGTACGTTGCCTGCGTTGCCGGTGCCCGTGCCGAGCTGTTTGAGGGCGGCTCCGAGCAGGCCGAGGCGCTTGCTGCCGAGGCCGCTGCCTTTGGCGAGCATCCTGCCGACCGCCTGGCCCGCGTGCTGACGGTGCTCGACGATGCCGCACTGGAGATGAGGGGCGCGAGCGACGTGCGCCTGGTGCTCGAGATTGCCTGTACGCGTCTGGCACGTCCCGAGGCTGATTTAACGATTGAGGCATTGGCCGAGCGCGTGGCTCGCTTGGAGGCCATGGTTGCCAACGGCGCCGTGCCGGCGAGCGTGGCTGCTGCTCAGGCCGCCGCGCCTGCAGCATCCGTACCCGCTGCTGCCCAACAGCCGACGCTCATTTCGGGCGCTCGTGCTGCCGCTCCGGCGGCATCCGCTGCCCCCGCTGCTACGTCCGCGCGCCAGGGCGGTATGCCTTGGGACCGTGGTGCTGCTGTTCCGGCTGCCCGTTCTGCGTCCCGTTCTGCGTCCGTGTCAGCTTCCAAGCCTGCAGCGCCTGCACCTCAGCCTGCGCCAACTCCGACGCCTCAGCCCGTTGCGGCCCCCGCGCCTGCCACCGCTCCGGCACCTAAGCCCCAGTCCAACAATGCCGCCCAGGTTGCCGCCGCCGGTACTGCCGAGACGCCCGCGGTCGATGATGCCGGAGAGCTGCAGCGCAAATGGGCCGAGGTTGTCGAGCGTGTCAAGGCGCGTCAGGCTTCCTACGCAGGGCTTTTGCTCAACGCTCGCGCCACGGCCGACGACGGCTCCAAGCTCACGGTCTCGTTCCCCGCGGGTTCGACTTTTGCCATTAAGATGCTCGGTCGCGCCGATACGCAGTCGGTGGTCCTGCCGACGGTCTGCGCGGTCTTCGGTCGTCGTACCGTCGACTATGTCCTGGGTGGGGGTGGCACGCCGGCTCCTCAACATGAGGAGCATTCTCCATCTGCACGGGCTGCGGCATCTGCGGACCCGCAACCCGTGTCCTCGGCGGCCCCTGTATCCTCGAGCGCCAGCGCGCCGCAGCAGCAAGCGGCGCCGGTAGCGGCATCGACCCCGTCGGCGCCTAAGCCCGCGGCACCCAAACCGGCTGCTCCGACACCCGCGCCCAAGCCCGTCTCGCCCGCGCCCAAGTCGTCTGACCTGGGCAAAGCCCCCTGGCTACGCTTCGACAACCCCGCCGGCGCTCCTGCCACGGGTAAGCTCCCGACCGAGCCCGCACCCCGTGCGCCCGAGCGCTCGGCTGCCCCGAAGGCTCAGCCTGTCGCGCAGTCCGCGCCGTGGGAATCCGAGCAGGTGCCCTACGACGACGCCATGGTCGGCGGCTTCGCTGGCGATGCGAGCGGGGACGATCTGCCTCCGTTCGACGTGCCGGGTGCGACGCCCGCGCCCAAGCCCGCTGCGGAGGCACCCGCGGCCCCCGCAAGCGACGACGCCCCCGCGGCTCCCTGGGAGTCCAACCCCGGTGCGGGCAGCCCCTTCGGCCATCAGGGCGCAGCCCCGAGCATCCCGCAGACCGAGGACGAGGCCAAAGACCTCATCCGCAGCGTCTTCGGTCAGGCCACCATCTTCAAGCCGGTGGAGTAGCTGCGCAGGCGGGTATACTGCTCAAGAAGAGAACCCTTTGAACGGAGCGAGCTTATGATGTGGGAATATGTCCGCCTTGAGGACGATACGCAGGTTTCGTATTCCGAAGTCCGGGAGGACAACACGGTGAAGGTTGTTGTGGAGCGCCCGCGCGATTGGGGTTTTGACACGGCGGAGTGTATCTTGCCGGCATTCAATTGGGTGTCACACGAGGGCTTTAGCGAAGCGAACCTCAAAGAACTCGATGATTTCGTGCGCAACAATGCCCCGCTCATCCTGCGTTTTGCCTACGAAGGCGGACGAGTCTATGCCTAGTCTCTTCCGACTCGGCCATATATCACTTTCTTTTAATATGAGCAGGACATTGTCAAGAGGCAAAATCGGGCCTGGCCCCAACGA